>JAAUYJ010149653.1_pt1 | contig 10165 bp, 7 predicted proteins | sample 7278031 | NCBI WGS metagenome assembly JAAUYJ01 (sample SAMN14350222, study PRJNA611818) | marine sediment metagenome | isolation source: surface marine sediment (1.8m) | place: French Polynesia: Moorea | collected 2018-08 | reverse complement strand
TGATTTAATTCTTCTATAGAGTTTTCTGGAGCTTCATCGCTTAATTCTTCTAAGAAGTTGTCTGTATCTGCTGCAAATTGATTTAATTCTTCTATAGAGTTTTCTGCATCTGCAGAAATATCTAGTTTTACATCATTTTCATTAGACTCAGAGAGATTAACTTCTTCTAAGAAACTTTCAGCATTTTCCACAGAAAATTCATCAGCCAATGATGGTTGAGTTTTTTCTTCCATCTCTAGACTCATTTCATTTTGGTGAGCCAACTCATCAAAAGCAGAAATTCCTACAGCAACGGCTCCGACTTCTGCAACCCCCATAACCATAGGCTCAGCAGATGTCATCTCAGAAGAGATTGAGTTAGTCTTTTGTTGCTGTTGCAAGCTTTCAATTTCCTCATCGTGGGATTGTTGTAGTTCAAGAATTTGATTCTCATAGGTGGATTCAATTTCTCTAAGCTGGGTTTGATGAGCTTCTTCTATTGCTTGCTGTTGGGTTTGATGAGCATTTTCTAAATCTGCTATCGCTTGTTGATGAAGTTGTTGTAATTCTTTAATCTGTTCTTGATAAGATCCCTCAATTTCTTGAATGCGCTTTTGCGTATCTTCTAGACTTTGAGAATTGGCTTGAGCATCTTGTAGTGCTTGAATTTGTCCTTGGTAAGATTCTTCAACTTCCTGAATCTGGGCTTGATAAGATTGCTCTGTTTCTTGAATTTTCGTTTCCAAGTGTTCCAATTCCTGCACACGGATAGCTAAAGAGCCCAGTTCTTCAACTCTGTTTTGAGCTTGTCTTAATTCTTCTTGCTGTTGTGATACTTCCTTTTCCTTCTCCTCAAGTCTACTTTGATACATTTGTTCGACTTCTTGCAGTTGAGAAGGAAGTTGTTCTAGGTGTTTTAGCTGTGTTTCTGCTTCACTTAAAGCTTTCTCACTACGCTCTAGTTTACTTTCTGTAGTCCGTAGTTTACGTTGGGCTCCAGATGCACTTAACAGGTACATTCCCAATGCGCCAACTAATGCGCCAACTAATGCTATAACGATTCCAATACCAATACTCATAAATCCTATCTCCAAAGTTGGGGTTTGGTTATTTTTAATATGCCCAGAATCTCTTTTTTAATTAACAAGGGATTCTGAGCTTAGGTTTTTTCATTCAACCAATGCTGACACTCTCCTCTATGCCGCTACCCATATTCTATGTCGCTTTGACTGGAAGACATTGCACTGTCTCCATAATGATCAACTTAGTCAACATTGTGTCAGTTTTGTTAGAAATCTTATGAACTCCAGCTTTTTGTCTTGTAGAAGAAAATCTAACACACCTTTATTAATTAATTTTTTAAAAATCCCTTAATAAAAGTCAACAATTCGTTAATATAGAGTCAATAAACTTATCCAAATGTTGTATTTATGAGTTTGACCCTCAATCGTTCCACTTCCTTAACTTCTTCGTTGCTACTAATCGCCCCATTTTTCTTCTGGGGAACGGCGATGGTGGCGATGAAGGGTGTCATTCCCCAGACAACGCCATTTTTTATAGCGGGATTTCGTCTCGTTCCTGCGGGCATTCTGGTGTTACTGGTAGCCTGGTTATGGAAAAGACCTCAACCACAAGGGCTCAAAGCTTGGTTTTGGATTATGATTTTTGCTTTGTTGGATGGGGCAATGTTTCAGGGTTTTTTGGCTGTGGGACTAACAGAAACGGGAGCGGGTTTAGGCTCGGTCATTATTGATTCACAACCGTTAGCTGTGGCATTACTCTGTTATTGGTTATTTGGGGAAGTGATTGGATTGTGGGGCAGTATTGGATTAGGGTTAGGCATTGTTGGTATTAGTTTTATTGGACTGCCTCAAACTTGGTTTTCTAATGTGTTAGAAACGCAAATGATTTCTTTCTCATTCAATCATGTAGACTTATTACATAGTGGGGAGTTATTAATGTTATTAGCTTCTCTTTCTATGGCCTTAGGAACGGTTTGTATCCGCTATGTTAGTCGTTATGCTGATCCGGTTGTAGCGACTGGTTGGCATATGATTATAGGTGGAATTCCTTTATTTTTGCTCTCTAATATTTGGGAGTCAAATCAGTGGACAGGGATTGATTTACAAGGTTGGTTATCATTAAGTTATTCGACTATTTTTGGTAGTGCCATTGCTTACGGAATCTTTTTCTATTTGGCTTCTAAAGGAAACTTAACCAGTTTAAGTTCTTTGACATTTTTAACCCCTGTTTTTGCTCTGAGTTTTGGTAATTTATTTTTGAATGAAGTATTAACCCCTTGGCAATGGTTTGGCGTTAGTTTAACTTTGGTTAGTATCTATTTAATTAATCAGCGAGATAGTTTTGCCAAGCAGTGGCATTCTTTTCGCTTTAAAATTTTACTATTTTTGAAAGGCACATTAGGTAGGGTATTTAATACCATTTTTTCTTCTTAATAGAATTGAGTTAAGGATCAAACATAATGAGTAAAATTATTAAATTAGAACCTGAGACTATTGGTCGTATCATAGAAATGGCTTGGGAGGATAGGACTCCTTTTGCCGCAATTGAACTACAGTTCGGACTCTCAGAAAAGGAGGTGATTTCTTTGATGCGGAAAGAGATGAAGCCTTCTAGTTTTAAGATGTGGCGTAAACGAGTATCTGGTCGAAAAACAAAACATATGGTACAAAGAAATTTCTTCGTAGGTCGCTTTAAATCAGCTAATCAAAATTAATCCGATTATAATTATGAATACTCCAACTAACAAAATTAAACGTAACTCCTTAGAATCTTCTTGGCAAGTAAAATTGCTTTACGATGGAGATTGTCCTTTATGTATGCGAGAAGTACGTTTTTTGCAAAAAAAAGATCAAGGGCGAGGATTAGTTAATTTAGTCAATATTGCTGACAAGAATTTTAATCCTGATGAACATTGTGGGATTGATTATGCGTCCGCAATGGGAAGAATTCATGCTGTTTTACCTGATGGAAATATTCTCAGAGATATTGAAGCGTTTCGCTATGTTTACGAAGTATTAGGAATGGGTTGGGTTTATGCCATTACTAAGCTTCCCTTGGTGGGAAAATTTGCTAATTTTGTTTATCGAATTTGGGCAAATTTACGTCTGGTTTTGACAGGAAGACCTAACTTAGAGACAATTATTGCCCAAAGAAAAGCCCAAGGCCAATGTAATACATTTGTCTGCGATCGCTAATTTAAACTAGGGAATAAAGTGGGCAATGCCCACCCTATAAATTATAAGATATCTCGCTTCAAATAGGGCTGTAAAACATCAGGAACTTTAATCGTTCCATCCCCTTGTTGATAGTTCTCTAATATAGCAGCCATTGTTCTTCCAACTGCTAATCCAGAACCGTTTAAAGTATGGACATATTGAGTTCCTTTTTTACCTTTTTCTTTGAAACGAATATTGCTCCTTCTACCTTGAAAGTCCCAACAATTAGAACAACTTGAAATCTCTCGATAACTATTAGAAGAGGGCAACCAAACTTCTAAATCGTAACATTTTGCTGCCCCAAAACCTAAGTCTCCTGTACATAATTCTAAGACACGATAAGGCAATTTTAAAGCTTGTAAAATAGCTTCTGCATCCTTAACTAATTGTTGATGCTCTGCTTCTGAAGTATCAGGATGTACCAGTTTCACTAATTCTACTTTATTGAATTGATGGAGTCGAATGAGTCCCCTGGTATCCTTACCATAACTACCAGCTTCTCGTCGAAAACATGGGGTAAAGGCACAGTGTTTAATCGGTAAATTTTCCGCTTCTAAAATTTCTCCACTGTATAAATTAGTAACAGGCACTTCTGCCGTTGGTGCTAACCATAAATCATCATCAGGACAATTAAAACTTTCTTCTGCAAATTTCGGTAATTGTCCCGTTCCTTGTAAGGAATTACTATTAATTAAAACTGGAGGCATTACTTCTAAATAACCTGCTGCAATCTGTTGATCTAACATGAAATTAATCAATGCTCTTTCTAGGGCAGCCCCTGCACCAATTAAAGCAATAAAACGACTTTGAGAAATTTTAACTGCTCTTTCAACTTCCAAAATACCTAATCTTTCTGCAATTTCCCAATGGGGTAATACTTCAATTTTAGGTAAAAATTCATCGCCCCATTTACGAATTTCTACGTTTTCTGTTTCATCTTTTCCAATGGGAGTTGAATCACTGGGAAGATTGGGTAATTGTAATAATAATGCTTCTATTTCTGCCTTTAACTGTTTTTCTTTGGGTTCGAGTTCACTCAGTTGAGTTTTTAGCGTATTTCCTTCTTCTTTGAGGGTTTTAATCTCCTCTGCTTTGGGAGCAACTCCACTTTTAATTTTCTGTCCTATTAATTTACCAATTTCGTTACTACGGGCTTGTAGTTCGGTACGACTGGCTTCAAGTTCCCGTGTCGTGCGATCGCGGTCTAAAATAGGCGTAAGATCGTATGGGGCTGAAGGATTACGACGGTTGAGTAATGCTTGTATGGTTTCTTGATGTTCTCGTATCTGTTTAAGGTCTAACACGGACAATATCACCCTGTTCTAAAGATTCCCTATGCTAGAATAACTGATTTTGTTGACAGTGGTAAGTAATACCCGTTTGCCCTATTAAATAAGAGAGATTATTGTTTCATGGACATATTCTCCAGTTAAACTCCGTCTTAACGGGTTATTATTTCCACATCACTCTATGCTAGAATTTTTACAACTCAAGTTCTATATATCCTTAAATATTAATTAGGTATTGTGAAAAAATTTATTATTAATGTCTAGAAGTGCTTAGACACTGAAAAAGTAAATATTGATGACAGATACAATAATATTTGATGCCTAAAAATAAAATAAAAATTTCTCAGCTTAATAAAATAGAAAACGAGATTAAAAGAAAGATTGATATCAATTCAAACAAAAGCAAAATATTATTATCAATACTCTGCAAATTATTTAATAATTTATCTTTTAAAATTTTTACAATAGGTTGGTTTATAGACTGAGTATTTACTGAAATGGTTAATTCGATATTTTAAGCTTATAAAGAATAAAAAAAGCAGACAATAATTTTATGGTAACTAAAAAATACATTAAACAATCACCTATCATCTCTATGAGAACTATAGAATAATTTCCATTACTAACAATCATTAATATTATCTAAATAAAACCCCAGAAACCTGTAAGATTATTTTAATACTTGCCGTTATGTAAATTAGGAATAACTCACACATGACCGTTGCCAGCGCAATACCAGCATTTTGTCAAGGAATTCAACATTTTGGGGAAAATCTGCCCAACCATGAGCAATACACAACAGAAGCAGCCATAAAATCGGGCAATATAGCCATTGCCTCTGCAAACGATCCTAACGCCGTCTTTCAAACCCTTCTTGCAGCGGACGCATTACGCTACTTAACCCTACAAACGGCTGCAACCAAACAATCAGGCCATCCCGGCGGGTTTGCAAGTATCGCCGACACCATTGCAGCTTTAGTAATGTTAGGTCATAAAAACATTATTACTGAAGTGGGTCATCACGCCCCAGGTTTTTACAGTAATATGTTCTTAGATCGTTCCCTCGAAGACATGGGGATTACCACCGTGCAACAAATGGGAGAACGTTTCCGAGAGATGCACGGACTTTTAGGACACCTTTCAGGACAAATACCCGGACTTCTCAACCCTGCAGGACCCTTGGGACAAGGACAACATTTTGCTATGGCTGGGGCCAAATTACATCCTGGGGTCCTCTTTCCTGTAACCATTGGTGATGGTGGGTTAGGGGAACCTTACATCATGAGTAGTTTTGGACACTTTAACACTTCTTTTCCACAAGTAACTAATTTCTTGCCTATCCTAGTTTGGAATGGTTATTCCCAGGAACATCATAGTATGGTTTCCACGAAAACCAACGAAGAAATGATCGCTTATTGGCAAGGAAACGGCTTCGCTGAGGTGATTTTAGTCAATGCCAAAGACTATGACGATAGCAACCAACAAGGGGAGTATGTAGACAGCACCCAATTTTCCTTAGCCAAACGTTTAGCCTTTACTCAAGCAATTTTAGAAGCAACGGATCAAGCCGCTAAGTCTGCATTAGGTGGTAAATTGACGGTTCTCATCGTCAAACAACTCAAAGGTGCCGGCGTTCACAAACGAGGCGCAAAATCCCATAATTTATATCCTGGGGATACCTTAGAAAAAGATTACATCGTTAACGCTTTAAAAGAAAGAGCTTTATCCCCTGAGGCTTGGCAACTGGTTCGTACTAACTTTGAACGTTCAGCCGGGGGCCCTGCATCTCATCATGTGGTCACAGAAAAAGTCTTACCTTTGCCAGGATTGGGAGAGTTCCCTTTAACCGAATATGAGGTACATGGAGACAAAAAAGTTGCTACAACAGCAATGGGTGAATTAGTGGTTCATGTGGGACAAAAAGATCCCAACTTTGTCATTGCTAATGCTGACGGAAATGCAGCATCAGGCATTAATAATATCAACATTGGTTTAAAAATTGTTCATCCCACAGTTGACGATCTTTATTTTCAAGGACCAGGAGGACAGGTTTATGAACCCTTAAGCGAAGACGCTTGCGCAGGATTAGCTGCGGGGTTAGCTTTATTTGGGGCCAGAACTTTATGGTGTTCCTATGAGTCTTTTGCGATCAATGGTTTACCTATATGGCAAACTGTGACTCAGGCAATGGCTGAGTTACGTCGTCCTACTCCTTCTACTATTACTTTATTCACTGCCGGGGCTTTAGAACAAGGGCGCAACGGTTGGACCCATCAACGGCCTGAAATTGAAAATTATTTTGCTGGAATGATGCGCAATGGTAACATTTTTCCTCTGTTTCCCTGCGATGCAAATAGTATCCAAGTTTGTTATCAATGGGCCGCAAAAACCAGTAATAAAGGGATCACCATTACTGCGAGTAAATCACCTTTACCTGTGCGTACAACCTTAGAACAAACCCGTCAAGGTTTACAAGATGGAGGAATTATTCTACATGACAGTGAAGGCCAGAAAAAAGTTGTTTTTGCTGTCATTGGAGACATGACCTTAATTCCTGTTTTTGATGCAGCTTTACACTTAGAAAGTGAAGGGATTGGGGTGAGAATTGTATCCGTAATTAGCCCTCGTCGTTTATATCGTCCCCATGATGTTGCTTGGGAAACTTGCAGCGAAAAAGATAGTCATTTCTTGGATGATCAAGGCTTTGAAAAACTGTTCGTAGGCGATGCTTTAATTGGGGTAACAGGGGGCACTTCTGCTATGTTAGAACCCATTATGTTACGCAGTAATAGCAACCGTGATACCTTCGCTTGGAAGCGGGGTGAAACCGCCTCTAGTGCAGGACAAATCATGGAATTTAATGGCTTAACCGCAGATGCTTTAAGTCAGCGAGCCAGCAAATTATTAGGCTAATATTAGTAGGTGGGCAATGCCCACCTACTAATATTAATCAATTCAAAGTTAAGAAAAGTAAACTGAAGTCTGTGAGTTATTTGGCTCTGGGTATTCTTCTAAAAGAGATGATCCTCAATATTAATTTTTATAGCTAACAGAGATTAATGTTATGCCTAGTACCATAGATAGTCAATTAATGAGCATCGGGGAATTAATAACAGGTGACGCTTCTTCATACTGTGTTCCTTCATTTCAACGGGATTATTCCTGGACTGATATAGAAGTTGGACAATTTTGGGATGATATTATTAATACCATTGATAGTGGACGTAGTGAATATTTTTTAGGGGCAATCGTTATTAATAAGTCAAATAAACCTGAATCATTAATTGATGGCCAACAAAGATTAGCAACAATTTCAGTTTTAATGTGTGTACTTAGAGATATTGCCAAACAAGGTGAAGATACTCAGTTATCTGATGAGATTTCTAAAAGATATTTAGGTTTGTTAGACCTACGGACTAGAAAAGTTCAACCTAAATTAACATTAAATGAAGTCAATAATAATTTTTATCAAGAAAATTTAGTTTCTTCTAAATCTATTGAAGACCTTAATCAGCTAAAAAACAAAACCTCGATTGATAAATCAAATAAATTGTTACTTAACGCTTACCTATTGCTTCATCAAAAGATAGAAGAAAGAATTGAGAAGATTGGAAACTTACAAGAAGCACTTTATCAAATTGAAGAATGTATTGGAGCCAAGCTGATTACTATCCGCATTTCCGTATCAGACGAGGGTAATGCTTATCTCATATTTGAAACCTTGAACGATAGAGGATTGGATTTATCTGTTGCTGATTTATTGAAAAATTACATTTTTTCAAAATCATCTGGTAATTTACAAGAAATTCAAACTAAGTGGCAACAAATAAGTGTTCTTGTTGGTCGATTTGAAATAGCTAAATTTATGAGATATTATTGGTTATCTCATTATGGTAAAGTAAGAGAAAAAGAATTATATAAAACTATTACTAATAGATTTAAAAATCCACAGGATATTGTTCATTTTGTAAGACAGCTAAGAATGTCTTCTGAAATATATGCGGCTTTTGATGATCCTCAAAATTCTTTGTGGAATCCTTATGGTTCAGATGTTAAAAATAATCTTCAATTACTAAAATTATTTGATATAACTAATTGCTATTCCCTGTTATTAGCTGCTTATGAAAAATTGACACCTAATTTGTTTAAAAAATTTTTGAAAAAGTTAGTTATTTTATTATTTCGATATACTGTAATTTGCGGCAATAGACCTTCTAAATTAGATGAAGTTTATAGTGATACAGCGAAATACATAAGAAATAATAATCCCCAAAGCACTATACCTATATTTAAAAAGCACTTATATAAGTTTTACATTAATGATCAAGACTTTAAATATTATTTTACACAAAAATCTTTCAATAAAAGAAAAGCAAGATTAGCTCGTTATATATTAAGAGAAATCAATAATTACTATATAGATAATCGAGAATTAGTGACCAATGCCAATGAAGCACAAATCAATTTGGAACATATATTGCCTCAAAAACCTAGAGATGAGTGGAAAAAAGCATTTTTACAAAACTTTTCTAATCCAGAAAATATTGAAATTGAAACATATATTGATCGATTAGGAAATATGACATTGTTAGATATCGCAACCAATGATGATCACAGTCAAGAGTTATTTAAAGAAAAATGTACTAAATGTTTTGAAACATCACAATTAGAAATAAATAAAAGAATATTAGAGTATTCCGATTGGAATCCAGAAAATATTGCACAAAGACAAACAGAAATGGCAAATATTGCTTGTAAAGTTTGGCGTATTGATATTTAACTTATATCTAAAATAATCATATTTGTGATTGCCTATCATTCTCTCACCTCTAATACATCTCCAAAAGTCTGCTAAACTAAGAAAAAACTCTAGTGCTAGGGTAATAGGATGGAAAATAAGATAGAATATGTGGGCACAGTAAAAGCTGCATCTCTTCTCAAAATATGTCCCCAACGAGTACGCCAACTGTTAGCGGAGAGGAGGATTGAAGGAGCCTTTAAAGAAGGACGATTCTGGAAAATTCCTTTATACAAAGGCATACCGAAGATTATTCCTGGAAGTAGAGGGCCTCAAGGAACCTGGCGCAAGCGTCCTCAAAAAGTGCCAACCAGAATTCATGTAAACAGCGATCGCATCAGAGCCAATATAAATAAAGACACTTTAGACCCTGTGATTATGGTTCGTCAAGGATGTAATCGAGTTACTTACTGTGACGAGGTCAAGATTAATGGACCGTGTAAATTGACATATTCTCCTCATAAATCCATTTCAGGGGGGGCTAGAGTGTGGATTGAAGTTGATAACGATGTGCCTATTATTCCCCTAAAATTTGCTACTTCATCTTAATTCTGTTTTGACACTCCACTGCCCTTTAGGCGAGTGGATTCTTGGTTCACTGACTCAACTTGTCTTGACAGGTATTGCTACCAACCAACATAGAGGTCGAATCTCCCCAAGCGTTTAGGTCTTCTGACCAACTTCCTGTATGCCCTACAGTAGCTTCTTGCTCCGTCCTATACGCTGAGGAAACCTCAGCGTATAGGACGGAGCAAGAAGCTACTGTAGGGCATACAGGACGTTGGTCAGAAGACCTAAACGCTTGGGGAGATTCGACCTCTATGTTGGTTGGTAGCAATACCTGTCAAGACAAGTTGAGT
>JAAUYJ010098079.1_pt1 | contig 10166 bp, 10 predicted proteins | sample 7278031 | NCBI WGS metagenome assembly JAAUYJ01 (sample SAMN14350222, study PRJNA611818) | marine sediment metagenome | isolation source: surface marine sediment (1.8m) | place: French Polynesia: Moorea | collected 2018-08 | reverse complement strand
TAACGCTAACGCTAATGCTAACGCTAATGCTAACGCTAACGCTAATGCTAACGCTAATGCTAACGCTAATGCTAACGCTAACGCTAACGCTAATGCTAACGCTAATGCTAACGCTAACGACCGCTTTTTCTCCATGAATGGAGAGGCTTTATACCTTAAGAGTTCGGTAAATAAGGGTTTTCCCTAATTTGTTCTACTGTTTCTCTATCAGTTATCCCTAGTTTTTCTTTAATTATTAAGGCTCCCAGTGCTATTCTGAAAGGTAACGCTGGTACTCCTCTCTCCTGTGAAAATTTAATCCCATATTCGCCTTCAAATTCAGACCAAGGAATTAAACTAGCCATCATTATCCAACGATTGTCTGGGGATAATTGGCCATTGAACGGCAGTTCAAAATTTTCTAGTGCAGTGTCAGGTTTGCCTACTTTTCTGTACATGGCCTGTGCAAATAGATGCCTCATTTTTGGTATATTTTAGCTGAAAAGAGGGCAAAATTTCTGATTATTTCTGATGAAAAATGCCTTAAATCCTTACTGTATAAGTTTTTTAAATTTAATTAGCAAGCCCTAATTATACTTGCATTTGCTATTTATAGTAGTTGTGACATTTATGTTTAGTTGGTAAGCATTCAGCTATTAGTAATAGTCAGCCCTTTAGAAATCATATCCTCACCTTAAAAGGCGAGGTTTAAATGAATTCGCAGTTAAGGGAGCCGTAATTTGGCAGTACATAATAGCTGATGGCTAATAGCTGATAGCTGAATGCTTACTTTAGTTGAAATCATAAGTGTTTTGTAGCCAATCAAATATTTTGTCTAATTGTTCTAGAGTAACTAAACCGTATTGCCACAAAATCATCGACAAAGCATTAGAGTCTGGTTGAGGACATGGTAATTCTGAAGTAACACTAGCTCGTTCAGCAACTGCTATAGAAGCTGAAGAAATAGATAATTCATTTTGCAAAAAATTGATAAAGCGAGCATAGTTTGTTGATGTCATAATTTCTGTTCACCTCCTTTTTTTTAAGAGACCATTTTCTGTGTAACTCTTATTTTTAATAAAATATATACGTTACATATTTGAGAGAATTTGCAAGTCAATGGAATTAATATTTTTTACCTTGAGCAAGCAATTATTGACTATCATAAAGTCAATAATTCTGTGTATAAAGCTAGTATCAGCCAGTTTTTGATCTGTTCTATAGATCGAAATTTTTTATATCATTTCTCCATTAAGTTGCACTTAATAAAAGATGAGAATAGTCTGTGTAATCAGGTTTGATCGATAATTATTGAGTGCATTGTTAGAAAGAAATGGTATTGAACCAAATTCAAAAACTTTTTTGATGAACTAAACAAAAGCTGGAAGTTAGCTATCAAAACAACAAGATAGCTTTAGCTTCCTTCGGTTTGGATCTACATAAGTCACCCTTACTATTCCGCAAAATCAGGTAGTAGTTAAGATAAATGTTAGTGAAATTATAATTCCTCAAAATATATACTGCTACGCGGAAGACAGTTATGCACTTAATAGAGTCATGTAAAAGTTTACTACAATTAGATTTTCAGTTTATACAAGTATCAAACACTTTAATCGGTAGTGTTATATATACATTGAAGCTGAAAAAGAAGTTAGCTTTTCAATGATTTGAAAGGGGATGTTTTAACCTTCTCAAACAACCTGACTTAGCTGGAACCAAATATTTTTGAATAGCGGTTAACTATCAGGACTTAGCAATCAGGAAAGACCCAAGTTTAGGTGATAGGTAGTTAAAACTAACTTACTATTGCTGCTAGTCAAAATTACAGAAAATTTGCTATTGAATTATTACTTAAGTCAAAAAACATAAGCAGTTAGAGTATAGGGTTTAAGTAGTTGTGTTTGATTAAAACTATTACCACTTATGAGGCGAACCTTGATCAAGTCATTTGATTATACAATAACTTTACTCGAATGCTTGTATATTATATTTTTACTTACAATACAAACAATTTTTTGTAGTTATTTATGTGCAGAAAAACATATCACTAAGTTTTTAGACCAGCACAGAATTCGATCTCTCTCACACCAATTAAATTAAGTCAAAGACATAGACTATCAACAAGGCAAGGTTTCCCTTGGATCAACAAAACATTAGGTTGATAAACTTAATTTGGTATTATAGTATAGCAAACCATAATCTTGATGTATATACCTAGGAAGTAAAATAATAAAAAGTTTTCTTAAATTTTGTCAACATAATTTAGAATTTCCTTCTTCTAGGAGTCGCAGTTTATAGATGAGGATATACAAGTTCTCATATTCAATGAGATGCAGTATTTTTTCTCTTCCCTATTCCCTATTCCCTGTTAAGCTTATCCCTAAAATTCAAAACTTCTGTATCTCACCAATTTGATCAACTCTATATGAGACAAAAGCCGTAGTTTATTTTATTCCTATTTTTCTTGTGTTTACTGCCGATTTATTCTGTTCTATTTAATAGAAACTTTTCGGAGTATCTAATTTTTAGTAATTATTATTCGATCTCCAACCTTCAAACCTAATTCCGTGATACGTCCTCCCCGCACTTCAATAACTCGATCGACTGGCACACCAGATCCGTAGACAGGGCAAGGATCGGCTAAACAAGGAGGAACATCAAGAGCGATCGCCTTAACTACACCAGACCGAATAAAAATCATGTCAAGGGATATTTTGCAATTTTTCATCCAGAAGTCAACCTTCCGAGGTGGGTCAAAAGAGAATAGCATTCCCTGATCGTCAGCTAATTCAGTTCTATACATCAGACCCATTGCTTGCTCTTTAGGAGTTTTTGCCACCTCCAAATTAATTATTTGACCAGATATTTGAGCTTTAGCTGTAATTGGCAATACCTGGCCTTCCTGAGATACCTGAAAATTTGATGGGTGTTGAGCTTGTGCTTGAATACTAATAGCCTGTGAAATTTGAACAAATGTTATTTGTAGCGAAAAGCCAAGCAAAAACAGAATTATTCCAGACTTAAATAAACCAAACTTACTAGCCATAACAGAATCTCAAATTTTCTAATAACTTGTAGTTACATATCATTCTAAGTTTCTCTCAGAACATACCCAATACCACGGACAGTCTGAATTAATCTCTTTTCACCTTCTCCCTCAATTTTCAGGCGTAAATATCTAATATACACCTCAATTACATTAGACTCACCTAAAAAATTATAACCCCAAACATTTTCTAAAATCTGTTCACGACTCAAGACTTCACGAGGATGCTCCATTAAAAACTTTAACAGCTCAAATTCTTTCATAGTCAACTCAATACTACGACCATTACAGAAGACCCGCCGACCACCCAAGTCCAAAACTAAATTCCCAAATCTCAACTGGTCTTTGTCTAACGTACTAGGTTGCAAATAAAAGCTAATTAATTCTAAAAAGTCATCACTCCGATAAGGCTTGAGAAAATAATCATCAGCTCCAGACTCTAGACAAGCAACACGATCTTCAACTTGGTCGCGAGCCATCAAAAGTAACATGGGCATTTTATTACCCATTTTCCTCAGATTACTGCACAACGATAGTCCAGATTCCCCAGCCAACATTCTATCAATCACAATTAGAGCAGGTTGAAGCTCCATAGCTCTATGAAGACCTAAACTAGAGTTAGCAGCAACAATTGGATGATAGCCTGACTCTTTTAAGTCCAGGCTCACATATTGGGCTAGAATTTCATCAGTCTCTATTATTAAGACAGAACGATTTTGGTCAACAGTTAGGGTACTCATACTAAGACTCACTTATATTAGATTTAGATTACTCGATATAATCCTGATTTTTTTAGCATATTTAAGTTAGTCTAGCACTGAGAATTGTTACAAAAAATTAGAGAAAGGTGTTGTTAAACCAGGGATGAAAACCAGCAAGCAGGAGATTAAAATCCTACCTTTACTGAATAATTTGGTTTAAAACCTTCCCCTTAAACCCAGGGGCAAAGCTGTTTCAAAATCAAGCAAAGTTGTATAAATTGATGATAGGGAGATGGGGTTAGGGGGAAATAATCTTGAAGTTAGGCAAAAAAGCTGAAAATTTAGTTAAAGAATGAGTATTTTATTATTTACACAAGTTTAATTGCCTAAGCTCCCTATCATGTATGTGAGTACTTAAAAAAAATTCTGGACTTGATTTAATTCTCATTCCTGAATTACTTTAACTACTTCAAGGCAATATTTGAGGACAATCAGCTCTTATAGGCCAAGAGAAAGCAAAAGACGATTAAGTAAAGCTAAAATCAAGACTATGAGCTGGACATTTTCCCTATCTTCTTCTATCTCTGAATCAGTCTTAACCAAGAATGAAACAGCCCTACCTTTGAAAGGGGGGATTTTGTGTTATACTCAAAAAAAAAAGTGCAAAGGTATTTAACTTCCATAAAAACTTAGTTATTTAACTGATAGATGATACCTTGAAAACTAGAGTTATGGGTTTTTCCACAGAAATGCTGGTGCATATAAAAACTCTAAGCATCAACTACACAGTACAAGAGAAACCAAGTTTTTTGGAGGTTTTGAACCCTACCGGAAAGTATATAAATTTAAGGCAGTTCCACAGAAGTTGGCTTGGCAATATGTGGTAGTCCCCATCCCAGTTTCTCCCGGAGAATGTGAAAAAACTCCGGTGGTTTGAGTCGAATAAAACGTGCTTTATACTGTGATTGTTTCACCCGTACCTTATCCTCCGGCAGAACATAACATCCACCATTACCATCTACAACCATCATCAGACGATTTGGACTTGCTGGAAAAACAGTTACAGGTTCAGTATCAGCAAAAACCAAAGCACGGGATGCAAGAGAATGGGGACAAATAGGTGAGAGCTGTAAAACTGAAACTCCTGGAGTCACAACAGGACCACCTGCGGATAAAGAATAAGCAGTAGAACCAGTGGGAGTAGAAATAATAATACCGTCAGCAGCAATATCTATAGGAGCGTGCCTACCAATTTTAATTTCAAAATGGCACATACAAGTCATCGGTTCGCGATGCAAAACCATTTCATTTAAACAAAGAGCTTCCCACAATAACTCATCATTTCGGAAAAGACGTACTTCTAGCATAGTCCGTTCTTCTATTTCATAGTTCCCTGCTAGAATCTGTTCAATAGCTGGGTATAACTGATTGACAAAAGTTTCAGTCAAGAAACCCATATGACCTGTATTGACAGTTAAAAGTGGGATACGGGAAGGTGCTGCTTGACGAAATGCAGATAGAACAGTACCATCTCCTCCTAAGACAATGGCAAATTTCATATCCTTTGTGAAACCAGAAGGAACTAGCTGGTCTATCGGAGTATGACATACAGGACGTTCTAGATTAGGAGAACCTAAAATTCCCTCCGCCCCAATGGTGACATGAACATCATAGCCATCAGCTTTTAGCTTGTCTTTTAATTCATTAGTTATGCGACAAGCTATGGGTTTAGCATCGTTATAAATGATTCCTATTTTTGACACTCGAAAAAATCTGGTTCAGGGTGGTTATGACGTTTCACTGAAGTCAGAAGTCAGAAGTTTGAAGTCAGAAGTTAGATTTGATAGACTAAAAACTTTGATTTGACAATATAATAGTTTCAGATGATTTTACCAATTTCATAAAGTCAGACTACAGATAACTTGACATCTTGGATTTAAAGCTTGATAGATACTTTGCAAATTGTTGTTTAAGTTTATGAAATTGGTATTACTTGACATTTAAAGCTTGAAACTATTTGTGATATCTTTAAAGTAAATTGGTGTTATGAGCTTTAGAAGAAGAAGGGTTTATTTTTAGAGGTTGTTTTTCCTGATTTGGCTTGCTCGTATTCTATTTCTTTCAATTTTTTCATAATCCGACCATAGTATTCTTGTAGATAAGATTCTAGAGTGGTTATTTCTTCTGGATTAATGTCAAATACAGGATAAACTTCATCCATTGAAGTTGTTAAAGGCTGACCACTAGCTAATACTTCTGCAAAAGCTAGTCTATCTGCTACATTCCAACCCCATTGAAATGATCTGGTAAACTGACGGAATATACGCAACAAGTTAATATTAGTACGAGTTATTTTGGCTTTTTCACCGGAAAGTCGTTCACACATCCGAATAATTTCATTGGCATCCCAAGCACGAGGTCCTACTATTGGAAAGCTTTTATTTTCTGTTTCGGGAACTGAAAGAGCGCGGATAGCAAATTTCGCAACATCTTGAGTATCCATGTATGCAATAGCTGTTCCTTGACCGGGGACCCAGACTGCTTGTTTATCTAAAATTGGTACTGCATATTGACCGATTAATCCTTGTAAAAATCCACAGGGTTTTAATATTGTGTATTTTAAGCCTGATTCAGCTATAAAAAGTTCTGTACATCGCTTAATTTCTAGAAGGGGAACTTGGGGGTATTTTTCTGCATTTAAAAAGGAGAAAAATATGAAACGTTTTACATTTTGAGCTACTAGAGCTTGAATTAGTGAGACTTTTCCTTCCCAGTCTACTTGTTTAATACTCAGAGAGTCTGTTGGTCTGGAGGTTGCGGCATCTATTACTGCATCAACTCCTTCCAATGCTGGTATGAGAGTTTTAGGTTTACAAAGATTTCCTCCTATTAGTTCGGCTCCCCACTCTTTTAAGAAGGATGCTCTACTATAACTTCTGATTAAACAGCGTACTTCATAATTTTCATCCAGGGCGCGACGTACTATTTGTCTTCCAAGAGTACCAGTAGCACCTAAAATCAATAGTTTCATAAAAGTTTTGTTATTTATATTAAAGAGTCATTCATTACTTTAGCAAGTTTATCTCATTTTTTTACAAAACTTAATATTTTGAGTAATATTTACCTTTTTGACTTTTTGTAGTCTAGTAGGGTTCGTTAATGAATGGTAATTCATTTCGTGAAGCACCCAGGCAGATGAGATGGATAGTAAAATTTTTCTTCTCCATACGTATAGAGCAATAATTAATTCATTCTCTGAAGCACCCAGGCAGATGAGATGGATAGTAAAATTTCTCTTCTCCATACGTATAGAGCAATAATTAATTCATTTCTTGAAGCATCCGTAAGATGAGGTGGGTAGTAAAATTTCTCTTCTCCATACGTATAGAGCAATAATTAATTCATTTCTTGAAGCACCCGTAAGATGAGATGGTTAGTGAAATTTTCCTACTAGACTGATACAGCTAGAACTGTGCAGAGCGCTTTTTTCCTAAGAGAAAAATTGATGGAGAGGTGGAGAATAGCACATTTTTTTGTATTTCATGTAAATATTCTCTGACGACAAAGAATCAGCCTTGCTCCACTCCCCCACTCCTTAAAAAAACTTTTTCAGCAAACTCTAATTATTCGCCTCCTTGTAGTTTAAGTAAGAGGAAACCTCCTGCTAAACCAATCAAGATTACAGAAAAAGATAAAATTGCTGCATTGAAAATCTCACCACTCATGTTCTTAAAATACTCCTATACAAAGTGTATATGTATTTTAAGCTATGATGAAGACACCCGTAAGTAAAATAAAAAAGACAATTCCTCGTTTAGCAGTGACAATTGGAGACCCTGGAGGTATAGGGCCAGAAATAGTTCTGAAGGCTTTAGCAGATCCGAGGGTTACAGAAAGTTGTGATTTGACAATAGTTGGTAGTCGTCAAATTTTGCAAGAAACTTATCAACAACTCGCTCTGGAAAAGCTTGTCAATTGGGAAAATTTGAAAATTTTAGATGTAGAGTTTGATGGAAAGTTAGAAGATATTTGTCCGGGTAAAGGTAATGCTGTGAGTGGGGAAGCTAGTTTTCGTTACATGGAAAAGGCGATCGCCCAGACTTTAGCTGGAGAATTTGATGGTATTGTTACTGCTCCTATTTCTAAGACTTGCTGGCAGATGGCAGGTCATAAATATCCTGGTCAAACGGAACTTTTAGCAGAAAAAGCAGGAGTAAAAAGGTTTGGAATGTTGTTTGTTGCTTGTTCGCCCCACAGTAATTTTGTACTTCGTTCCCTTTTAGCTACCACACATATACCATTAAGTCAAGTACCAATGGCTTTAACACCAGAGTTAATGAGTTGGAAATTAGAATTACTGGTGGAAAGTTTACAAAAGGATTTTGGCATTTCTAGACCAAAAATTGCTGTTGCTGGTTTAAATCCTCACAGTGGAGAAAATGGACAATTAGGAACAGAGGAAGAGGATTGGTTAATTCCTTGGTTAAAGAAAGAAAGCGATCGCCGATCGGATATACAGATTGATGGGCCAGTACCACCGGATACGATGTGGGTTAAACCCGGTAAAGCTTGGCTAGGTTCAAAAGCAAATACTTACGATGCTTATTTGGCACTTTACCACGATCAAGGTTTAATTCCAGTAAAACTAATGGCTTTTGATTTAGCTGTTAATACTACGATTGGTTTACCATTTGTTAGGACTTCTCCAGATCATGGTACGGCATTTGATATAGCAGGTCAAGGTATTGCTGATGCTACGAGTATGAAAGCAGCAATACAGTTAGGGAAAGAGTTAATTTTACAGAGAATTGGTAGTCCTAAATAGAATGGTAGATGGTGATAAAAAATTCTTAGTAAGGAACTATCCGACAAAAAACTATAGCGCTATAGTTAAAGATTAAGTCAGCTACTTTATTAGGTAATGGGTATTTTTTCTCTAGCCTAAATCCTAGAAAATGGTCTATAATTTCATCTTTTGCGTAAGTCCTGATAATAATAAGTAGATGGCGAGCAAAAATTCTTAGCAAGGGAGCAAGATACTCCTACTGTTGTTTCCCTTTGACCAAAAACTATAGCGCTATAGTTAAAGATTAAGTCAACCACTTTATTCGATCAAGGGTATTTTCCCTCTAGTTTATAACTTCTCATAATACCTTATAAAACCTAACATTTTTGAACTGAAAATTTTTTCTGTATGGAACCGATTTGGTATCTTTGCCTGGGATTAAATTTTTGAAGCATCAAGTTGTCTGTGGGAATTAGGCAATAGGAGAAAAAGGTTGAAAAATACTGCAATACACCTCCAATAAGCCATTTCCCCTACTCCCCTACTCCCTTACTCCCTCACTCCCCATCCCCAGAGTAGTTGACTTAGTGAATCTATAATCTAAAATAGAAAATATACAAATAGCTAGTATAAAGAAGCCGACAAATTTTATTGTTAGGTAAAAATACTTGCTAATAAAATTTTGTTTTAGCTCATCTTCTAGGAAAAAATTAGGAAATATAGGAAAAAATTAATACCTAAAAATATACCTATTAAAGTATGAACTAGCAAAAAATTAAATGCTCAGAAACTCAAAAATTATTTTAGATAACCTAGAATAAAATCTCCTTTTCTATGCAGGAAAAAATGGATTATGAAACTTTAGGTAAAACAGGAGGAATTAGCACAACTCCTGGAACACCACAATGGGCGCTTGCGATTAAGTTAAAACTACAATCTGTTCTGAAAAAAAGTATAGTTGCTAATGCAGAACAATTAAAAGCATGGCGTGAATTAATGAAACAACCAGCAGCTTATCAACAATTACTTGATGAGCAAGGAAAACCATTTAATAGTTATGAGGAATTATGTCGTGCTCAACCACCTTATGGATTGGGTTGTGAACCGAAAGAAATTGAAGAATTAATTAGTGGATTAGAATCAACTGAAACAAAAAAAGTTGAGATACCAGAAGACCCACTTAAAGATTTAGGAAATCCATCAAATTATTTTCATAAATTTTCTAAACTTGTGGAAGTTTGTTCGGACAATGAAGTTTTAAACGCATCTAAAATAGGGGAAATATTAGATTATGCTCATAGCACTGCTCAATTATGGAGAAAACGATGGGAACATTTGGGATGGTTGGAACAATCAAAAAGTAGTGGGAGAGGTTTTTATCAAATTACTGAGTCAGGAAAAACTGCGGTGAAAAATTGGTTGGAACAACAACCTGGAGGTAAGGTAAATAAAGAATTATGGGTGGTGGTTCCTAAGAATCCTCAAAAGGCAGCAGAAAAATTGATTAAGTCGTTTGAAGCTGAAGATTTAAGAGATATTTACAAACTAATTGGAGAATCTTTTAGTCAAGAATAAACTGTATTTCATGGAGATATGGAATGAAGATTAGTCTGTAGTTATCATCAGCTTTACCTAATTCATTTATAGCTATCAG
>JAAUYJ010111206.1_pt1 | contig 10168 bp, 13 predicted proteins | sample 7278031 | NCBI WGS metagenome assembly JAAUYJ01 (sample SAMN14350222, study PRJNA611818) | marine sediment metagenome | isolation source: surface marine sediment (1.8m) | place: French Polynesia: Moorea | collected 2018-08 | reverse complement strand
CAACTCATTCTAATTTTGTCTGATTAAAACTATTACGTTACAGTTTTTAGATTTTAGATAAAATCGGAAAGGAGGCAAGCATCTAACTTCTGACTTCAGCCATAACAGGCAAGATGCCTCTGTTAAAATAAAGTTTCATCAAAAGCTTTTTCTAATTCTGGAGTTAACTTTAGGTAGTCGCTCCACAGTCTCAAATAGTCAAAATCCAATATTTTTCGTCTAGCCTTTAGAACTCCTAATATGTCACGCCATTGTTTTTGAGAATAATTATCCGCAATTTTGTACCATTTTAATTTCTGTAAAACAATATCTTCAGGGAAAGTAATATAAATAAGTTGATTTGTAGAAAATAATTGCACTTGTTTTCGGCGCGACATTGCTGACAAATCAAAATCATTAGATTGTTGAATAGGATAAATATCAGCTTTAATGACTGATGTTGTGTGAATAACATTAAAGCTATTAGTACGACCCCCCATAGCATCATCTATAAAAATTTCACTTATATAAAATTATGTTGATCAAGCTGCTATTAATTGTTGTACTTTTTCTGGTTCTAAAATCACTGCTATATCGGCATCTTCTGTTTGCCTCCGTTCTCCCCAGAAGGAACTAGCAAGACCACCACCTAAATAGTAAGGAATGTTCAAATTATCTAAAATTTCACCAATAATTACGGCTAAATATATTTCATAAACAATCATAAAATCTGTATCAATCAATTTATTTATTGAGCAATATTGCTCTCATAATTTTAACTTTATATACTCTATTTTTAGTTGTTTATTAGTTAAATTATGATGTTGCTCTTTAAATAAACTCCACCAGATTTGTTGTGACTGAATAGATGCTCTATGATATTGGATTATTCTGGTTTCTATAGGCATTTTACCTATAAGTTCAAACCAGATTTTTTCAGCTTCTATTGTTGTATCTGCTGCTTGAGTTTTGTACATTATATCATGTCCGGTTAAATATTTACCCTATTCCCTACTCCCCACTCCCTACTCCCTACTCCCTATTAGAAGAATTTAACCATTTAGTAATTTGTTTAATTATGCCACTGAGAATAGCACCTCCCATCAAAATTCCAATAGCTGGGGTAAAGACTGGTTCCCATAATTTATGCCAAAGATCGAGACCTAAAGATACTCCAGAATAACGACCAATAACAGCGATCGCGAACCAGGCAAAACCAATTATTACTAGAAATACATCTACTACTAAAAATGTATCTAACCAGTTGAGTAATTTGTCTTTCATTGTTAGTAATTCCTGATAAATAAAAATAGGGAGTAGGGAGTAGGGAGTAGGGAGTAGGGAGTAGGGGAGTAGTGGTACTTAAACATTTTATGGTCGGAAAAATGCCTCAAAGTCTCTCTAGACAAGGGAATTACGTCGATGCCCTAAAAATGGCTAGAACCGTTGGTAATTCAGGATTTATGCTTTTTTGACATAAAAGCTTTTGCCCGTCTATATTTGACCCTGTTTTTTGAGTTTATTTTGTTTAAGTCCCGCTAATAAACTGAAACATATTCAATGGTGCGTTACGACGGATTCTTAAATATTGTTCACAGTCTAAATTTTAGCCGTCTTTTCATGTCGCGCAGCGAAACGCACCCTACAATAATGAACTTGGATGTTGGGTTTCACTATCGTACCGCTACGCGGAAGCAAGCTACTACCCAACCTACATTTACACTTTGATGTTAGAATATTTATAATAATCATTAAATAACTTATATCGGCACAATGAAAGCAATAGAAATCAACGGAAAAATTGACGATAAGGGAAATCTAATTTTAGAACATCCTCTATAAATAAATGCTCCTACAAATGTCCGAGTTATTATTCTTGTACCAGAAGATTCTGAAAAGCCAGAAATATAAACTAATCAAACTAACGAAGCTAATTTTGAAAAAGCTATGAATGCTTATAAAAAAATCAGTGAAAAGTATAAAAATGCTTTGCGAGAGTTACCAAAATAAAAGAACCTATTTGGATAAGTGAAGCTATTGCTAAAGCTATTCATGCAGACTATAGCAATCCTAAATAGGTTGTGACAAATTAAAAAGTAAATAAAAAAGTTGAAACTCCCACCTGTTCCCTGTTACCTGTTCCCTGTTCCCTAAAAAGTAGTAAGATTTTTGCCACGAATAAAATAGGATTGCTATAAATTATTCAACATGGAGGAAGTTCAGGAATTAGAGATGAAAATTTACTTTCTGCTAGTTTAGCTAGACCTCGACATTTATTTACTTATGGTCAACCGAATTTATTTGAACTTGCTGCAGCTTACGGTTATAGTCTAGCTAAAAATCATCCTTTTATTGATGGAAATAAAAGAACAGCTTTTGCAGTTATGGCAACTTTTTTATTGGTTAATAATTATTTGCTAGAAGTTCCCGAACCAGAAGTTGTGACAATTATGGAACAGCTAGCAAGTGGAGAAGAAAATCAAGAATCTTTAGGAAGATGGTTAGCAGAAAATTCTGTAGAGATTTAAGCATTGAAATAATATTTAGCAATAACTGTAGTAACGTGTCTACTGCCGTGTCAAGACTAAAATTTTGGGTTAGGAGCGAGCAACCTTGGAGACCTCTCCCCCAACCCCTCTCCTGCAAGGAGAGGGGAGCTATTCTCCCCCAACGCTAGCAGGGAAGGGGGTTAGGGGGGTTAGGTTTTTTCAACCCACATTTTCAAGCTTGACACGGCACTACCTTTAAAATATGGGTAAATTTGAGTCAGTGAAAACCTCTCCCCCAACCCCTCTCCTGCAAGGAGAGGGGAGCTATTCTCCCCCAACGCTAGCAGGGAAGGGGGTTGGGGGGTTAGGTTTTTTCAACCCATATTTTCAAGCTAGATGACCTACTACGTTTTTAGCTGAAATATAGCTTTAAGTGTTTGGAGACCAAACCCCTACGACAAAATTTTACCAACCTATTTAGGATTGCTATAATTTTCATAAAGTCTAAAAAGAAGAAATTATTTAAAATGTCTCCTATCTCCCGCCGTAATTTTTTCCAATTTGCCAGTTCAATACTTGCTACCCTTGGCATAAGTCAATTAAAATTTCTATCCCAAGCAGAAAATTATGGCAAAGTATTAGCTAAAAGTACCCCACGCAAACTTGCTTTATTAGTAGGAATTAATCAATACAAAAAAGCCCCTTTAAGAGGTTGTGTATATGATACAGAAATGCAACGTCATCTATTAATTCACCGCTTTGGTTTTAATCCGAAAGATATCTATATTCTGACCGATGAACAAGCAACTCGCCAGGGGATTTTAGAAGCATTTGAAGAACATTTAATTAAACAAGCAAAACCAGGAGATGTGGCAGTTTTTCACTACTCCGGACATGGTTCCCGTGTCAGAGATTCTAATCCTATCGTGCAGACTTCTTTGATGGATGGTAGTGGTTTAAGTGGTACATTAGTTCCCATAGATAGTTCTTTTCCTAATCCCGATGTTGGTGGTGTAGTTGATGATATTATGGGGCATACTTTGTTTCTACTTACATCAGCCTTAAAGACAGAAAATTTCACCGGAATTCTTGATAGTTGTTTTTCGGGAATGACAACTAGAGATTTTACTGTTCGTTCTCGTGCTGGTGGAAATAAAATAGAAATTGCTCCCCAAGAAAGGGCTTATCAAGAAAAGTGGTTATCTCGGCTGGATATGTCTAAAGATGAGTTTGTTAAAGGTTATCAAAGTGGTGTAGCAAAAGGAGTAGTTTTTGCTTCTGCTAAACCTTTTCAAACTGCGAAAGATGTAAAAATTCTTGATTTTCATGCCGGAATTTTTAGCTATTTATTTACACAATATTTATGGCAAGAAACAGGTACGCCAAAACAGGCGATCGCCTATACTAATAAACAAATTCCATCTGGGTTAGAACAAAATCCATTTTATGAAGTTAAGACAGATACTAAATTAGATAGTCAAGCTATATATTTGACCGAAAATTCCTATCCCGTTGCTAATGGAGTAGTTACGGAAGTTAAAGGTAATCAAGCTCAAGTTTGGTTGGGAGGATTAGAAGCAAAAAAGATAAGCCAACTAACCAATGGAGCTGTATTTAATGTTATTTATCCCCAAGAAAAATCTAGAACTAAATTAATTTTTCAATCCCGTGATGGTTTAGTGGGAATTGCAACTTTTAAAGGTGGTGTTAAGCCAGGATTCTTATTAAAGCCGCAAAATTAAGTTATTTAGTTTTTTGAATGGTTAATGTTTAACTTTTATTTTAATTTATAGAGAAAAAATGGAGAAAGATATGTTGAGAATTAAATTAGGGTTTGCTGAAAAAATCTTATGTGTGAGGGTAGGAGTCAGGAGACAGGAGACAGGAGACAGGAAGAGTAAGGAATGAGCGAGAAGGCAGGAGAGGAGGAAGAATTATCCCTTGGTTTTTCTGCCTCGCGTCAACCCAAAATTCTAACATGCATGAGCTTAAGGGAGCAAAAATCTTGTACTTTTTCCAGACCTAAAACGGCTAAAGCCAATATAAGTCAATATTTTTAGATTTAATCAGCAAGCCCAAATTAAACAATAGGTTATATTGCTTGTTTTTAGCTGGCTTACTTTCTGCAATAACCACATTTGTAATTAGGGTTTGCTTATGGAAAGTCTTTTGGTAGGGGTAGGAGACAGGAGAAGAGAAGAAAAAATTTTCATGATTAGTCAATCCTATCCGTTTTCAAGGAGAAGTAATTGTTAATTATTAATTATTAATTATTAATTATTAATTGTTGACCTACCGACCTGAATATAAACGCATTAGAGCAACACCTGTAATTGCAGCCACAAAAAACCAGGTCACAAATAAACCGATCGCCTCACCAATAAATAGACCGATCGCCCCATAAACCAAACCACCGACTAACCAACCTAGAGGCAAACCAATTGCCCAAGCAATAATATTTGTAATTATCCACAACTCCTCCCGATAGATTTGCTTCCTCAGTACAAACCATTGACCTAATCCTAAAATCGCCCCCACAATAGCACCATTAATAAATCCGTGAAACAACCTCAAAAATATTTGCTCCGTTCGTGGAGCTATCCAACCTAAAGCTCCTAAACTACTCGCCCCTATAAATAACCAACTCACAATACTCACCACTACCCACCATTTGCTACGAAAAATCCGATTTCTCAGTATCAACCATTGTGCTAATCCAATAACACCTCCACCGATAGCTCCTGAGAAAGCACCAACATAAGGTCTCACACCTATTTCCACAAATATTAAGCTGAGGAAAAAGCCGACAATAGTGAAAAATACCCACTGCAACCAAAAACCCCATGAAATTTTTTGGGGTTTGGTGCGGGAGGGATGATAATACAACTTGGTGAGTGACATCAAATAAATTTTCTCGCAACTTTAATATTAAGAGGACTTACGCACACCGAACCCAGAAATCCGGTTTTTCGTAGATGTCTGTTGTTAAAATATCAGATTTCTTTGCATAATATAGGACCCGGTTATATAATATATGTGGCTTTGTTGCATGAAAGTATATAGCTGCTGCACTTGCTCCGCATATGTACTTCATCAGGTGCGGAAACTGCTGTAACTATTGGACAATAGATGAATAAAACATCAATATAAGACATAAAAAGGCTGAAACTTTTACCTGTAAAGGTTTTGAGAGTCTATCGGTAAACCATAACTATTGGACAATAGATGAATAGAACATCAATAATCGCGAAAGAGAGCGATATAGCTGCTGTACTTGCTCCGCGTTTGATATGCTAACCAAAGCGGAATGGATGTTCTATCGCTACTTTTATGCAAAAAAGCCGTTTGGAAGAATACAAAACTATTTTTCAGATATGGCGACTTCCTGAAGATTTAGCTGTGGAAATTTTTCCCAAGTTAGACTTCAATAAAGACGGCGGTATTACTAAAGACGAATCAGTGGAATTGGTACAACAATTTCACCAGAGCGATGACCCCGATGCCCCCGGAAAGATCTTTTTTGGTCTTTACTAATTTGAGGAATTAATCCTACTAGCAGTCCCCTATTAGATAATCTCGAATGGGGTAATTTTGCTCTCGTCGATATCCATAAATACTAGGTATAAAGCTGAAGGAAAATAAGATTATGGCAGCCATAATTTTGACCGAAAAACGAGAAATAATTGAAGCTAAAAAACTAGCTTATGAGGTTTCAGTTAAAGAACAAAAATGGGAAATTAAACCAGATAATCCTAGTGGTTTGCACGTTAAAGAACTACCAGAAGGAAAAGTTTTATCGGATGATTATGATACTGTTGCTACTTGGTTAGGTGTTTTTCAGGAAAATACTTTAGTAGGGAGCCAGAGAATTTGTAGGAGATTGAATGGGACATTTGAGTTAGAATGCTATCACGAATTATTAGATTTTATCAGAGAAGACGATCTGGCAATGGAATCTACAAGGTTTGTATTTGCCAAACAGTATAGACAATCAGTAGCAGTTTTAATGTTATTCAGACTTTTATATCAAATTTTCTTAGAAAAAGGTGGTTATTTGTTTGGAACAGCTTTTTTTCCAAATCCAGGTAAGCTATATGTTAATAAATTTGGAGGAACAAGACATGAAATACCATTTCGCTATTACCCCGATGACCCACAGGAAGTTTATCTTTACTATCTTAATGGTTACGATCGCCCTTATTTAAGAAACATGATTTCTCAGTTTGAAACTATATTAGAAAGAAAAAACAAAATTGCACAGAATAGGAGTTAGGTAGTAGTGTTTCAGTTATCACTTATCAGTTATCAGTTATCAGTACCTCTGGCTGAGGCTAGAGTTTTGAAATACTGAATCTAAATTTTTTTCCTCCCGTTGAAAGGAGAGGCTTGAGACCTTATTTTTTGGTCAAAAAAACTGATTTTTGCAGATAAAAAATACCTCTTTAACTACTAATTGAGATTGCTTCCTTCTACTCCGTTCCAGTCGCAATGACTGGGGTATAGTAATTATCCAGGTTTGATATAACTACTACCTAAAACCTATCACCTAATCTTAAACTTGACGATGAGCAATTACAACATAAAAAGGATCGCCTCCTCCTAAACCTAACATCTGCAAAAAACTAGGTACATTTGACTTTTGAGAAATTACCTCTACTTGACTAAAACCAGGAACACCATTAGCATTTTTTACCGAGTCAAAATAACTCTTGACTAACTCTACTCTTCCCTCCTCCGAATTATCTCGCCAAGCACTAATTGCCTTCTGATAAAACATCCGATTAGAAAAACTAATAATTGCTATCCCACCAGGTTTAAGAATACGATTAATTTCATAAAATATGGCATCAGGATATTGTAAATATTGAATCGAAGCACAGTTCAGCACAGCATCAAAATCCTTATCCGGTAAAGGTATTTTTAAATCCTGATTAAAATTCTGAACAAAGTAATGATTTAATAGGCGATTTTTTGCCAACTCCTCCTCATTCATACCATGTCCTTCAACATGGGCAAATTCTATTTCCTCTGGTAAATGAGAAACCCAACTACTCATCATATCTAAAATTCGAGTATGAGGTTGGAGGCGATCGCGATATAAATTGGTCAACTGGTCAATAAACCCTTCATCCACATGAGTGACAAACCTGGGAAAAGAATAAAATAAACTATCGTCAGAATCATCTAACTTTGTCCGTTGTTTAGCTTGTAATAACATAATTTCAGTTATCAGTTATCAGTTATCAGTTATCAGTTATCAGTACCTCCGGTTAAATCCAGGGGCTGAAAATACTGAATCGTATATTTTTTTCATCCCCTTAAAAAGGGAGGTTTGAGAACTTGTTTTTTGGTCAAGGTAGGTTTACCCTACATTTATTGTAGGTAAATCTTACAAAATCTGTAGTAAATTGTAAAGGTAAAATATATTCTATACCATTTCTCAAAAAGGATGCGTCAGGGCAAACTGCCGTTTGCCCCTACAATTCGTTTATACAGAAATAAACTTATATATAGCATGATTTTTGAGAAACGGTATAACTAAAAAAATCAAACAGCAAACCGAAAAATGACCCAAAAATAACTTCTTTTGCCCCTTTTTAAGGAGATGAAAAAAATTCGGTATTGCTGATAACTGATAACTGATAACTAATAACTGAAATGACTCAACTCCCACCTCTTATTTCCCGCGACATTTTATTTGGTAACCCCGAACGTACTAACCCAAAACTATCCCCCGATGGTAAATATCTGGCCTACATCGCTCCAGATGAGAAAAACGTTTTGCAAGTATGGGTACGAACCATAGGTCAAGAAGACGATCGCCAAGTTACCGCCGACAAAAAACGAGGCATTCGGATCTATCTTTGGAGTTACAACCAAGACCAACTGATCTACCTCCAAGATGCTGAGGGTGATGAAAACTTTCATCTCTATCAAGTAAATATTCAATCCAACATAGTCCGCGACCTGACGCCATTCCAAGGAGTTAAAGCAGACATAGTAGATATAGATCCTAATTTTCCCGACCAAATATTGGTGGGGATGAACCTGGAAAACCGCCAAAAATTCGATGTTTACCGTATCAACCTCAACAATGGTGCAGTAGAATTTGACACTCATAACCCCGGAAATATCGTTGGTTGGACTGCTGATGCTCAATTCCAAATTCGGGCAGCGATCGCTAGAAGTCAGGATGGAGGTTCCGACATCTTTTATCGGGAAACCACAGAAAAATCTTGGGAAACTATGCGCCACTGGGGACCTAATGAAGAAGGTAGTCCAGTTATGTTCTCCGATGATGGGAAAATTCTCTATATATCAGGTAATCACGATGCTAATGCTAAACGTCTACTTGCTCTAGACCTTGCTGCTCGTCAAGAAAAGGTAGTTGCTGAAGACTCCCAATATGACATGGGTGGCATTATAATTCATCCTACTACTCGTAATATTGAAGCAGTAGGTTTCTACAAAGAAAAATTAGAATGGCAAATTTTAGACAATAGTATTGTTGCAGATTTTGAATTCCTGAAAGCAGCTCACGAAGGGGAGTTTCGCATCGTAGACCGTACTATCAACGATCTAAACTGGTTAGTATCTTATTTCACTGATGACGGACCTGTTTATTATTATGCTTACGACCGCACTGCCAAAACTACAACGTTTTTGTTTACGAACCAACCAAAACTAGAAGGTTTACAGTTAGCTTCTATGGAACCTGTTTCGTATACTGCTAAGGATGGTCTAACTATTCATGGATACTTAACTAAACCTGTGGGAGTTTCTACCTCAGGACCAGCAGTGCTTTTAGTTCATGGGGGACCTTGGGCGCGGGATACTTGGGGTTACAGACCCCAAGCTCAATGGTTAGCTAACCGGGGTTATGTGGTATTGCAAGTTAATTTCCGGGGGTCAAGTGGTTACGGTAAAGATTTTCTCAATGCTGGCAACCGGGAATGGGGCGCGAAAATGCACGATGATCTAATCGATGGAGTTAACTGGTTGGTTGAACAGGGTATTGCTGACAAGGATAAAATTGCTATCATGGGTGGTTCGTATGGTGGTTATGCAACATTAGTGGGATTGACTTTTACTCCGGAAGTCTTTGCTGCTGGTGTGGATATTGTCGGACCGAGTAATTTGATAACTTTAATGGAAACTCTTCCACCTTATTGGGAACCTTTGAAGAAGGTATTTTTCCATCGTGTAGGAAATTTCGAAACAGAACCAGAATTTTTGCAGTCGCGATCGCCTCTGTTTTTGGTCGATAAAATTCAGAAACCTTTGTTAATTGCTCAAGGAGCGAATGACCCACGGGTGAAGGAGTCAGAAAGCGAGCAAATTGTTAAGGCAATGGAAGATGCTGGTAAACCTGTAAAATATGCTCTATACACAGACGAAGGTCATGGTTTTGCTCGTCCAGAAAACCGTTTACATTTTTACGCGATCGCTGAGGAATTTTTAGCGAAATACCTGGGTGGAAGATTTGAAACAGTAGGAAATATAGAAGGTCATTCTGGCATAGTTAAATAATTACGATGTTCGGATAATTAGCGATTAATTTAGTATTCTTGTAGGAACGTTCTATGGAATGTTCCTATATCAAATTATTCAAGACAAAATATATAGCGCTACTTGAGTCGGGAACAGGGAACAGGGAACAGGGAACAGGAAGTTGTTAAAGGATTTTCCTACGGAATGCT
>JAAUYJ010191654.1_pt1 | contig 10169 bp, 11 predicted proteins | sample 7278031 | NCBI WGS metagenome assembly JAAUYJ01 (sample SAMN14350222, study PRJNA611818) | marine sediment metagenome | isolation source: surface marine sediment (1.8m) | place: French Polynesia: Moorea | collected 2018-08 | reverse complement strand
GAAATTCTTACATCTGATTCCTGATTCCTAGAGTCATATTTATTTGTAGTGGACTGTTTCATCTTAAATGTTGCAATAGATGTAGGTTGGGTTGTTTGCGCGATTCATTGCTCAGCATGGGACGAAACCCAACAACAATCTTTCTCCCCTACTCCCCTACTCCCCTACTCCCTAATGCACAGTTTTAGCTGAAACAGTCCAGTAGGTATTAGTTTTAGGGTAAGCATTCAGCCCTCAGCTCATCCTACGGAATCCTACGCAAACAGCTTTCAGCTATTGATTTTAGTGCGTATAGGAAAGCTTTATTCATGGAGTCAGATTTTCCTGACTAAAAAAGCTAGCACCCTTGACCTTAAAGTCTATATTTATTTGAACCCTTTCTATAGCGCAGGTTTTTCTTGCTGATTGCTGACTGATAATAGCTGAATGCTTACTTTTAGGTAATATTAAATCTGTTTAATTCAGAATAAAAAATTCCGCTCTTCATTAAATTACCAAATTTTTGTAATTAGCATTTCCAATAACTACTATAGCTCCCACCTATAACTCTTGTTCAGCAAACCCTAATTAATCAAAATTTTTTTAATTTATTTGACTATTTCCCTAGTTTTCTGATTTGCCGAAAATGCCATTGACTTTTTAAGTTTAAACTCTGCCTGTGGTTGACCAACATTATAAGTCAAAGCATAACTATTAGCCAATAACCAAAACCATAAACCAGGATAATGAGATTCTAACCAAGGTTGAATCCGACGAGTAAAACTAGGCAACCATCCTAATAACCAACTTACCAAAGTAAACAAAGTAAAATTGATATAACTTGTTGTCCAGAGTAATATTTCTTTAAAGTTAATAAAATCCAGAATCCATAATAAAAGATAAGGATTTTTTCTCGCTGCGACCAGAGCGAGTCTTGTAAAAGTAAACCAACTAGCCCGGTCTTTAATAAAAGTATCTGCTACTTCCAGAGGTTCCTCTGCTAATAAACCAAAAAATGTATTCAATATAGAATTGATTTTTTGGGGAGGTAAAAATTTACCAGTAGGTGCCATCATCCCTTTAGAAAATAACCAAGTAATCGCAATATTACTTTGATAAGCCCGAATTTTATTTAAGTTATCAGCATTAAGTAAATCGTATTTTAAAGCAGTATCTAGAAGTTCAGTTAACCGAGGTAAATTTCTGACTAAAGAACCAAAACCAGTAAATACTAAAGGAGACTGAAGTGAGGCAGCATCACCAATACAAACTAAACGGTCAAAAGCCACCTTTCTATCACTACCCTTAATACTAAAATGTCCGGGAATATAACCAAAAGTTGGTTTTTTCCAGACTAAATTATCCAGATCGCAGCGCCGATATTCTGGTAAAATTGAGAAAAAATCCTCATACATTTCCAACAGGGAACCTGGATTTTCAGGATGAACTTGATGATAATGAAATAGATAAATTGTCAACTCATTACCAGCACCAGGAAACAATTCCCAAATCAATTGTCTACCGCGAGAAATATCACCATGACTATTCAAAACATCTCCATAATTTGAATCCCAAACACCAGTTTCAAATCCACCATCAATTACAGCTCCCACTGTAGGACAAACACTATCAAAAGCACGACCACCATTTAACTGCCAAGCAATCGGAGAAGCAGTACCCATAGCATCAACTAACAAACGCCCACAGAAAATTTGTTCGGCTCCACTAGGTAAATTTCGAGCGGAAACTACAACTTTTTCTGGTTCAATTTCAGTTTTAATAAATTCTGTTTCATCTAAAATTTTTCCTCCCGCTTCTTGCAACTTAATTCCACACAAATGCAGTAATTTTTCTGAATCTAATGCCACATTTAAAACTGTAGGAGTATGGAGAACTTTTGCTTTAGCAAAATCAGGATTATTCGCATCAAAAAATTTATTAAATCCATCTCGGTATTCTCTAGCAATTAAATTTTCTACTTCTACAGAAGTAAATAAACCAAGATTAATTAAACTTTGCAATTCAGAGCGAGAAATATTCCATTCTCGATTCATTTTACCAAAAGGTAAACGTTCTAATAATAATACTTTGTACCCTAATCTTGCCATCACGGCAGCATGAATAACTCCCAGAGCCCCACCAACATAAATTAAGTCATATTCTAGAGAATTATCATTAGACTTTACCGGTTTTTTCCAAATAACTTGTTTTGGTTTTTGAGGATTTTTAACTCCTTCACGCCAACGTTTCTCCCACCAATATAAACGCTTAAGGTCATATTCTCCTTGAGGCATTTTTTGAAAGTATTTAACAGTCAGGGGATAATCAGATGCTAAAGCTGAAAAAATTGACTGATTTGATAAATCAATTGTAGGAGGTTCTGGATAATTTAGGGGGAATTCTTTTCTGATACTATGAGTTAAATTTTGGGTAAAACTTTTGGCTATGGAAGATATATTTCCTGTGACAAATACCTTCAGATAGGTAGTTCTCTGTAATGACCAAACAAAAACCGAGATTTCCTCAGTGTTTTGAGCAGAAAATTTGACAACAAAGCCATCAGGGGTAATCGTTTTTTCGCCGATCCCTGGCTCAAACTGGTGCTGTAACCATTGACATACTGTTGTAGTCTGAGGTGTTGGTACTTCTAGGTAAAGGATTTCTTTCATTGGCTCTTTTGGGTTAGTAATCAATTTTTCAGTATCAGTTGACAGTATTTTAAAATATGCTATTATGCGTTAATACTATTTTTATTTGACCTAAAGTTTACAATATTTTCTTACACTAAGTACACCCAATAAATATATTCCTTCGGCTATATACTCCTGTAAGTTTTTTCTATTCATTGAGGAATTAAAGACTAACTTATCTGTATTTTGCATTGGGCTAGAGTAGAGTTTGGCCTAAGTCAAAATATAGGAGCTGATTAACCAACCTTGTACAAAAAATTTAAAACAGAAAATAAAAAGAGAATAAATTTATCAATATGAATTATCCTATACCCACAAGTTCTCAAGAGGTCATAGCTTTACGACAACAGTCAATTAATGAGGAGCTCGTTGCTGCTGCTATGGCTGGTGTAATTAATGTCGCTCGTTCCCAAGGAAAGTCCATCGATCAACTTCAAGCCGAAATTCTAGCTGACGATAATCTACTAGATATAGCTCAAAGAAAGTTGTTAAGTGAGATTCTGCACGAAGCTTGGGAAAATTTACCTGAATGAGCTTTGCTAATTTGTAGCAGCTTAACCTAGCTATTACAGCGCTTTTCGCTCTTGATAAGCCACATTGCCATAAACAAAACCCTGTAGGGACCTTGCATGGAAGGTCCCTAATGTGGTCTACCGTGCAGGAAAACCGCTGTAAGTTGTAGCTAATACCAATTAAAAAAAAGAATGTGATGCTTGAGAAAACTTCAACGATTAACTAATTAATCAAGTTTTTCCACTTTACCAATTTGGTCTAAACCAGAACCAAGTCTTATAAGTAGTCCCATTGTGTTAGCCTATCTGTTGAGTAAACGGTAAAAATTAAATTTTGATTAATATTTTTTACAATGGCTACTTATTTTACTATGAGACTTCCTTGGACTTTCTGTACCTATTTTAGAATCACAGGAAGTTCCACCTGTTGAGGATGGCCCAGCTTCTGGGGAATTTAGTATTATCCTATCTGATAATTTTTTGGCTGTAGGGGGCGTTTTGAGGAACTATCCAGCCCTCTATTTCCGGTGGGAGATCCAGACTCGGAGGAAAATCCTCAAAGTCCGATTCATAATTATGATTGACTTTAGTAATTCGTTCAATGACTCTAAATCCGTTGCCATTAAGGTACATAGTTAAACATTGCTATTTGGCTTTTTTTTGAATAACCCACTTCAGAATAATATTCAATCTTCTTGGCGACCATAATTATTACATTGATAATTTTTTTTACCCCTTCTTCGACCATTTTTTCTAATATTATTAGAGTTACATTTTAGGCAATTTATCTTCATTATTTGGCTGGCGATCGCGTAAATTAAAATTTTCTACTTAATTAGAAATCATCCCCTAGTGATGCAACGCCCTATTAAGACCTAAAACCTATCACCTAAAACCTAACACCTAACACCTATAACCAAGCAATGTAGCAATTTTTTATGAGAATGGTATTATATTAATATAGCAACTAGCACTTTAGTTGAGTTTTCAGTGCTAGTTGCTACAAGTAGAGTTTATCTGAATAGTCATCACAAAGCGTTGGCGGAGCATTGCGTAGGAATAGCTTACCAATTTCGATATCCTGCTGAACTCAATGTAAAATCAGAACGTAATCTCAAATCTAGGTCTTCCTCTGGATAAATAACCACAACTTCTGCTTTTTCTCGACCCAATAAAACTCCCGCTAAAGCACCCAAACCTGCACCAGCTAAAACTTTTTCTGTAGCAATTACTTTATCCCCAAGAATTCCAGATAGTAAAGTAGCAGCAGCAGCACCTACAGCAGCACCTTTCAAAATATCCCCTCCATTAGCTCCTCTGCGTACTGTTTCGGTCTCGGTGACAATGCCAGAAATAGCATTTATCGGAAACCTACGGCGATTGCCTATGATTACTTGTTCTGCGAAAAATTGAGTTCCTTGATTAACAGGTCGCAGTTGACCGACAATAATACTACCAGCAGGAATTGTGACTCTACCTTGAACGTCTCTAATTTCTCTTGTTACTGTTAACTCTAATGACATAGATTCATCTGGAGTCAAAATAACTTTTTCAGCTTCTTCGTATTCTACTGAGATTAGTGTTCCTGCTGGTACTCTTGCTGTATAGAATTGTCTTTGCTGATTATTATTATATGGTCTTTGTTGATTATATACTCTTTGCCGATTATATTGAGCCATAGCGAGTTTAGAAAGGGGTGGTGTTGCTGTGGCTAATGTCATGCCAAAGGTTAATAATAAGGAAGTTCCAAAACGCCATTTTTTTGAGTTAAACATTGGTCATATCTCCTTGAGGTTGTAGTTAATAAGTTTGAGATTTTCTGCCGTTTTGTCAAAGTAATGCTCTTGTTAATTACCACTTCAATTATTAAGTAATTAGCATAACTGATTGGTATTTGTAATTTTATTTAAAACTGCAACAGTAATACTAATTAACTCAAATAAAGTCACAAAGAATTTCGGGCTTGAGAATATCAAATAATTACCTAAAATTATTATCAGTTATCGTGTTTTTAAGGCTAAAATTGCTGCACCATAAGCAGGTTGATGTCGAGGCCAAATAACTTTAGCAGCAGGAGCGATCGCCCTGATAGAAGTTTCAAACTTACCTTGAAAATTGTTCATGCTATTCCAGACACTTCCAATAGTAACAACCTCAAAACTTTCGTGTGGCTGAAATAAGGCAGATATGACGACTTTTGTAGCTATGCTTAACTCCTCAATCGCACAATCAATAATTCCCTTAGCTACCTTATCTCCCTTATTTGCGGCTGTGGAGACAATGGGAGCAAGGGCCGCAATTTCTTTCACACCCCACCCACGACGGTAGACCACTTCTATTAAACCTTCAATATTTGTCAGGCCCAGATATTTTTGAAAATCTGCAATCAAAGTAGTGGGAGGTTCACGACCATCATCAGCTTTCAAAGCTGCTTTTAGACCCTGGATAGCTATATTATAACCGCTACCTTCATCTCCCAGCAGATAACCCCACCCACCAACTCGTTTAGTTAACCCTTGACTATTTTGGCCAAAGACTTGGGAACCTGTACCTGCAATGACCACAACACCGACAGGATGACCTATACCTCCTACTAGAGCGATCGCGCTGTCGCTGCAAATAACTATATTATTTGGCTGCAAGTTCCATGTTATAAATGGTGTATTTGTAATAATTTCCCCTAGAAAAGTTTGGACGACTTGAAAATCTTTTGGTCGCCCCACTCCTGCTAAACCCAGACAAATTGCTGAAATAGGTTTGTCGCTCTTACTATTAGTAACAGCTTCAGTTATGGCTGTTTGAATTGATTTTTTTGCAGCTTCTATTCCAATACTCTGATAATTTGAAGCTCCACTTTTTCCACTACCGATAATTTGATAATTTTCATCCATTAAAACGGCTTCAGTTTTTGTGCCACCGCCATCAATTCCTAAAACATTCTGATACAAAATATTACTCATGGTTTCAACTTTATCTATTTACCCCTACGCATTAACTGCTCGAATTACTAAAATAAATTTCTAATTAATCTAGAGATAATTCTAATTTTTATCTAGCATTTTTACATATTCTATAATTACTGGCGACACTGTAAATAATGTCAATTCTTCTTGTGTAATTTTTTCTATTAATGAGCGTCTGCCTAATGATTGAATTGTCTGAAATAACTCTTGTGGCGATAGTGGTAGTTTTTCTAAAATTTCTGTAACTGTGACTGGTTTATCTATCTGACTTAATTGGGATATTACCTGTTTTTCTAATAAGGATAATCTTTGAAAATGTCGTTCTAATTTGGTAATAATTTCATCGCCTAAAAATAGGCTATTGTATGCTAAATAATCTCTGACTTTGCCATTTAATATTTCTTGAATCATTCGGCATATTGTTTTTAAGTAGTAAGGGTTGCCTCGATAGGTATTAATTAATTCTTGCCAGTTTTCTTCATCGGATAAATTTTGTGCTTGAAAAATTTATCTTGCTGTTTCCCCAATGCCATTTAATGACATTATTCTCACGGGAGTTTTCAGGTCTGTTAAGTTGATTATTTCTAATGGTGATTCCCAACTATTGAAGATTAAGCAGCTTTGATGAGGTAGTTCGCCAATATTTTGAAAAAATTCACTGTAGTTTTTAAATTGATTTTGATAATTTCCTGAAAATTGATTTTCTGCTAAGATTGCCTGTAGGTTATCTAAAATGATTAAACACCGATAATTACGCAAATATTCATAGAATATTGACAATAATGTTTCTAGTTCTAAATCTAAGAGTGAATTTTTTTCTGTTGTTTCGGATAAGGAGAAGTTAATATAAATTTGATTTGATAATGATAAGACTAATTGCGCGACTAATGTTGATAAAGTCGGAGCATGATATAGATTTTTCCAAATGATATAGTCGAAATTATCTTGTATTTTTTCTAGCAAATGTCGTGATAATTTCGTTTTGCCGATACCACTTATTCCTAATATTCCAATTAACCGACTGTTTTCTTGTAATATCCAATTTTCTAGCGTTGATATTTCTTTAATTCGACCGTACATTTTCCCTAGTTCGGGAGCTTCTCTAATATTTTTATTGGGTAAGGTTGTAACCCGATATTCTGATTTTTTGTTTGCCGATCTGTTTCTGTTTTTGCCATTAGTTTCATTTTCTGAAGAGGGGAGGCGATCGCTACATATATTTAGTTTATTATTAATTTTATTAATTCCTACTCTGGCATAATCACCAATTTTGGAATAAACAGAAAATTGTAATCTTTCTAGAGCAGAGCAAAAATTTGATTTATTAATATCTTCACCGGATAAATTTGATAATATCTTCCATAAATCTGAAGCTTTATCTCTAATGTAACCTTCACTACAGGGAATATTTTCGGCTATATCAGCATACTTTTTTCCTTGACAAACTCCTTCAATAATAGTTTTTTGTAGGTCATCCAAGTGTTTTTCCGTCTGATTAAAAACCAGGCGATCGGCAAGTTTTAAAACATCTTGAATATCCATACGTTTAATAATTAATAATTAACAATTAACAATTAATAATTACAGCGGATTCTACTTTGGTGAGGTACGGTTTTAGCTCCCCCATAACCCCCCTTAATTAAGGGGGGAACCGCTTAAAAAGGGGGGAGTCTTCAAAGTCCCCCTTTTCAAGGGGGATTTAGGGGGATCGTAAATGTACTTCATCTTTGTGAGAAATCCTATATCTGCACTTCATCTACTTGGAATTTGCTGTAATAATTATCTCTCCTTAAAAACAAGAGGATTGATTAAAAAGATTTTTTTCCTTTTTTATTATTTATAGGAAAGACTTTAAACCTTAATTATTGTCTAAAAATTTAATATGAAATTTTATGACTTTTTCAGACATTAAACTCAGGACATTTCCCGACTGACAAAATATTAATAGTCAAAATAAGATAAATATTAGCAGTTAAAACCAATTTTTTAGCTTTAGTCAGTTGTTCTATCTGTATTTTTACTGATGAAAAAAAGTTAAAAATTATGGATTAGTTTCTAGAGCAAATCAATGAATAGCAAAGCCAGAATTTTATTAATTGGTACAGTATTAGCCATTAGTGGAATTGTCATTAAAGGAACTGGAAATGCTAATGCTAATTTACCAGAAAACCTTTCTACCCAGACTAATTATACAAGTATTAGTTCGGAGTTAGTTAGAGTCGATAGTATAGCACAGTATGGGGGTAGTCCTTGGGGTCAAGTAGCAAGTCCCACTACTTACACGAATCCCGATACTGGGCAAGAACTTTGTTTTTATTCATCATCACGCTGGGCACCATGTCCTGGTCAAGGAGATGAAATTATTAGACTTCGTGGTGGTAAATGTTATGGTGGGTTTACAACAACGGATGTTCTGAATAGTTGTCCATTAACATTATGTATGCGTGATAAAAGTAGACAGGGAAGCGAGATTCACGGAAAGCCGAACTATAATATATCAAATTGTAATGGTTTACCATAAATTAGTAAATATTTTATTCCACATCAAAGTATTTAGGACTGAGTTTTCCCAGAGATTTTAGTATTTACAAATAATTCTATCAACTCGCCTTTCCCTAACGGTTAATATCTATTAGGGAGTGGCGAGTTTTAGTCTTTATATGTGAGTATAAAATATCAGATAAGCCGATAAACATGGTTTGTATCAAATGCCCTATAATACTAACATCAACTTCCCACAAACCCGGTTTCTAATAATACTCCGGTAGCCAAAAAATGTCGATTTAATCTATCTCAATTTGTTCATTTAAGCTTGATATTAAACTTTATTTACTTAACTATTATTGCTACAATATATTCCATAAATTCTAGCTAATACATGATAAAAACTACATTTAATTAACTAACAATGATATAAATTTGGTTTATTAACTATGCAAAAAATTAGATAAAATTACAACATTAATACCAGAAAGAGCTTGTAAACGTTTATCATTAGTTAGAAAAGTTTCACATCCATTTAAAATTGCAGTTGCACCATGAATTGCATCTGGCAATCTTAAATTAATTATGGTTCTTAATCTAGCTGATTCTATCAGAATTTTTCGATTGATTGGTATTACTTCAAGCACTGGAGAATTTTGGATAGCATTTTCATAAGCTAAACAAACTCCAGTATTATTATCAATTAATGGTTTGACTAAAACTTCTGCCAAAGTTAATTCGCTAGTAATCGCTTTGAGATTTCTATTATCAAAAGCCTCAAATAACTCATTCAATAAATCTTGAAATTCAGCATATCCTTCTACTGCATAAATAAAGATATTAGTATCTAAATAAACTCGTGTTCCTGTAATTGCTTCTAAAATTCCCATTTATCTCGCTCTTGATTTATGAAATTATCTGCTTCCTCTGGAGTTGCAAAACATCCTTTGCCACTACCGATGATACTTTTGAAAGAACTTTTTTTGTTGGGTGAAGATTTATATTGCTGGATTTTATTAGCAATATAAGCAATTAATTCTAATTGTTGGTCGAGATTCATATGATCTATTTGCTTAATTACATTTTCCACAGAAACAATATTTTCGTTCATAATATAATCTCCTGTTTATCTAATATTTGACTTAGATGCTTATCATTACTATAGCAGATAAAAATCTATCTACATAGTTGCCTAATATTTTAATTCTTATCCTCAAACCCTGCAACTTCAGATAAAGTATAAAGCGGTCTACCTTTTACCTCTTCATAAATCCTTCCAATATATTCTCCTAAAATTCCAATACTTACTAATTGTACGGCTCCTAAAAATAAGATTGCCATCATAATTGTTGCTAAACCTGTCAATGGTGAATCTGGATAAAAAATTCGCCAATATAATACTAAACAAGCCATCAATAAAGCCACACAAGCAGCAAATAAGCCTACATAAGTAGACAGTCGTAAAGGTACTTTAGAAAAAGACACTAAACCATTAATTGCTAAGGCTAAAGATTTGGCAAAAGTATATTGAATATCTCCAG
>JAAUYJ010127191.1_pt1 | contig 10177 bp, 7 predicted proteins | sample 7278031 | NCBI WGS metagenome assembly JAAUYJ01 (sample SAMN14350222, study PRJNA611818) | marine sediment metagenome | isolation source: surface marine sediment (1.8m) | place: French Polynesia: Moorea | collected 2018-08 | reverse complement strand
TACACGACGCTCTTCCGCTCTAGCCTGATACGGTAGTTCTCGGCCAGCGCGTCATCAAAGCCGGTTATGCGGCCCCGATCGCCGGCCCGGAGGGACCAAAGGGAAGTGCTCATAGATACCTGCGAATCGCGAACGCCAGAGTGTAGGGAGGCCGCCCGGGAAAGTAAATAAGAACGATTCTCGTTGCTGTCTAGAGGGAAATGCCCCAGCGCGACTGCAGCGATCGCCGCTCGCGCGCGAGCAACGCGCCGAGTACAGCGCGGGTGACTCGGAAGCTGCCCGCGGGCGTCTCCTGGGACTGCTCGGTCACCGGCCTGACCTCGGCTGCGGGGATCTCGGCCGTCGGGTCGACGCCGAGGAAATTGAACACAGTCTCCAGGGTCTTGCGGTGCTCGCGCAGCATGTCCAGCTGCCTGATCACCAGTACCTGCTCGGCGGGAAATACCTTGTACAGGCGTTCAAGCTGTGCCGTGTAGAGCCCCCGGCGGCGATAGGAGAAGCGGCCGTGGGCGCTGTGGGGCGCGCGGGGCGCACCGCCCTGGCGGCCCAGGTATTCCAGGGCCAGCGCCAGCAGCAGCGGCAGTCGCTCCTGGCCGCGGGTGACTTCCATCCGGTACTGGGAAATCGCCCGCTCCACGGGGTCGCGCAGCAGAACGATGATCCGGAGATCCGGCCGGTAGCGCGCCAGCTGCTCGGCAATATCCTCGTAGAACAGGTAGGCGGGGGTCGCCTCGCCCCACAGGGTATCGGTGGGGCGGCCTTCAAAGTGAGTGAGGTAACGGCGGTTGATGTCCTCCCGGGACCAGGCGGGCTGGTACTCCGGTGAATCAAACAGGTGGCACTCTTTCGGTGTCGCCATGCTGATGGCGGGGTGCAAGTCCAGGAAACTGGCCAGCGCCGTGGTGCCGCATTTCTGGGCGCCGGCAATCAGGAAGTCGAGGTCTTTCACTGCGCGCCGAACAGTGACGCAGCATTGACGTCATTGAGGCGGTCGTAGTCGTAGTCGCTGAGGCTAAAGTAGACCGGTATATCCCCACGCTGGATGAAGTAGTTGTCTTCCATCTCGTAAAGGCGGAACGCGTAGTCGCGGCCGTCGGCCGTTACCGTAAGGGTCGGCGGTGCCTCGAGATCGGCGAGCAGGCTGGCGGTGGCAATGTCGGCGGCAGCGTCGACCTGGAGGCCGCTGAGCCCGGATACCAGTGCATCGACCTGGTCTTCAGCCGGTACTTCGCTGTCACTATCGCGCCATTCTTCACCCTGCTTCTCAATGGCGTAGTCCAATCCCTGTATGGCGGTGACATTGCGGAGCTGCAACAGCGACTTGTCCAGCCACTCGTCGGCGTTGACCGGCAGCTCGAAGCTGTTGAATTCCACGGCGTAGACCTGGGCGTCGCCCGCGGGTCGTACATGGACCTTGCGAAAGCCCGGCGAGCTTCCCACGAACAGCTCACCGCGGGAGTCCTCTCCCTGGTAGAAACTCACCCGGCGCTGGAAATCGTCCTCTGCCACATCGAAGCGGCCAGCCGCACTGGCGCTGTCGGCAACCGGCCAGCCGCGGGCCAGGGCAGGCAGGTCGATCAACACCCGGCTGACCCGGCTCTCCTGTACCGGCAGGTCGTGATAGTCGGGCAGGGTCCAGCCACTCTCGCTGCGGCGCAGCAGCAGGCTGTCCTCGTCGCTGCTGATAATCAGCCGATCGATATCCTGGCCGGCCAGGTCCATCAGTGCTGTGCGGGCATCGTTCTCCCCGGGGTTTTCCCGCGGCCAGAACAGGGCGACGGCCAGCAACAGTTGGAGGGCGAGGACGGCAGCGAGGACACTGCTGAGGCGGTTCATGCGGCACCTCCGCCCAGCCCGGCGTCACCGAATTGCGCCAGGTACCTGCGGCTGCGCTTGCGGCTATTGAGGCGCTGCCAGAGGCCAATAACCAGCAGCGCCAGCACTGCCAGCGCGTAGTTCAGGTACTCCCAGAACAACTGGGCGTCTTTCTCCAGCGGTGGCAGGCTGCGGTTGAAGTGCGCCAGCGAGCGGATGCCCAGCAGGCCTTCATCCTCCACTGCCCAGTCCAGGGTGTTGGCGACCAGCTCCAGCGGCCCCAGGTACTGGGCTCCGGTCATCGAGCTCATGGTGCCGAGAATCTGGTCGGTGAGGAAATCGTTGGAGCTGTACAGCACCAGCCGCGCGGATTCCGGTGACCGCTCGATAACGCTGGTGACTGACGGCGCGGCCTGCGCCGGCTCCCCGGTCTCGCTGCCGGCATCTGCGGCCGCCAGCGGAGACGGCTTGTCAGCGAACCAGGAAGTGAACTGGCCGCTCACCGCCACGCCCAGCAGCTGCGGTGCGGTGTTGGCCGGTGCATCCCAACTGCTGATACCGCTGTCGGATACGCGGGGCAGTACATCCATACTTTCGTCAGTCCAGGCATTGGCGGAAGACTCGATCAGTCGGACGATCTCGCGATCGGCGTTCTTGTCGGCGTCCAGCTCGATCGGTGAGGGCCAGGCCATGGTGATCTGGGGAATGCCCGAGGTCACCGGGTGGCTGGCATTCAGGCCCGGTTCGCGGGCGTCGACGAAGAATGGGTAGTCCACCATGCGCACTTCCTGGAAGCGGAAGCCGCTGACCTCACGCGTCACCGGAATCGGGAAGGCGGAATTCTGTTGATCGAGTACCAGGGATTCGGCAATGGACAGGCCGTGATGCGCCAGCCAGTCTTCGAGGCCGCTGGGCCGGTTCATCATGGCCAGGTTGCCGCCGGCGACCTGGGAGATAAAGGGTGAGGTCACCAGGGTCACGCTGCCGCCGCGCATCAGGAACTGGTCGATCGCGAACAGTGCCTTGTCGTCGAGGTTCTCGGGTGCCACCACCACCAGCAGGTCGGCCTCCGGTGTCACCGAGCCGTCGCTCAGGTCTTCCGAGCGAATGGTGTGGTTTTCGGTGATGGCGGCTTCCAGGTTCCGGAACATCGGACCCGCCATGCCGAACTGGGCCATCTGCGGGGTGATCTGCGGCGCGCTGTAGGCCACCACCTTGGTAAAGCCCTGGGCGAAGCGCTTGAGGCTGGCATCCAGCGCCTGCCGGAAACTGCCCGCCTCGAAGTCGGTGGGCACCTGCACCACCTGGCGGTCATCCTCAACGGTCAGGTAAAAGTAGAAGGACTCATCATCCAGCAGGCTGGTTGTCATGGGTCGGAAGCCCCACTCCTCGCGGATGCGTGCTGCCACTTGTCCGCCATTCGCTTCGGGCTCAACGAATTGCAGCGTAAAGCGGCCGCCGGAGTCTGCGGCCAGTGATTCGAGCTCGGCGGTGATGGCCTGCTTGTAGTCCACCAGCGTGTCCGGCAGCAGCTCATCGGCGGAGACGTAACCGGTGAAGCGGATATCGGAGGGGATGCTGTCAAACAGGTTGCCGCCGGCCGCATAACTATTGAGCACCTGCTTGATAGCCCGGGTCAGGTCGAACTCGGGGTTGCGCAGTCGCACTTCCAGGCTGGTGGTGGTGCCGGCTTTTACCTCGATCAGGTCGCCGAAGCCGAGTACCTCGAAGCTGTCACCGTACTGCACCAGCACGTTGAAATAGGAGTTCACCAGCGCGGCCTGGTAGCGGTCGGCTACCTGGAAGGGTACCGACTGGATGCCGTACTTCTGGTTGGCCTCTTCTTCCAGGGCCGGGTCATCCACCGGGTCGATGATCTCTACTCGCACCCGGCCGCGGCCGGCGACCTCATACTCCTTCAGCAGGTCCCGCAGCTGCGGTACCAGCGGTGCCAGCAGCGGGTGGGTCTTGGCGCTGAAGTAGCCGCGCAGCAACAGCGGCTCCTGCAGCCGGTCCAGGTAGCCGTGTGTGGTGTCGGAAATCGAGTACAGCTTGCCCTCGGTGACATCGGCGCGCAGGCTGACCTGGCTCAGCCAGAGGTTGGCGGCCAGGGCGTTGGCCACCAGCAGGGCGGTGACCGTTCGCCAGCGGCGGTGCTGGCTGTTGGCGCCGGTGCGGGCCCAGCGCTCGCTCTCCAGGGTGTAGACGTTGAGGCTCAGGAATACCGCTACCAGGCTCAGGTAGTACACCAGGTCGCGCACGTCGATCACCCCGCGGGTGATGGACTCAAAGCGTGCGCCGGTGGACAGCGCGCGCAGCAGCTCGCCGCTGAGATTGCCGAAAAAGCCGGTGAAGGTGGAGGTTCCCGCCAGGTAGAGCAGGCTGCATAGCAGCACCGAACCGATCAGGCTGACAATGGCGTTGTCACTGCGTGATGAGACGAACAGGCCGATACTGATATAGCCGGCTCCCAGCAGCAGGGTGGCCAGGTACCCGGCCAGCACCGGGCCCCAGTCCAGGTCGCCCAGCAGCGACACGGTGATGGGCAGGGGCAGGGTCATCAGCAGGGCCAGCAACAGCAACCCGACGCAGCCCAGGAACTTGCCGGCCACGAAATGCCACAGCGGCAGCGGCTGGGTAATGACATGCTCGAGGGTGCCGGTGCGCCGCTCTTCGGACCACATGCGCATGGTCAGCGCCGAGCCCAGGAAGATCAGCAGGATGGGCATCCACTCGAACAGCGGTCGAACGTCTGCCACGTTGCGGGCGAAGAAGGCTTCACCCCAGAAAAATGCGAACAGGGTGACTGCCGCGAAGCTGCCCAGGAACAGCCAGGCCACCGGCGAGGCGAAGAACAGGGTGATTTCTTTCTTGGCGACGCGGCGGATGGAGGGTTCAAGCAGCATGCTGGCTCTCCTGGCTCACTTCGCGGAACACGGATTCCAGGTCCCGCCCCTCGGGTGCGAGCTGGTAGAGTTCACCGCCGGCATCGAGCACGGCCCGGGAAACTCTCGCCCCCAGGCGCTCGGCATCCGCCGCCTCTGCCAGGCCGATATGCAAATCCTTCCCCGCCTCGCTGATATCGAGATCCGGCAGCAGTTCGCGTAAGCGGCTGACATCAAGACTGGTTTTCAGCGCCAGGTGGCCGGCGCTGCGCAGTGCATCGAGGCGCTGGTCTACCACCAGTTTGCCGGTACTGAGGATCAGCACCCGGTCACAGATGGCGTCGACTTCCTGCATGATATGCGTCGATAGAATCACTGTGGCGTTCTCCGCCAGTGCCTGGATCAGGTCGCGCATATGCTGGGTCTGGGTCGGGTCGAGGCCGTTGGTGGGCTCGTCGAGGATCAGTACCCGCGGTGAGCCCAGCAGCGCCTGGGCCACGCCGACTCGCTGACGGTAGCCGCGGGACAGGGTGTTGATCGGGTCCAGCAGCCTGGCTGACAGCTCGGTATCGCGCACGGCGCGACGGATGGCCTGGCGACTCGCTTCGCCATCGAGGCCCTTGAGGGTTGCGGCGTAGTCCAGGTAGTCGGCTACCAGCATGTCGGGGTAGACCGGCAGGTTTTCCGGCAGGTAGCCAAGCCGTGCCTGCACCGTCTGCGGGTCCTCGGCGATATCCACGTTGTCGATGGCAATACTGCCGGCGGAGGGCTCCAGGTAGCCACTCAGCATTTTCATGATCGTGGTCTTGCCGGCGCCGTTGTGACCCAGCAGGCCAACGATCTCACCCCTGGCAATCTCCAAGGACACCCCGTCCACGGCGAGAAAGTCGCCGTAGGACCGCGCAAGGTTTTTTACGGTGATCATGCAAAGCTCCTAGTGCACGTGGTGATCGCGGAGGCATATTTTCTAAATCCCGCCCGCGCCGTCAAGAGGTCGAAACGCCTTGCAGGCCAGGTTTTGCCGGCGCGTCAGGGAAAGAACAACAGCTTGATGATGAACACGACCAGCACAGAGTTCAGCACCAGGTTTACGATACCCTCGCCGCGGTCGAGCTGCACGTGGGTGGCGATCCAGCCGCCGATCGAGTTGCCCAGCGCAAGGGCGGCACCGACGATCCACATGATCTCTACCTGGCTGGCAAACACCAGCAGCGCCACCACGGTGTAACTCATGACGATAAACACCTTGTGCATGTTGGTGCGCAGCAGGTCCAGACCCATTACCCGGTGCAGTACCGGCATGATGATAAAGCCGACCCCGAGCTGGATGAAGCCACCGTAGAAGCCCACCCCGACCATGCAGATGTGCCCCCACATCAGCTGGCGGCGACTGGGTTCGCCACTGGCATCCTTGTTCTTGCGGTTGCCGCCGGTGCCCATGACCAGCATGACGCCGATCATGATGACTGCCAGCACCCGGTTAAACCAGACGCCTTCCAGGCGGGTGCCGACCAGCGCGCCGGCCACTGCCCCCGGCAAGGCACAGGCGGCCAGGGTCAGACTCAGTTTGAAATCGGAAAAACCGCGCCGAAAGAAGGCGGTCACCGCGGTGATGTTCTGGGCGAGGATGGCGATGCGATTGGTGCCGTTTGCCACGGGCCCGGGCAGGCCCATGAACACCATGACCGGAACGGTCAGCAGCGAGCCGCCGCCGGCCATGACATTCAGAAAGCCCGCCACCACGCCGATGGCGGACAGCAACCCCAGCTGCCAGATCTCCACTAGCTGCCGGTGCTCCGAAGGTTGCCTACGTCTGCCGGGGTGGTGCAGTGGCTCACGCCGTCCAGGGTTCCCGCATGGTGACGAACTCTTCCGCGGCGGTGGGGTGGATGCCTATGGTCGCATCGAAGGTGGCCTTGGTAGCGCCGGCCTTCAGTGCGATTGCTATCCCCTGGATGATCTCGCCGGCGTCGGGACCCATCATGTGCACACCCACCACCCGGTCGCTGGCGTCGTCGACGATCAGCTTCATAAAGGTCTTTTCGTCTCGCCCGCTGATGGTGTGCTTCATGGGCTTGAAGCTCGACTTGTACAGCGTGATGTTGCCGAACTCTTCCCTGGCCTGCTCCTCGGTGAAACCGACGGTGCCGATATTGGGCTGGCAGAACACCGCGGAGGGAATGAAGTCGTACTCGACTTCTTTCTGCGCAGGACCGTACTGCTTGCGGGCAAATGACATACCCTCAGCCAACGCTACCGGGGTCAGCTCCATGCCGCCGATGATATCGCCGACGGCGAAGATCGAGGGCTCGCTGGTGCGGAACTCGTCGTCCACCTTGATATAGCCCTTGTCGTCCAGTTCGACGTTGACGTTTTCAAGGCCCAGGCCCTCTGTATGGGGCTCGCGACCGATGGCGTACAGCACCTGGTCGACCACCATCTCGGTGCGGTCGGACAGCTTGCACAACAGGCCTTCCGGGGTGCGCTCGATGGAATCGATAATGGTATTGAAGCGCAGGTCGATGCCGGACTTGGGCAGCTCCTGGGCGGCGAACTCGCGAATGTCCTGGTCGAAGCCGCGCAGGAACAGCGGGCCGCGGTAGAGCTGGGTGACCCTGGCCCCGAGGCCGTTGAAGATGCCGGCGAATTCCACGGCGATATAGCCGCCGCCGGCAATCAGTATGCGCTCAGGGAACTTCTCCAGGTCGAAAATCTCGTTGGAGTCCACGCCCAGCTCTGCACCCGGCCGAGAGTCGCGGCGGGGCCAGCCGCCGGTGGCCACCAGGATTTTCTCGGCGCTGTAGTGCTGGCCGTTGACCTCGACCGTGTGAGCGTCAACGATGGTGGCGCGACCATTGATAACGTCTGCTTTTACGCCGCCGAGCAGGTTGTCGTAAATGGCGTTGAGGCGACTGATTTCCTGTTTCTTGTTGTCGCGCAGGGTGTCCCAGGTAAAGCCGGGCATCTTGCTGTCCCAGCCAAACTCGCGCGCATCTTCGAAGGCGTGGCTGAATTCCGAAGCGTACACGTACAGCTTCTTGGGCACGCAACCCACGTTGACGCAGGTGCCGCCCATGTACCGGTCTTCCTCCACGTCCACACTGTCGCAAAAACCGGCAGCCATTCTCGCCGCTCGGACGACGCCAGAGCCGGCGCCGATGACAAACAGGTCGTAATCCATTGGTAACTCCTTTGAGCACCTCAATAGGGGCGCTCATTTTAAGTGATAGGGAGCCCATCGGACACTGTGTTGGTGACTCCGTTCCAATCATTCATACTGCGAACATGACCGGAAATTTCGATCAATCTCTTGATGATGCCCTGCCAGCTGTAGATCGCCCGGCGCTGATTGCCGCCCTGGCAGCGGTTCTGCCTTCTGAGGCGCTGTTGACCGCGCCGGAGCAGCTGCGCCCCTTTGAGTGCGATGCGCTGCCCACGGTGCGAGCGGTGCCGCTGGTAACGGTACTGCCGGCGTCGGTCGCTGAAGTGCAGGCGGTAGTGCGCACCTGCGCCGACCTCGGCGTTCCCATCGTGACGCGTGGCGCGGGCACGGGACTGTCCTGTGGTGCCACGCCGGTGGAAACCGGGGTGCTGCTGGTCACCAGTCGCATGGACAGCATTCTCTCGGTCGATGTGGACGCGCGGCTGGCCCGGGTACAGCCCGGGGTGCGCAACCTGGCGATTACCGAAGTGGTGGAAGAACACGGCCTGTTCTACGCCCCCGACCCTTCTTCGCAGCTGGCCTGTTCCATCGGCGGCAACGTGGCTGAGAATGCGGGTGGCGTGCACTGCCTGAAGTACGGTCTGACGATCAACAATGTGCAGGGCATCACCGTGGTGACCATGGATGGCGAATTGATGGAGCTGACGGTGAATGACCTCGGCCCGGATTTGTTGGCGGCCTTTATCGGTTCCGAGGGCCTGTTTGGTATTGCCGTGGAGATTGCGGTGAAGCTGATGCCGGAGCCGCCGACGGTAGAGACGCTGTTGGTGGCCTTCGACAGCATTGCCGACTGCAGCCGCGCCGTGTTGGACACCATCGCCGCCGGCATCATTCCTGCCGGCATGGAAATGATGGATCAGCTGGCTTTGCGCGCCGCTGAGGACTTTGCCCGGGCCGGGTATCCCTGGGATGCCGCCGCCATCCTGCTGGTGGAAATGGACGGTCACCCGGCGGGCGTCGGTGCCGAGCTTGAAGCCGTGGAGCGCCTGATGAAGGCAGCGGGCGCCACCTCTATTCGCCGTGCGCAGGATGACCCCGAGCGCGAACTGTTCTGGAAAGGACGCAAGAGTGCCTTCCCGGCCGTAGCCAAACTGCAGCCGGATTACTACTGCATGGACGGCACGATTCCACGCGCCACCATCGGTGCCGTTCTCGATTACATCAATGAGCGCTCCGAGCATTTCGGCCTGCCGGTGGCCAACGTATTCCATGCCGGTGACGGAAACCTGCATCCCCTGATCCTGTTTGATGCCAATGAGCCCGGCGCCCTGGAAAAGTCCGAGCGCCTCGGTGCAGATATCCTGGAAAAGTGCATCGAACTCGGTGGCACGATTACCGGCGAGCACGGCGTGGGCCGCGAGAAGATCAACCAGATGGCAGTGCAGTTCACTGACGCTGAGCTGGACCAGTTCCGGCGCCTCAAGCAGGCATTTGACCCACGCGGCCTGCTCAACCCGGGCAAGACCATTCCCACCCTCAAGCGTTGCCAGGAGTACCGCTCGATTTTCAGTGATCGGGCCGGCTGAGCGTGGACGCCAGCAACGCCATCATCGAGCAGTTGCGCGCTGCGGCCGCCGATGGGCAGCGCCTGGCGGTACGCGGCGCGGGTAGCAAGCCTTGGACGATGCTGACAACCGGCGGCAGGCAGAAGCTCAAACTAGCGGAGCACAAGGGCATCCTGCAGTACGACCCCTCGGAACTGGTGATCGTGGTGCGCGCAGGAACCTCACTTGAGGAACTGGATGCCGCACTGGCTGAGCACGACCAGATGCTGGCCATGGATGCCCCTGATTTCAATGGCGGCTCGACCATCGGTGGCGCCGTGGCCCTGGGTTGGTCGGGTTCCCGGTCTGCCTTTGCCGGCGGCGTGCGTGACTGCGTGCTGGGGCTGCGCATGGTCAACGGCCAGGGGGAGGACCTGAACTTCGGCGGCCAGGTGATGAAGAACGTAGCCGGCTTTGACGTGTCGCGACTGATGGTGGGCTCCTGTGGGCGCCTCGGGGTGATTCTCGAGCTCTCCCTGAAGGTGGTGCCGCTGCCGCAGCGGGAGATCAGCCTGGGTTTCCCGTTCCCCGATCTCAAAGCCAGCCAGGCCGCCGTCAATGGCTGGACCCAGCGCGGCTTTCCCGTCAGTGGTGCAAGCTTTTCGGAGGGTCGGCTGCGGGTACGGCTCTCTGGCCCGGGTGCCGTGCTGGACGCCGCGGCCGCCGACATGGGCGGAGAGAAGGAAGACGTGGAATGGTGGTCGGCATTG
>JAAUYJ010071816.1_pt1 | contig 10177 bp, 13 predicted proteins | sample 7278031 | NCBI WGS metagenome assembly JAAUYJ01 (sample SAMN14350222, study PRJNA611818) | marine sediment metagenome | isolation source: surface marine sediment (1.8m) | place: French Polynesia: Moorea | collected 2018-08 | reverse complement strand
CTCCCTCGGGCCTACCCCCCCCCCTCCCGCCTTCCCCCGTTTCGCGCGGCACAATTACGACAAAAACGAAAGCGAAGACGTGAGATGGGAGAAGGAGAGAAGGACCAATCTACAATACAACACTGTACTAAAACCACCCTCTGATGAGGACAGCCAAAAAACATTACATACATAGTCCGAAAGAAGAAAGGAGGAGCCAATACTTAATTCAAAGTCAAGTAAGAAAAAAATGCTTTGTCGACAAACTTCAATCCTGACTTCTCTAAATTGCATATCTTTCTACTCCACCTCCAATAAACCCATCCTTCACAGCTTTTTTGGAAAAAAAATCTTTGACCCCTACAGCCAAAAGCAGAATCACATTGAGATTCCACTTACAGCAGAGATAGTCCCTCCCTGTATCTTCGTTTCTTTTTACAGCACGCATCCCCATCCGGGTCCTGGTATCTTTTTTTTTCAAAAGTGTCAGAAACTGGGATGCCCCTCTCGATCTCCCTCCAGACTTTTGCTTCCCCCCCTTGAGACCTTATTTATTCTGACTACAACACGACACCTTAAGGGGTGCGAGCGAGACATTTGGTGTTTTTCAACATGCTGCATCAGAAAGAGGGCCCCTTTGCCCCACCCCAGTCTAGGCATCCCACCCTCTCTTTCTCACATGAAATTTTCCTCCTCGAACAAGCATACCCAGTCGTATATGACATCTCCATATACACCTACTACAAGATTTACTTCTACTTCATGTGTAAACTATGTACTACTGTGTACCGCGATATATACCACGATCTAAGAAAAACAAAAACAAAGAAAAAAGAAGCCGCTACTACTACGACAAAAAAAAACTTATTCTATCAATGTTTCTATAGTCACCGATTTACTATTGCTAGTGCTACTGCTGTCATGCATTGATATGCTCAACAAAGAGGATACGAGGAAACTCTCTCTCCGGACAAAAAAAAGGAAGAACGAAACAACACGCACAGAGAAGGACAAAAATTTCTACGTACTATGAATGAAACAAGACCTACGCAAGCACAATTTGAAGGCAAGAAGCCCCAACCAACACTCGCTCTCTGTCTCTTCCCGTAGACCTGCTCCCCCGAGAAATAGCAGAAGACAACCCCCCCGAAATTGCTACAAACACCGAAGCCGCTTTTGAACCTCTTCATTGCGACGAGTAAAGAGGAGACCTATATCGTTCAAATGAGAAAGAAACAGTAGGGAAACCACCGAGAAGGTGCGAGAGAAAAAGCTAGGTCAACGCCGGCGGTCCGACATTTTTTTAAAAAAGCGATTTGAGGCGTGAAAGAGATTTGATCCCCCGTCGTGGAGTGAAGAAGAGAGTGTGTTCCTGTCTCCGTTGGTGGTTGGTTGGATGACAACTTTCTTGAAAACAGATTGAGTTTCATTATCTTGGCCGTGTACCGAAAACGCAGATGATGGGAAAAGAAGAAAGCGAAAAAAAGGAAGTATACTATTTTCTGTTATGAGGAGACACGAAAAAAGAGCAACAATAACAGACATTTCAAAAAGACCTTATCATGCGTACAATCTATTTTGTTTTTCATGGTTCATTGGTTATATTTTCCCTTTCGTCTAGTATACTAAGTGGTAGTTAAGCTGTAAATAATAGTAGTTGACGTGTTTGGTTTTAGTTGTGTTTGCACATAGCTTTTTCTTCGCGAGGGACGCAGGGTGGTTACAGCTAGTGTATTAGATAATTTTTGGCTGCTTCCGGTGGTACGACTTTCCCCTCCTGACTGTGCGTTGCCTTCGTAAACAAAAGACAAAGGAGGGGGGAAATGTGGGGTATGGCGCGGAGCGAAACACCTATAAAACTTGGGGACGTACGCAGCACTGTTAAATGCTGTCGCCTGCTGTGAGAACAAAAACGGCACAATATTCATATCTCCAGATCGCTGTAAAGTTTCAAACGCAAAAAAGTAAGATCGCTAGTTCGTCCTTGATCACAAGTTTTTGGTTCAGTGGAAACAGGGGGATGGGAGGGAGGAGGGAGGAAACAAAAACCTTCAGACAGGATCCCGCCGCCATCACTGGAAGTACTTGAGCACGGATATGATGAGGAACTTCTCAATGAAGAGCTCCGAGTCTAGGACGGCGATGTGAGCGGCGCGCCCGATGATGGCGTTGGTGCTGCCGGACTGCAGCGCGTGGTGCACGTCGAAGCGCGCCAGCGTCACCTCCGGCCGCGCCACCACGGGGCCAAGCACGTTGTCCACCATCTCCCTGTACGCCGCGCCGGTGACGGAGGCGTCCCTGGCCGCCGCCCGGCACATCTCCACGCGCGCAGAGTGCCAAGGCACGTAGCGGTCCTGGGTGGAGCCCGCCAGAAGGACGTTCCGGAAGAGGTGCAGGTTGGAGCGCTGGCTCAGGCGGTACATGAAGGTGCGCCGGATGTCGGTGGCGTCCTTCAGGGCCAGCTGGTGCAGGGACCCGCTCTTCTTCCACTTCTGCATCAGCCACATGCCTGTCGGGTAAAGGAGAAAAGAGGAAGAAACCGTTAAGTGGCGTCTCTTCAGTCTCTTCAGTCCCAGAGGGCGGGGCGAGCGGCCTAGAAAAAAGTCTTCTGGTACACAACGAGATAACAAGGAAAGGGGAAATTGCGTTTCCTCCCTGCCGGCGCCCTAACTTTTTCAAAGGCCCCCTTTCCTCCCCCTCCCCCTCCGCTTTTTTCTCCGGTGGGATGACTCCTCCTCCTTCCACCCCCGTCCGTCCCCGTCAGTCATCCTCCATCCGGAGATGGAACTGCCACCGCCAGCAAAAAAAAACCCTTTCTTGCCAAATATACGAGCGAAACGCGACAGGAGGTCGGAAACCAAATCTGCAGCACACGCTCAAGGTTCTTTTCACGGGGACGAAAGAGGGACTGCAATATCGTACCTGTGTTGACGAGGGCGGAGTTGTTGTATAGCGTCCCCAGGTGAGGCCCGGAGAGGGAGAGGTAGGTGTGGAACCTGGATGCGAGGTGGGCCAGCTTTGGCTGGGCGACGGCAGAGCGGATGAGGATGCAGCCGAGCGAGTGGCCCACGAAGGAGATCCGGGCGGGAGGGCCGCCGCAGTAGCCGGCGTGGTTGGCGGACTGGCGGCGGACGTGGCCGAGGATCTCGTCCACCAGACGCTCGGTCATCGTCTCGAAGCTGGAGAAGGTGTCGCCCTGGTTGACCTCCGACATGAGGAAGTCTAGGTTGCTGGCCGGGAGCGCCATCTCGAGGTATGTCTTGACGAGTCGGAGGTCGGCGGAGTTTCCGTCTAGGCCGTGGACGCAGACGACGAGGTGGGAAGGGCAGGAGGAGGACGAGGGGTGGGAGGACGAGGAGCGACCGGAGAGCAGGTAGCGCTGGTGGTCCTCGCTCAGATGGAAGTAGGGCACGGACGAAGGGAAGCGAGAGAGATCGCTAGAAAAAGAGAGAAAAATACATTGGTTTTCTGTATCATACATTGGTATTATGTATTATATATGTACCTATAAAGCACCCCAGAGAAAGTGAGCGACTTTTTGAACTCCTCTTTGGCCTTGATGAAGTTAAGCGTGTCGTCCCCCACCAGCGCCACCAGCTTCTGCATCTGGGATCCGCCGCCGCTGTTGCTGTCGCCGTTGGAAAGAGATTCAGAGGCTGTATTCGGTTTCGCCTTTCCTCCCCTGCTGGGAAAAAGGAAGGAGGGTGAGAAACAGGATCCCTCCATCCATTTTGGACGATGCTTCGAGGAAGAAGAGAAACGACTTCCTCAGAGAAAAGGGAAAGGGGGGGAAGAGGGTCCACCTCCTTGGGTTTCTCCCCAAGCTGCATCCAATATTTCTTCTATGGCACGATCTCATATCGCCAAGGAAGGGAAAAGTGACGCAGAAAGACCTTTCCACTTTGTACCTTCTCGTGGGAAAAAATCTCTGCTCTGTCACGTTCCCCCTCCGCCTACGGCGTGAAGGAATGCCGAAAGCTCGAAGCCCATTCAATTGTACGTCTACAAACAGTCCAAGGGTACAAATGCCCAAGGACGAAGAAGCATCGCACAGTTCGGACGTACCTATTCCTCTTTCCACCCTGGCTTCCAGCGCCGCTCTTTGGCACAGGGAGACTCTTTGTCTCCATCCAGTCCCCAGTCCGCTCCACCAGGAAGTAGCTGCCGTCGTCGTCGTCCAGCTGCTGCTGCCGGATCTTGGACAAGGCGTTGCCGTTCCCCTGCTGCTGTTGCTGCTGCTTCCTCTTCTCGATTCTCGACATTGACGACGTGTCCCTGGCTGCGGCGGCCTCCTCCTTTAGCTTCCTCCGCACTGGCACCGTCCCTCCCCTCTCCTCCCCCTCCTCGACCATGTCTCCCTCCCCGTTCGACGAAGGCAGCAGCCTGGCGGCGGAGACTCCCTCGTCCACCGACGCCGACTCCCTCTTCTTCCACAAGTCTTCCTTCTTCTGCTGCTGCGAGGCCAGGAGATCGTCGTATTGAGACCTCCGCTGGGTGATCCGCTCCTCCAGCCCCTTCTGGATCTGCCACACCCTCTCCTTGCTGGCGCTTCGGATGCCTGCGCCCTCGGTGAGCTGCTGCCTCCGCGGGGGGTCGCGAAACATGGCCGGGGGAGGAGGGAGCGGGTTCGTCGTCGGCCTAGAGGACCCGGGCTGCTTGGGGCCTTCCTTGGACGGTTCTGCAGGACCGCCCAGCACCGACCTTATCAGCTTTGGCGCATTCAGCGAAACCTCTGAGTTCGTTTCAGTCGCTGTTTCCTTCTTTGGTGAGGAAGGTCCTTCTTGCTTCTCTACCGGACTTTTCGCTCCAGCGCCGTCCACCTCATCTTCGTCTACGCACCTCCCCTCGCTCCTCAACCTCATTCTGGGTCTCCTCTCAGGAGGGAACTTTGCGGCTTCCTCGCTCCTGGCTCTGGGCCGCTGGCTCAGCATGATCCTCTCCCTGGAGGTGGAGCGGCTCTTCTCCCGCACCTCCTCCAGCTTCCTGTTCAGCTCTGCCTGGCTGTGCTGCCGCTCCAGGCTCATGGGCGGCTGCGCTGATGTCGTCGCCAGGAGGACCCTGCTCACCACGGAGGGCGCAGAGAGACCCCCAGCTTCCTTGGACTGCTGGCCGGGCTTCTTTTCCTCCTCGTGGTTGGAGGTGGCGGAGGAGCGGCGACGAAGAGGGGGAACCGGAGGTGGGGTGGGCGACGTAGAGGACGTAGCTGCATGGACGGAAGGGGGAGATTCTGACACCTGTTTGGTAGACTTTCTGGAGTCTTCTTCCTCGGGATCGCTTGTTCTGACATCTTCACCAGGCGTCGTCAGACTGCGCACTAACCTTGGAGCTTCCATTTGACACGACAATGTCTCTGCGGACTCACTACCTTCGGTCGCTGATACTTTTCCCCGCCTGCTTCCACCCTTTTGACTAGTTCTTCGAATAGGAGGTTCGACTCCCCTCACGTCCCGGTCCAGCGCTTCGCTCGACCCGATCTCCCGGATGCTCTTGAGCACCGGCTCCGATGCGTCCCCCTCCGTGTCCAGCAGCTTGGAAGGCGTCGCCGTCGACTTTTGTTGCGAGAGCTGCTCCAGAGTGACGGACGGCATGGACTGGCAGGAGTGGGAGTGCTTCATGCCGCACACCTCGTCCGGCTCCTCCGCCAGGTTGTACGGTACGCTGGCGCTCCACTCCAGGTGGGAGAAGCCGTTGGCGTCCACCTCTTCCTCATCCTCGTCGTCACCTTCCTTCTCCTGAGGAAAAGCCGGCTCTCCAAGTCGGTCCGCCAGGGCGGACGCAGACGGCGGAGACGGAAAATGCTTCCCACTACTACTCTGGGATCCCTCCGAGGCTTTACTACTATTTCCAGCATCCTTTTCTCCAGTCTCTCGTTTCAGATCCTTGTTCTTGGAGGACTTCAGCCTCAACCTGGTCCGGAAGGCTTTGGTCGATGAGTTCTGCTGCTGCCTGGGCGTGGTTGTACTACAAGAGTTGCCGTTGCTGTTTCGAGATTCCGGATCACCTTTCAGGCGGTCGTGGTGCTGCAGCAGAGAGTCGGGCGACGACCCGCTGCTTTGGTTGCTGCTCAGATCCCTGTCTTCTTTGGCTTCCTTGGACTTGGATGAAGAAAATGCTGCTTGAATCTTGCGTCTCTGTGACGACGGAGCGTCCTGAAAAATGAATGATGGTGGATGTTACGGGGGAAATGAGTCCAAATATTTCAAATATGAGTCCTCACCCCGTCATCCAGCTTTTTGGACGATGGCACTGAAGATGGCTTCACGAGAGGTCCGCCCTGCGTCGGCGGGCGGAGAGAATTTGCCCACCGCCCCTTGTCGGCTGGAACCTCCTCGGAATCGACGTCATCCTCCCCTTCCAGAGCCCTAAGTTCCCCCAGGCTGTGCCTCCGCCGCCCCAGTCCACCTCCGCTGTCCCCTTTGCCCTTGCCCTTGGCCGTGGGCACCGCCGCGGACCTCTTCTGCCGCGATGAGGCCACGAGGGACGACAGAACGCTGCTCTCCTCGTGGCTCTTGTCTGCTGCGGAGGCGGGGGCGGTGGATGCGCACTCATCGCTCTTGTACACGTCCTCGAATATGATTGGTAGCGTGGCGACGTCTCCGTCGATGTCGGCGCAGGAGACGGGGAGGCGGGGGAGGCAGTTGAGGTAGCGGGAGGCGCGAGCCTGCTCGGCCACAAGAGCGTAGTGCTGGAAAGGAGATTCACCAAATAATGTCAAGCTTTCCCTTCGTTGGAAAAGAAAAATCAGCCAAAGTCTGTTGAGCTTCGCACCTGGTAGTTTGCGTCGCAAGCGTCCAGCGCCTTTCCCCGCGGGTTCTCCAGCAGGAAGAACCCCTCGGAGAACCTCTTAACCCTCTGCAGGTGGTGCGACCGACCGAGGTGGGCGGACACGGCGGGGTTCTCGGCGAAGGTGTTGAGGAAGGCGTTCCACAGGAGCACGATCTCGCCGCACAGCTGGGAAATGTCGCTGTTGGCGATCGCAACGAACTCCTCCTCGCTCTCGATGGTCTGTTGGAATGAAATAAGGAATGATAAAAGCTCAAAATGGTCCTTTTCTAAAGATTTTCATTTTTTACGAAAAAAAAAGATTTGAAGAAGAAAATGATAGCTGTGTAATGAAACAAACAGAACGAAATAGGTTACTACCAGTAGTCTTGTCATGTCCATGTGAAATACATAAAGTGGTTGTCTGGTTGAGTACTATTTGAGATTCGAACGCAATAAAAGCCGAACGAAATTATCAAGGGTTGGAAATGAATAGAGGATAAGATCCAAGGACAAACCAAAGGAAGACTTCCATGCAATTATGTTTTTTGATATTAAAAAATTTACCAGGTGGAACCTCGACCTCTCCCACTTCTCCGCGAGGTCTGCCGGGCTCTTGGTCTCCCAGTCTACCTTGAGTGCTGCGGCGGCGGCGTAGCGGGTAGCCTTCACACGTTCCAAGCACTCCTGCGAAGCCGCGGCCACGGAAAAAAAGCAATATTTTAAGTCATCTCTCGAGTATAGGAAAGGAAGGACGAGCGTAATCTCGGAGCCACGTGGATAAAACGGTCCGGTGCGCCAGGGAATCCGCTTTGAAGACTTCCCCCTACTCACACAAAATGAACGGAGGATGATAGCCCCGGGGAAGGCAAGGGAAGGAGAAGAGAAAGAAAAGCAGGAAGGCCCACCACCCGTCGTCGAAAGAGAGGAAGAAGAGAACAAAACCTTTTATCCGTTCCCCCGAGAAGAGATGGAGGAGGGACGGAAGAACTTTTCCCCTTCCCTACCTCCCATATTCCTTTCCCCCTCCCATCGCAAAGCAAACAAGCCGCCAGTGCCACCATTCCACAGAGGGGACCGGATGCAAATTAGAGGAAAACTTCAAACATCTCCCCGCTCCCTCCACCGTCCCTTTTCCCCCCACAAAGCAGCACCGAAAACCCCTCCTTCACCTTGGCCATGTCTGAGAGGCTCTCCAGCCTCCTCGCGCAGTCCGCCATGTCGAGCCTCGGCCTCTCGCCCTCGGGGAGCAGGTTGGAGAACTCCAGGGCCGCGTACTGCAGGCTCTCGTAGGCGCCCAGCAGGAGGGAGCAGACCTCGTGGTGGACGCGGCGGGCGGCGGCCAGGCGGGCGCTGTTGGCGGGGAGGGAGGCCAAGGAGCCCGTGTTGGAGGAGGAGTGGCCGTTGCTAAGGCTCCCAGCCGCTGAGGACGACGAGGAAGTGGCCAAGCCGTTCTCCTTAGACTTCTGCAAAGTTGGGAAAAGCTGAAATTAAACAACTGGAAAATGTATTATGGACTATTTTGTACTACTCACCCCTGACGTCGTGTTCGGGAAGAAAATTGTCTCCATGGTTGCCGGGACATGCTTGCTCTTCCTGAACTCCTTCTTGTTCTTCCCGTTGGAACCACCAGGCTTTGGAGTGCTGAGAAAGGAAAAATATTGATACAAAGCTACAAGCGTACTCAAAGCAGCTTTCATAATACGCAGGAAAGTGTTTCCTTCAGCAGCACGATTACGGTTCACTCGCATGCACAGGCTGCGGCCTCATCAGTCATGCAAGAAAGGCAGAGATTACTTCCTCTCCTGCCCCCTCCTCTATCCTCCGGTTATTTCCAAGAACAGTACATGATTCTGAGTAGCAAGTGGAGCGGAGGGATGGAAACCCCCACTCTTCTTCGTCATACACACCATGAGTGCATTAAATTAGGGACTAGCTTTCTGCGGCGCGGCAACGGAAACTGTGCGAGTGCGGTTTTTTTAGAAGAGGAAGAGGGAGAGGGGAGAAGTGCGCAGTCACGGTTCGTTACCACGTCCGTCCACACTCTCAGCAAATAAAAACCAGCATGTACTTTGCCTTTCTCACTCTCCCTCACCTGATGTAGGGCTGGTGAAGGGACGCTAGGATGGCGTGGACGGTGACGGAGACGGCCGAGAGGTGGAAGTAGTCGAAGAGCACCGGCAGGTGGTAGTGGAGGCCGCGCGTGGGGTGGAAGTTGAGCGAAAGGGTGCGGGAAGACACGCACTCGATGGCGCCCTGGCCCTGCGTGAAAGAAGCAGATATTCCGATTTTGGTATTCACCTGGCGTAGTTCAATAGGAAGTCCATTTGCAATCCCTCGACAAAAGCCCGGTCTCTCACTCACCTGGTGCTCCAGCCCGAATCCGTTCTCAGTGTACCACAGCTCCAGGACCAGCTGGAAGTCTGCGCGCTCCAGGGTGTCCTCGATCTGAGTTGGGACACAAAAGGAGGGACGATGATGGAATTGGAATTCAATGCACGGAAGGGCGGCAAAGGAAGGGGGAGCGGAAGAGGACTGTGAGAGAGGAGGAGGTCGGGGAGTTGCGCATCTCGCTATCGGACAAGAGGGTCCTTCCCCACCTCCTCTCACTTTGTCATAACTTTTCCACCTCTCGCTCTCCTCTGCCGCCGTCACAAAGGGATATTCATTTCCTCACCTTTCCCGTCTCGACGATGGCGTGGACCTTGAACTGCGCCACGTTCTCCAGTCGGACCTCCTCGTTGCGGTAGAGGATCTGGAAGGTCTTGGTGACAGCGGTGGCGCCTCCGTCGACGACGCAGGGAGGCCGCACCAGGTCGGGGGACTCGTTGCGCGGCAGGGACACCTCCACCTTGGACGGCAGCTTGGGGGAGGTCTTGACATGGCTGCGGATCTGGTAGAACCTGGAAGAGTGTTCTCGATATTACGTATTTGACTTTAGAACATCCATTTCCAGCATATTGGCAATTTGGTCTGCGCTGTAATACAAAAACATTTCGTTTCTAAGAAAATGATGGCGTCATACTTTAGCAGGGAGTTTTTCCCCTAACGGAAGTGAAGTACTTAGAAAGCAGCTATTGTTTTTTTAGATCGTGACAGTAGTCTACGAACAGACAGCGGTCTCTATGCACTATGCACCAGTGACATTCAACAACTTTCTTTCCCAGCAGGCATTCGATACCGACGCGCCGATACTGCACCAATACCGCGGCATTCTCAGGAAAGAAAGGTGGTTCAGTACTAGCCGCAGTCTCTAAAAATGTGCGGACAAGACTGAATGGAACGAGAAACTATAGTATCCCACCCATATTGTTCTCTACATTCCCACAGCTGAAACACAAATACATGCTATTGTACGGTAGGTTGATATGGAATCAGCGTATCACTCCTGCAAGCACTGAAGGGGGCGACCAAAGCAAAAGGAGAAAAACTTTAT
>JAAUYJ010201237.1_pt1 | contig 10178 bp, 9 predicted proteins | sample 7278031 | NCBI WGS metagenome assembly JAAUYJ01 (sample SAMN14350222, study PRJNA611818) | marine sediment metagenome | isolation source: surface marine sediment (1.8m) | place: French Polynesia: Moorea | collected 2018-08 | reverse complement strand
TCCACGTTGACGATTAGTCCGCCTTGGCCCCCCTTAGGAAGGTTCTAATGTATAGCATTAGAGCATGGAAATTGTGTCAACATGAAAGAATCCAGCGCCGCTACTGAATACGAGAAAAAAAACCGCACCTTTTCCCTGCCCATCTTTTCCATGGTGATCTCCGTCCCTATGAACGCCCCCTTTCCCATGACCTCCATGCACGTCCTCCACCCCGCCTCGGGAGGGACGCCGGCGTTGTTCACCAGCAGGGTCACACTGCCGAGCTTCTCCTCTGCCTCCTTCCAGGCCGAGTCCCACTCCTCCCTCTTGGTCACATCGCACCTAAAAATATCTAATTGTACATGATGTCGGTCTTTTTTTACTGTTCATTCCTGAAACCCACTTTGCGAACAAGACGTTGGCGTCCCCAAACTTCTCCCTCAGCTCCCTCTCCGTCTTCCTCCCCTCTTCCTCCAGGAGGTCAGTTATGCAGGCCTGAAATTATGTACTGTAGAGTTGAAACATCGAAGAAAAAAGGGAAAAAACACGCTTTCCGATCACCTTTGCTCCCGCCCTTAGGAGTCTCTCGGCGAATTCCCTCCCGAACCCCCTGGCCGCCCCGGTCACCAGCGCAGTGCGACCGCCGACCTCAAAGCCCCCGGACATGTTGGTCGGTTGTGTAAAACCTTCCGGCAAAACTGTGGCAGTTTTCAGACAGTGCCTTGCAATTGACGTCGAGCAACCGGGTGTTCTCTGTGCATCAAGGGGCAGATAAGCCGAGGGCGATCGATCGCGCAGAGATAAAAAGATATGCGCGATCATTGCACAGTGTACATCTTGTTTTACTTTTCGAACTGTGGGTGTTGCTACCCTCAGTATTCTCAAAGAGTAAGTGTACACCAGGTACAATTTTTATGAAGTCTGCAAGTATTTCAAGGTTTTCGCCAGAAAAAAAGCGTTGCGCGGGGATCGGGAGTTTTCTTATTGTGTAACTATTTTCCTTTTATTCCGTAATCACCTTTTTTCACACATGCGCCGAAGAAACTACGTGCAAGCTTTGCAATGCCTTTTTTGGTAATTGTATATTGATTCTCTTCCCTTCTTTCTTCTTCCTTTCTGTTTTTTTCTTTCTTTTTTCGATCTTTTTTCTTTCAAGTTGTAGCGTAGTTAGTAGTATTTCGTATGCTGTAGTAGTGTTGTAGTTGTAGTAGTGTAATTATAACTAACAGTGTTCATATTCATCATCATCGATCGGTCATATTCCTTTCTTTTTTCCTTTGCGAGTCGTCTAGAGCGGGGGTTGGGGAGCTTTATTCTGTTCTTTCTTCGTCTTCGTCCGGGGAGAAAAAAAGTAGCGCCATTTAAATATGTTTATTTTTTCAATTTTCCATCCAAAAGCTTTAGTGTTGGTAGGGTTTTTTCTTGCATGTTCTCCGTACCTGTTTGCAGAGTGATTTTTCTTTAGCCAAAGATAGTTCTTTTCGGAAAGGCAGGCTGATGGGGCGGGGCGGGGACGGCCGAGAGGGAAGCGTTTCATCAGAGAAGCAATGTGCACTTTTTGCCAGATTCGGTTTTTTTGCTGGATATTTTTCAAAAAAGGCCCCTAGAATTTGGACTTTCGGCAGCGGGAGAAATAGACGAGGGGATCGGGAGTGAGGGAGTCTGATGCGGTGCTAATGTGTTACATCTTTAAGTTGTTTCAAGCTATGTTTTCCCTCTTTCAATTGCTCTGAAGTGCGCGGGGCAGTGTGACTTTCATCCTCCTCCCTTACCCTCGAAATCTCCCTCTTTCTGTGTTTCGCTATTTCTTCCGACTTCCCCCCCCAAGGTACGTGCTATGTTGTAGGTATAGGCGGCGGATTCGTCGGTCGGCAGAATATTTAAGCATCATTGGTTTGGTTTTTTCTTAATTTCGGGAGGAAGGGGGCTTTTGTGTGGGGGTATGAGAATTTCGAATTCAAGCACGCAGCGGATGAGGCGGGTTTTTCGTCGTTTGCCGCCTTATATACAGGATTCGCAGGAGGTTTTTTCTTTCAGGAAAAGGACTTTTTTGGCCGGCAGAAGCGGGGGGAATAGGGGGGCGGGACACCAAACGTCGGGTAAAACGGAAAAGCAAAAAAATACACTCTTGATGGTGGATTGGAGGTGTTACAGTAAGGAGGGGGAGGTTCCACAGCACTTTTTGGGGCATAAAGAGTATAGCATCAGTAGTTTTTTTGTTGAGGTTGTGTATAGCCAGGCCGAAAGTTGGAGAGGAAGTTATGGTGTTTGCTTTTTTTCTCGTAGAGCCAGTGTACTCCTTTTCAGAAGGGGGGGGGGTTGATTTCATTTTCAGGGAGAGAAAGAGGGAAGTAAAGTAGTATGGCCACCACTTCATTGTAAGAAGAAAGAGAGAGAGAAGGGAGTGATTGTGAGTAGATAGAATTATAGTTTTTTTCAGCGAGAGCTCGAGAGTGAAATGTTCATCTTTTGCCTTTTTCACCTTCCGAATTTTACACCTATTCGCTCTCTCCTCGCGCACAAGAAGAGTTTTGTTTTCTACAAAATAAAAAATAAAAAAGAACATAAGCTTCCTTTCCCTCCTCTTTCTTTCCAATTTTTTCTTCTCTTTCTCGCCGCGCCTCTGCAGACACGATTCGGTACTTGCATAAGTCCTCATCATGGGTTTCCCAGCCATTCTGTTGTGTGCACCACTGTTGATCATCGTAGATCTGAATGAACTCGCTTTCTTTCATCTTTTTTGTTTTGTTTTTTATACAGTGCTATCGATCGCGGGCAATGAATTCCTCATCGTCCACTTTTATTTTTCTTCTTCTTTCCCACTCAACCCCCCCACATTTCCAATGTTCGATCCCTTTCTCTTCCTCACTGTGAATGTGTTCCACATGCATACTTTCTCCTTTCCCAGTGTCCGATATCAGCGTCCATTGTTATTGCCTCATCCCAGGATTTTTTTTTCGTAAGGATTGCGCCTTTGCTGATTCAACCGTGAATAGTGTTTTTTTTTGCCGTCTTGGATGGCGCACACTCGCCTCGACCATTCTTTTACGTACGAGATCTTGGCTGCGAGCCGGATTGTCTGCTGGCTATATACAGGACCCTATATAGCAGCCAGCAAGCGTTCCAGACTCCGCAATTAGTGTTTTTGCGCTTTTTTTCTAGTTTCAACTCCCCTTCGCGAATTCTCCGCTCCTGCCGTCTCTCGTAAGTGCAAGCCCTCCCCCCTCCCGTTCCCAAATATCAATTTAAGAAAGTGATTGCTTTGAGACTCGCCGCGGCACGTTGGCATGAAATCGTCCTTCTTCCGACCACATCGCAAGGTACGGACTTTCTTTCTCTCTCACTTTTGCCCCTCTCTCGTGGGCCACACGGCGGAGAGTCTGGGGAAGGAAGCAAAACGGGCGGTGGAGGGTTTTTTTTATTTCGCGGAGCCGTACGAGATTTTCCTTTTCTGGTAATCTTCCTCCAAAAAAATGGAGTCGATCAGGCACATGTTTTATTCTTCTTAATTTAGCATTTCTTTGCCCACCTTCCCTCTGGCGGGGAAAAGGTTTCGCAAGACATGATTTCCTTCCCTTTTCCCCATCGCTCTTCTCCTTCGAATGCATACTCCACTTTCACACTTTCTTTCGCACTATTTCCTGCCCCCCTTGGGAAGGGGTGGGGAAAATCTTGTGGATGGAATCGCGCGCCCAGACGCTAAAAAAAGCCTCACTCACATGTACGTACACACTCACTCTCCACTTACCTCGAAGGACCACGGGAGGAATTGTTCAGGGGGACTGTTGTATTTAGTGGCAGCACTGTATAGTGGAGTGGGGTTTGGGGGGAGGTCGAAGGCTTTTTTTTGCATGGATGAGGCGAGAGGGGGAAATAAACTAGAGCAAAAGATGAGAGGGGATGCGAAGGCCTTTCATTCAAATACACGCCTTGCTCCGCCCTTTTTTGCTCTTTTGAGTTCTCCCTCCCTCGCCTCCACTTCCATTTCTTCCCCTTCTGCTTGGAATGTCTGGTAGTAGACACTTTATCACAAGAAAGCGCCTTCTTCTGTGTGTCTGTGTTTCTTTACGTAGTAGTACTATGTAAGTCTTTCTGTCTTTCTTCTTCTTCTTCAATCTCTATCGAGTCTAGCGAGCGGTTCTGTATTTTTGCCCCCTATTGGGTTTTTCGGGTTCTTCCGTTTTTAGTCAATCATGAGCTCGAAGTGGGCCAGCCCAATCCGGTCCATGTTGTCGTGCCTGATGTTGCGCGCCCAGGCCTTGCAGCTCACGCTGATCAAGACGCCCGCTGTCGAGGGAAAGAGAGTAAAAAAAATGCAAATCTGTGGACAATCTATAATTATAGGTTTATCTCACGTTTGGGCCCCTTGAAGTGTGCGAATAGGACCGGCCCCGGCTTGCCCTCGTTCATGTACGGGAAGTGGTAGGTGGGGATGCCCGGGTAGGGGAAGTACTCCATCTCGCCGATGTTCTCCCGGTCCGCCGGGTTCTCGCCCTCGCACGCAACCCACACCATGCTCCCCATCTGAGAAAGGACAAAAAGGCGATCACATTTTGTTTTTATGCTCTGTTTAATTGCACGTGTGATAAGTACCATGTCGTCGTTCTGGTGCTCCTCGATGTACTTGATGAGATGCTGCGGCATAGACTCCTTGGGGTTGCCCTCGTCGTCCTCGCCGCCGCGCGGAAGCTCGCTCACGCTCTCGTACGGCTCAGGGAGCCAACCGTAGATCTGAGCGGAAACAACGAAATCATGCGGCAAATCATTCGACGTAGGGGTTTTTAAATTCGTTCCTCCCTCACCAGGTTGAGCTTGAGCAGTATGCACGGCTGCCCCTGCTCGTAGCCGTAGGTGACGTTGGGCCCGACCTCGGCGATGTCCAGCCTGCAGTCGTCCTGGAAGAGCCCTGTGGTGTTCATCCTGCACACCTGGCCGTCGGGCTTCCTGGAAGGCCTCTTGGACTTGTCAGTCTCGAACTGGCACTCGACAAAGTTCTTGTCGGTGTCCTCAGACATGTTCTTGTAGCCTGGAAGAGAATGGAAGAACATTTGTTTCTTGGATACATAAAAAGCTGTCGTTTATTCCCATACTAGATTAGATCTTACGAAACATTCTTTGCTCGAAGTAATATTCGAGCGTGTATATCGTTTATACCGGTACGTGGATCGACAGAAAAAACTGGGGCGAACCATCAAAAAGACGAAGAAGCCCTTCAAGTTGCCACCTCCGTTACTTTCCCCCTTTTTTGCAAAACCGACTTAAGGCATCTTATACAGTTTTTTTATGTGCGGTCATCCCGCGTCGGTGAGCCATGAATGGAGCGTTTGGCTGGGCGAGCAAGTGCCCCCCCCCTTGGGAGAGAGGGAGGGAGAGAAAGCATAAAGGCAAGAATTGCCCCCCTCCCCACATCCCTCCCTCTCCAGCTGCACCCGGTCGGGGCAGTGCAGCGCTAATCCTCGGCGGCGACCTTCCATTTCTCGGTCGTCGTCGGGCGTGCTTGTGTGTCCGCCAGCCAGCGAAGGAGAGGAGGATCGAGAGGCGCCCACACCGCAGTAATTAGTCCCAGCGGGGTATGTCGGACGGAGGGAGGGTCTCTCCTCTTCCAAGCAAGCGGCCTCCCTCCCTCCCTCCATACGGACGAGGAAGGGGGGAACTGGTACGGGATTGGCTGACGGGAAGGACAGATGGCAACTCGGAAGGAGGTCGCGCATTTGCTAAGTACAAGAGAAAAAAGATATATGAATCGGCGAAGTCTCCTCCACGCTCGTCTCTTCCGGCCCTCTTCCTCCTTCTCCCCGTAACAAGATTAAGGAAGGGTAAGAAAGAGGGGAGCCGAGCCGCTGCTGTGTCTGCAGACCAGAGGGAAACTCAACTCAGCCGCTTTTGCTCCATTTTTTCCTTACGTGTACGTCTCACGGTGCCCGGCAAAAAAAGAGGCGACCAAGTTGAGAGAGGCCCTGCGCAATTTGAACAATTTGTGACCATTCAAGATCTGTGCGCAAGCCAGGCCTTCTACGGCTCTGAAGCCACTCCTTTGCTTTCCTCATCTCGTCCCTCCTTCTCCTCAGACTTTGGTTTTAATTCCATCTAACTCGAACCGGTTTAAAAACTTTTTCTCTCTCCCCCTCCAGGTCCACCGCCGCGCGAACAAGTCAGCCTCCTCCTCCTCCCAGCTCCCCTCTCCTTCCTCCCACACTTCACTAATGCCTCCTCATTCTCCCTCCTAAAAGGTTCTCGGTTGATAATCCCTACTCCTTCCCCTCCCCTCCCCTCCGTAAAAGTAGTAGTAGGGGACCCTCCCTTCCCCTTCTCTCTCACACACAAGGCACAAGCGGAGGCGGCAGCAAGCCAAGGAGTAGGTGGAGGGTGGAGGAGACCTCTTGGCTCCCTCGCCCGCTAATCTCCAAAGCCGACTTTCTTCCCCTACTTCTTGCCAAAGTCTTTCCTGCTGGTGCTCCCTCCCTCCCTCCGCCTTTGCGACCTTTTCCCTCTCTCCTCCTTCCTCTCTCTTTTTTTCCTCCGACCTTGCAAAACCTTCGTCGTAGTCGCCGCCTCCGCTTCCCTCTGAAGTCGGAGAAAGGGAATCTGAATACTAAGTGCACACGGCTCAGCGGAGCGGACTGGGTCGCGGCGGCGGCGGCGGCGGCTTCAAACCCCCTCCTCCTTCCCTCCTCACGCGGTCTTTCCACCTGAGCGGCCCCCTAGCGCGCGTTCCCTCCCGGGAGACAGCCTAAGGCCGCGCCGAATGTCGAAATTGGAGTCGGGCAAGGTGGAGGAAGTTCGTAGAGGATCTTTGGTACACAGGGTAGGGCAGGAGGAAGAGGGAAATCTAAATCGGTAGGTAAAAAGTCAATCATTTACCGCCGTTGGAAAAATATAAAGTTACGTTGAAAAGCAACAAAACATCGACTAATGCGCGCAAGCTTATTTCATATGAATTGCTGGGCGGGCGACAGTAATCACGTATTCATCCCCCTTTGTGTCTCTCCTCGATCGCAGTCGCCGCCTCCGTCACCCATCTCATTGGCATTCACCTGGGGATTCTTTCCCGATTGCTCGATCGAGACGGAGACAGAAGACGACGACGATTGGGAGGGCCAGAGGAGGGGGGGGGCTTCTTTCTGTGTGATAATTGCCCTTCTTTTTCCGCTCCTCGTGTCCCCGCCTCCCTCTCCTCCTGACTGCTGAAGAGACAGGCAGAGGTGGGGCGGGCGCCGAAGTCCCCTTTTCCCTTCTTCCATAGTCTGTACAAGCAGATTCGAGGGCTTTGCTGAAGGTCGCACTGTAGTTACCAAAGTACGAACAGACAAAAGGCTGGCCCTTCTCGGCCTGAGTACCAAGCAAAACTTTTCAGAGAACATATTTTTTCTGTTTTATTGCTGAATGTGTGCAACCAAAAGCAGAAGCTTTCTAAATACGGCTTTTTTTAAATTCTACCTACGTGTACAAATTGGGTCGGTCTTACTGTGCTCATATACAGTACATTAGTACACAGTTGCCTTCTTGATGCATCTGACGATCGAATGAGCAAGTTGGGCAAGAGGGACTTTCGCGCCTGTCCGCCCGCCCGCTCTCCCCTTTGCTTCTAGGCTGGCTGGCGTTGTTGCTGCAATCTTGCTAATGCCCTTTATGATTGAAGACCTCTCCTCCCACTTCCTTCCACCCTCCTCCATATAACCCTCTCTCTCTCTCTCTGTTGTTGTACTGTGCTCCACACTACAGTAGTGTAGTAACAGCCTGCCGCTCTTCTCCCCAAGGCACGGTGTTTGGAGGCGGTGGTCGCCCGACAAAAGAGAGAGAGAGAGAAGCGGCAAACTTTCGCCCCCTGATAAAAATAGATGGAGAGGAAAATTTCTCCCCCTTTTCCCAGGCTCTCCCCCACCCTTCCTCCTTGCTATCTGCTATGGCGGCCGTCCGTCGACCTCGCTAGGAGGAGGGGGGGAGGAAAAGGGACCTCTTCTTTTTACCTCCCCGCGGAGATGGCGTTTAAGGCCGACGGAAGGACGGTGACGGGGGAGGGAGGAGGAATGGCTGGGAAGGAAGAGGCGAGCGGGAGCGGCGGCCTTGGGAGGGGGGCGGAGGACCGTCGGTTCTTTGCCAGCAACTCTGTGTAGTACAGCACCTAGCAGGTACGATCAACCAAACCGGCCAGCTACGGCGGTGCAGTCTGGCGGCGGGAGCAATGCCTCCTCCCGCCGTCACGGTGCTCCATCGAAAGGAAGTTATGGCGGATACTACGGCAGAAACCCGATCTTTCTTTTTTGAAGGGGGGAGGAGGGGTCGCCCTTTCACCTCACGCTATTGCGCAAAGGGGGCCCGCGGCAGAGGAGAACCCTTAAAAGCCCTTAAATCCTCCGTTCTCAAAAAAACCCGGCTAGAAGAATCGAAGGGAAGGGGTCTTCACCGACAAAAGGATTTCTTCACCCTCCTCCTCCTCCTTTCAGCGAAGCCTCTCCCCCCTCCTCCTTTCATCAAACATACTCTCCCGCCCTCCTTCCACCACCACCACCACTGCGTCAATCAAGGGAGGAAGAAAGGTGGGATGTCTGCTGGGCGCAAAGGAGAAGAACGGCTTTTCGTCGAAAATTTCATTTCCTCCCTTTCTGCTCCCTTTTATCTTCCTCCCCCCTTTTCTCCTTGGCCGCGCCGTAGGAGGGAGGGGAGAGAGGAAGACGGCGCCCTTTGCATGGCTCCCCCTTCTCTCCCCGTCTCTCGGCTCCGAAGGGAACACTGTGGGAGGCAGCCGCAGCAGAGCAGCGACCCGACCGTAGAACCGACCGTGCCCGCGGGAAAGGTCGCTGCTGCCCTCCCTTCTCCCTTCTTTTTTTCCGCATGGAAGGATGGAATAACTCAGGCCGCCGAATAAGAAGAAGGCACAGGAAGAGCCTCCCTACGTCGAAGCAAGAGAAATAGCGCGCTGTGAGGGGGGAGAGGGGGGCGCTGTGCCATGCCGGCGGTTTGCTCCTTATCCCCTACATTATAGTGGCCTCGCCTCGCCCGAGGAGGAGGAAAAGGGACATGGGGCTTTGAATATCGCGTGGATCACGCGGGAACGGAATGAACAGTTGTTGGCGGGCCGGGGGGACAAACAAGGGGGGTCGGCAAAAAAAGAGAAGTGCAGGTGCTTTGAGAGAGTGCGGGCAAAACTTTTTTTTGTCGCGGTGGCGGAGACGACGAAACCGCCGCCTGCTCTTTTTTCCCCTTCCCCTCCCTCTCTATCTCTTTCATCTCTGTCCTTCCTTTCCCTTTCTCTTTTGTTGGGTGGCGGGAAGGAGGAGAGAAAAGAGGGAGGGGGACAGAAAGGCCTTTTTGAAATTACGCAAGGGGAGAGAGAGAAAGGAGATGTCGAGGGGAAAGCCGCGGCAAACTTTCAACAGGGCGCCAAAAAGAGAGAAGAGAAGAGGCGGAGGCGGAAAGGATGAAAGTGTAGTGGTGAGCCGCCCTCTGCCGGCTCTCACCCTCCTCCTCCTCTCTTCGCAGTGAAACAGAAAGGAAGAGGGGGGGAGACAAAGATCCAATCCCACTCTCACTCTCTTCCCCCTTCTCGCATCCGAGCTTTGGAGTGGAAAACGAGGAGGGCAGGGTTCCTTCTACGTACTCTCTATGTTTGATGGTGGAACACTACTTTGAAGCAGACAGGAACTCACACGGTACCACAAGTTGAGGAGGGCGACTCTAATTCTGAATGAGGAAAAGCATTGTTCAAACACTCGATTTTCGGAGTGGCAACCCCGCCTGACTTGTTCTCCCGTCCCCGCTCGGCGTCGGGCGTCAACCAGGGTTGTACAGTACAGTGGCAGCGGCAGCAACCAAACCGCCGCCTCTCCCCCCTCCTATTTCCTCTACTTTCCATTCCCTGGGCCTTCCCCCCGTCTTTCCTACGCTGTGTGTACCCCCCTCCCCCTCCTTCTCCTTGGCGGCTAGGAAAGCGTCGCGAGGCATTGGGAGAGGGCGGACGTCGACGTCGACGAGGCGGAGGAGGAAGGAGGAGGCAATGAGAGCTGACACCGCCACACAAGAAAGGTTTTAGGGGGACGCGACGGATGACTCCGAATGCTTCCATCTCCCCCTTCTTCCTCCTCCTCCCACTCGAGAGAGAAGGCGGGAGGGAGACGCCAGTCGAACCATGCGTGAACAAAAGGGGGACTGCGAACGGGATGGGATTTGTGTGAGGTTTTTTTTGGTGGGGACAGGGCGAC
>JAAUYJ010027736.1_pt1 | contig 10181 bp, 14 predicted proteins | sample 7278031 | NCBI WGS metagenome assembly JAAUYJ01 (sample SAMN14350222, study PRJNA611818) | marine sediment metagenome | isolation source: surface marine sediment (1.8m) | place: French Polynesia: Moorea | collected 2018-08 | reverse complement strand
GGGGAGACGGGCGGCCCCGTTCCAAGGGGACGGTGTGAGGCAGATGTGTTAAAACAGGGGAGCGACGTGGGAGGCGGAGGCGGAAACGGAGAGGGAGCAGAACGGCGGCGGCTTCCCCTTCTTGTTCTTTGCGCAGTAACGTGAGACCCGGGGGAGGGCGGAGAGGGAGAAGAGCTGCATGCAAGTAGCAAGGGAGGGAGGCAGGGGGGAACTTTCCCAGCCTGGATCTGCCTTTCTTCCCCTTCCCCCCTTTCTAGCAGTGCAGTGCAGCAAGGCAGAAAGAGGGGGAAAGAGGAAAGAGGGGAAGGCGAGGCTTAGGCCCCCCTCTCCTCTACTCCCCCCTTTGAGTGTGCGAGCCAATGGGAGGCCGCCCGTCCTTTTGGGAGGGGAGAGGGAAGAGGGGACGAGGAATTGCGGGGCTTGGCAAAGGGATGAGGGAAATGTGAGTGGGGGGCTAGGGAGGAAGAAAGAAGGGGGAGGCACCCGCCCACCAGCCGACACACGCCGCCTGCCTTCGAGCCTCGCCCGGTGTGTCCCCATTTCCCGTGGCGCCAGCTCCAACCAAACCACGCCTTTTATTGCCCCAAGCCTCTCCCGTTTCACCCCCGGTTATACTTCCAGGGCAATCCCTCAATGACGCACCTCCCCACTTCTCGTTTCATTCGTTGCCAGCCTGGTTACTCCCTTCCTCTTCCAACTTCTCTTTTCCCGTAGTTGTTTCGTGCCTTACTTTTCGACTTTTCTTCTTCTTCTTTAGTTCTGTGACGTCACACCGCCGCGAGAGACTCTTCCGAGGGTGAAGCCGCCGCCGCCGCCAAAGCCCCCAACTCCAAACTCAGCCTAGTCTGGAAGAAGAAGAAGAAGAAGAGGGCACCAAGTTTCTTCTTCTTTCCATCTTCTTTTAGTTCTTGTTCTTCTTTACTACTTTCTCCGTTTTCGGAGTTTCGTCTTCTTTGCAGACGAGACGCCGCCTCCACCGCCACCCTAGCTACTCCATTCAATCCAGGTTCCCCCAACGCTCCGCTGCTGCTGCTGCTCCTGCAAACTTCTCCAAGTTCGTCAAAGTTTCTTTAGCCATTAATGCCCCCTTCCTCTTCCTTTCCACCTCTCTTAGACTGTACAATACGGCAGTTCGGTACTCACCCCCTTCCCCTCTCCAAAAGTATTGTTGCCGCTGACTTTGAGAACCCACCACCACTCGTCGCTCATCCTCTTCAACTTCCGCCTTAGTTTTGGCCACGATATGCACGCGATATCAAACCTCTTTTTCCTCTCTTTTAGTACGCCGACAGAAACATACCGTGCCAAAAATATGCTAGATGAATCAAAAGAAGAAGAAACAGAGTAGAAAACTCAGAAAGAAAGTTGTCGCCTTGAACGCAGAAAGAAAGGGGGGATTCCCCTCCAGAAAAAAGTTTTTATACGCAACTAACTTTTCGTACTCATTGTGTAAAAGTTCGGCCATTTCAAAAACTTGCTCTTAGCCAACTAGTTTGAGGGAGAGAAGTTGTAGTGGGCGTCGGCGGCGTCGGTGGTCGCCTCTGGTCTCGTCGCCACCGCGGTCGGTCGGTCTCCCGCGGGCCAGGCAGCCTCGTGTGTAGAGTCTTCCTCTTCTGTCGGGGAGTTTGCAACAACAACCGCAAGCAACAAAAAAAACTTAAACAACAACCTTGACAAAAAGTTTCTCCGAATGCAACAGATTTGCTTTTCTTCCGGCTCTCCCTTTTAGAAACGCCTCGCCGTCCATAGCAGCCTCTGGCGATCTGAGGGAAAGGGAGCAAAAAGGGATGGAGATGAGAAATGGAAGATTTTTTTGTCACCCCTCCTCGCTTTTTTATCCCCTGTGGTCATTAGCTGTCGTTGCTTCTCCCCATCCCTCGCACGGAACATTACACTCGCAAAAAAGGGTCCTCCTCCTACGTCTCTCCCAGAAAAAGAAAGTAGTTGGACCGTCCGTCGATCCGTGCGTCTGGCGCGGGCAGGGAAGCACGTGACAAGATTTCCCTTATGGGGAAAAAGCATCCACAGCTTTTTCTCCTCCCAAATAAGGAAAAAAGTGTGTAGGGTACGCGGCACCTTCGGGTGAAATGGTTCGGAAGATAACTGCGCTGCGTGAGTGTCCACCCGGCGCCCCTCTCAGCGGGTGCGAAGGGGTACCGAAGGAGAATACGGGTGTCAAAGGGTTGATCGCATGGGGGGACACAGGAGGGAGGGGGAAATGCCAAAACAGGCTGCGGCGGCGGCGGTGGCGGAGAGGGAAGGGAGGAGGTAGACATACCGAGATACAACAATGAAAGCACGGAACCAAATATAAGAAGAAGAGGGGTCGGATGATTTATCACTTAATGGCTTGCTTGCTTGACTAGCGGTAAAGAAAGCAAAAGATTTCCTTGCTTTCTTATTTTATTTAGTGCGTTGCAATGCACATATTCCACAGTACCGGTACCAAAACATATACATATGTAGCATGCAGCACAGTACCGACCAGTGAGGTCAGTCTTGAAGATTTCATCTTTTTGCTATCTTCCCTTTTTCCATTTTGCGCGAAATACTTTAGAAAAAAGCTCTTTTGTCGGAGTAGCTCCAGTTTGTCGTCGCCTCCATTTTCCCCCTTCGGACAATGGATTTGAAAGGTGAACAAAGAGCCCTTTTCCTCCCCCTTCTGGACTCCTCCGCTTTTGTCAGAAAGGTCGAGTGGGAGAGAGGAGAGATGCAGGGATAGAGAGAGAGATGGAGGATAGATGGGGAGCGTGTGACCGCTGCCGCCGCCGTCTTTCGCTCTCCGTACGTCCGAATTCTGCCGTTTCCATTTTCTGTCCCTCCTCCCTCCCTTTTTGTGCTCTGCAAAGAGAAACGAAGGGGGGGGGGGGAGAAAAACTTTTCCACTTTGGGAAAAGGGGGCGGCGGCAGGGCAAAAGAAAGTCCCATTTGACTGTGCGGCGCAAGAGAGCGTTATCGCTCTCGCTGATATTTTGCCGTGTTATTGGACGAAGAAATCTTGAATGCGCTGTATTTACAATAATGTTACGCAGTTATCTTCACTGCTGTGTTTTGAGTTGCGGTTTGGAAACGAACAAAGGGCCCTTGTGCATGTGCTTACAGGAGGTATATAGTCATTTGTACTCTGACACATGGTCCTTATCCTTGCAAGTCGATTGCCGCGTCCCCAAAAAAGACAGAGTTTCAAACTTGGGCACCCGAAAAGTTTGCTCCTACATGGACATGCAAATCTCTGACAGACAGTACGCAAAATTGTCATGGAGGAGAAAGAGCGAAAAAGTTTAATTGTCCCGCACAGTGCAGCTCCACTATCTTTCGTTTTGCACTGCCGGAGCGCAGATATGAACCTCGCAGCAACAAAAGGCGCCGTGCGCGATGGGCAAGTCGGCGGCGAACTGTGCAATTTCTACGCCGAAAATGTCACCCTCGACGATAGACTGCTTTGGACGGAGGGGGTGAATCCGAAAGCTGAAAGCGGGTGCCGTAATGACTAAATTAGCACTTGGCCGTAAGTGCGCGCTGACATCCGGTTCCCTCCTCCTCCTCTTCGTCCGCTTCTTGCGCAGATTGCGACCGGTTATTTGGCCGTGTTGCCGCGGCGGCTGGAGAGGTGAAACGGTCGAGCGTGTGTGCAGAAAATCGCGTTGGATCCGAATAGTGAAAGAGGGGGGAGAGAAAGGAGGGTGGACGGACGAAAGTTTTCCTCCTCCTCCTCCTCCTCCAACCCTCCCCTCTCCCTCGGTTGCAGAGCCGGCACAAAAGTTGCTCCAACTTTTTATCCCGTCCTCATTTCGCCCCTGCTATGGCTCTTCTCCCCCCTCTCTCCCTGCTTAGAAAGTTGGTAACTGCTGCCGCAGCGAACTATACAGACGAAGGGGGAAAAGACAAGTGACGCAAATGACGCTGCAAGTGGAATAGATATATTCTACTATGTGATACGTTCCGATTAAAACAATACTTTAAACCGACAAACGCATTTCATCTGACCTCGCTTCAGTTAATATCCAGTAGTACCGGCATCTCGCTCAGCGAAAAGCGGTTAGAAGAGAAGAATGGAGAAAGCCGCCGCCGCCACTCTCGACGGAAGCCGCGATCCGAAGGCGGCGGCGGCGGCGGCTTGGGAGAAAGAGGAGGGGGAAAGAAGGAAGGGAGAAAGGGGGAGGGGACTGGCTTGGCTCTCTTCCCTCTGCTGCCTGAAACGAGCGAGGCTGCTCCTCCGTTCAGGCAGAGGCGGGAAGAAGCGGCGGCCTCGACCGACAGAGGAGGCCGGAAAAAGAGAGAGAGAAAGGGAAAGGGGGAGAAGAAGGAGAGGGGAACTGCCTGAAAACGGAGCTGCAGAGTGAGAGATCGAGTCCCTCCTCTCCCTCGATCCCCGTCGGTCGGTCTCTCGCGTTCCGCGGCGAAGCGAAAAACCACGGAATCAAGTCCGTCTTTGGCGCCGAGAGTGGGCTCTTCACCGCGAGCTGTAAATACGGTATTTCGGCAAGGAGGCAGATTCGAATCGCGAGTGGCAAAGTGGACGTTGCAAACAGTATTCTAGAGTCGAAGTGGGTGGGAGTTAATTGTGAGATCGACCGGGAGGTATGCCGACGCAAGCAGGGTGAGAGAACGGCCCTGAACAAGGGGCACTCTTCGTACTACGTACAAGGCACATCGCTAAATATTGAAATCTGGTAAGCATTCCATCCGGGCAAGTCATATTGATTGTTTGCTATCCTTTGGCTTAAGTCAACGGTTAAGAGGCAGCAAATTAGCTGTTGATATCTGTAGGAAACTCGAACGTATACGTTTCCCCCAAGAAGTGTTTTTCAACAATGAGATTAAGTGCACCCCACTTTTACGTAGGGTTACAGCTACAAAGATGAAACAAATGAAGTAAAAAGTAAGAAGTACGGAGAGACGTGGAGAAGAGTATCGTTGCAGTCTCGTCCTCCTGCTTCTTCTCCCACCTTTCCTTTTACCCCCTCCTCTCGTGTCGCCTACAAAGTTCTTGCAAACTTGGTTCGCGTCCTCCTCCTCCCTCGGCAAAGCAAGCCATCTCTCCCCCTCCTCGGCCTCCGGTGCGGGCTGCAGCGAGTGGGGGGAGTCCCACCCTCGGGTCCTCCCCATCCGCCCGGCCTCTTTTCCTCGCAATGAAGTTCCCCTTCTTCGCCCCCTCTTCTTTTTTGGGGGGAGGTCTGCAATGCGCGTCTCCCTCCGCCGTCGCCGTCGCACACACGCCCTCGCACGGGAGGAGGGGAGCCCCGGGCGGACGAAAGACGGCGGGGGAGGGGGGGGCAGCAGCGGCGGCGAACGGGCTACGGGCGAGGCAAAGCCGCCCGGGGTGGAAGGGAGGGACGGAAGAAAAGGGATAGAAGGAAGACGAGGAAGTGGAGCCTTCTTCCTCCCTCTTGCCTGGTGGCACCAACTGCAAAAGTTTTTAGTCCTCCTCCTCCTCTTTCCTCCTCGGGGCTAAGGCACACGACGAACATCCCTTCCCCCCCACTTCTGGCTCCCTCCCTCTTTGCTCTTGTCTGCTTGGGTTCAGTAAGTAGCGCGGAAGGAGGAGAAGGGGGAGAGAGGGAGGGGAGGGAATTCTAGAGAGCGGCGGGAAAGAGCCACCTAAAGGAAGGGGGAAGACGCCCAAAGTTTTTTAATCATTGCTAGAGGCCAAAGGGAGGGAAGGAGGGAGCTGCGCTATAGAGAGCAAGGGAGGGAGAAGAGAAGAGGGAAAGCGCACGGATGGTTGCAGCGAAGAAGTAACTGCTTCTCTTTGAAGGCAACAGGGATGCGCGTGGTGAGTGAGATGGGTATAAGCCCGCATCATTTTGGCCGCAAAAAAGGCCGAATGTCCGCCCTCAAGTCTGTACATTACAGTCGCCAGAAGAAAATCTTGCTACCACTCCCACACCGACCGCAGACATCCCCCGACCTTTTGGCTTTTTGTTTATGCATTCCTTTCCACCCTCCTTCAACCATGAAATCTCTTCTCCATTCTTCCTTTCCCCCTTACTCCTTACTCAATTGCTGGGGACTTACCGCCACAGAGGAGCAGAGAGGAGGAGGGGCTGGAATCTCTGCTGTCGACAATGGGAAAGCCCTTATGGTCTCTTCCTTTTCTATACCCTCCTTCTCCACCCCTCCCCTTCTCGGCCGCTCTCCCTTAAATCCTTCAGACCAAGCCTGGAAAGGGGAGAGGGAGGGTGGCGATGTGAAGGGACGAAGAAGAAGAATGGTTTCCTCCTCGCTTGCCATTACAGGGGTTCTCCATACCGTGTATCTTCCGCCGGGATAGGACGTACAGACAAGTTCGCCGCAGCGAAAGAAAATTGTGGAGGGAACCCCTGCCTTCTTATCTCTGTCTTTCTATCTGTAAGCGGGAGATGGAAAAGGAGGAGGGGGGGTTGGAGGAATGGAAGGAAAAAAGGCACTTTGTCTCTATTACGCAAACCGCCGCTGCTTCTGCTGGGAACCCCCTTTCTTTCATTCTCCCCTCCCCCTTGTTTTCCGTCTAGTTGCCCCTTGTCACTGCTCGTTTTCAAACCATGAAATCCCAATTTCTTTTCCATTCTCCCGATGGTCCTCCCAGCTCCCCCTCCCCTTTCTCCCCGTTCTTTCTCCCCCTCTCTCTGCTCGTCCCCCTCCCTCCTCTCCCAAAAGTCTTATGTTCGCGGGGAGAGAGAAAGAAAAAGGCCGTTAAAAGAACTGTAGAAAAAAGGGAAATGAGGGTGGTGCTGTAACTACGAACAGTATTCGTAGGGGGAAGAATATCGTCTTTTCTGTCCCCGTCTGGTGCTGCTATCTCTTCGTCCTCCCTTCCCTCTCTTTGCTTAATAGCCCCAGTAAAGGGGATGTGTGGGAGGGCCATACGCCGAAACTGTGGATTCTTTCAGACAATCTTCATCCAGCCTCAAACCTTTATTTCGCCTTAGCAAAAAAAATTCAGAACTTTCACTCCCCCTCCCCCTCCTTTCCTCTAAATGATAGTAGTATTGAACGCGCAGCCTCATTCTCGTTTCTCCTTGTGCTAGGTTGTAGTACATACCTTTCAACCTGCAACTAGCTTCGAAAGTTCCTTTACGAAATTTTCCTGAACTCCCTCGGTTCTGCCCTTCCTTGACTCCCCTCCTCCCCCTCCCCCAGCGAAAAAGAGAAACAAAACTTTTGGGTGGCGCCTGACAGGCGACCCAGGGTGTCAGTTTCACCAAATTTATATGCTTTGTCCGTCCAAGTAAAATGCATTGCACCTATCGAAAAAACTGCCAATTCATTTTTCAAAGAACCAAAGCTTCAGCGCAGCGAAATAAGCTTCTTCTTTTACTACTACTATACCGGTATTTACTAGGAAAGAATCGGTGAATTCCGGTTTCGAGACACTGATGAAAGGTTTTGCCTCCCCCTTCCTGGTTCTTCTTCAGTCAAGCTACCTGAACTGAACCTCTAGCAGTAGAGCCCTCTTTCTTTCTCTTCCCTGCTTGGAGCGGGGTGTCTGTCAAATTTACAACTTTTTTCCTTCCCCCCTCCTTTCAGCGGGTCTGGGCGGCCGACAACGTACGTAGCGCCCGGTCGGTCGCAGAGTAAAAGGAAGAGGAGGGGACTTTCCCGAAAAAAAGGTAAAAGTAAATGTAGGCGGGAGGAAGAACTCCCTTTCCTTTCTTTAGTTTTCGGGAGAATTGAGTTATGCGCGAGACAGAGAAAGGGAGAGAAGGGAGGGAGGAGAGGGCGTGAAGGGAGCACGGACTGTCCCTACAGAATTGAAGAACACGAAGTTGATTGGCATTCTTTGAAGACAGCACAGGGAAAGGGGAGGAGGGAGGGAAGAAAGAATGGGTAAAGAAGAGCATTGGCGCCTCTTGCCCTTCTTTTTTTACCCGCCTCCCCTCCTTTCTTTTGGAAGAACAAAGTTGATTTTCTTCTTTACTGTAGCATCCACTGTGCTCCTGTTTTCTAATTTCCCTCCCTCTCCTGTAGCTGTCCTTGTTCGCGCCATCCGTCCCCAAAATTAGATTGATTGTTCGCGCTCATCCAGCACCTTTTCGACTCATTGAGAAGAACTATAACTACATGTACTTGCGACCATTTTTGGTTAAAAGTATTTGGCTTGGCGAAAGTACGTTGGTACAATTGGACGGTGTTTGACTTATTTGTTCACGTATAAAGGGGGTAGACTGAAGGCATACGGTTTCTTATTCAACGAAATCAATAAAATGAATCCTGACGAAGACACACGACGGAAGAGGTGGAGGAGGAGAGCACGTATTGGAATGGCGGCGGGGCGGTATGACGTGATATAACAATCCCAATTTCTGCGGATGAAGCTCCTCTTCTCCTCCTCTTCCTTCTCCTCCTCCTCCCCCTCCCTGCAGCCAGATATTCGAAGTGGAAGAGGAGGAGAAAGGGAGAGGAGCTCAAATCATTTGATGGATCACCCAGATATGCATACGCAGAAGGAAGGAAGGAGGAGGGAAGGAAGCAAGAAAAAACTTTGCACTTTACCAATACCTCCCCCCTCGTCTCATACGTACGTAGTCTAATACGGGAGAGAGAAGAATGGAATGGGGAGGGGAGAAAACTTTGCCTTCCATTTCTCTACCTCATGAGGAATGTGTTCCATTATCATGGGGAATGGAGGGAGTAACTGGAGAGAGAAAATTCGAAGGGGGTCGATTGCAAAAAAACTATAGGATGGATGACTGCGGCGGCGAAGGCGAGAGAAACACCTGCTCGATTCTTTATATCAAAAGCAGATTCTTTTTTATTCCCGCCTGCAGATACGCTGACGTTGAATTGACCAAAACCTGTGTTTCATTTGGGCTCTTGGACAGCGTGTGTATGTGTATGTACCATGGCCCAGGGGCATTTGTTTTTGCGGCATTGCTATCCTTCCCCCACTTGAACCCATGACCCGTGAGCGCCCATTCCCCCAATCCCTTTTCTCTGCCGGGCGAGAGATGGAAAGGGCTGTTATGACCATTCGATTCATGGCTATAAAAACTCCATCGGTTTGTGCCATAGACAAAGCCGTGCCGTCCAAAGTTGCCGGTAAAAGGAATAAATTATATGCTTTTATCCTAATGTCAAATATGCTTGCTCAACGAAAAAGGTTTAATTTTTCACGCCAGACATCAAAAGATGCACTAATACCGAGGGTGGACACACAGGCTTTTTCTACCAGTTTTTTCTCTTCTTCTCCCTCAATCCCTCCGCCGCAGCGCAGCGGTGACAAATGTCCCATAAAACAGCGGAGAAAAAGGGGAGAAAAAGAGAAAGGAGGGGTGGAGGAAAAAACTTGAGATTCCCCTTCTCTCCGCCACCACCAAAAGAAAGGGAAAAAAGAGGAGAGAGAAAAAGCTTAGCAGCTTGACAAATGGCACGCCCCCCTGCCAGCTTCCGCTTTTTTTCCTTGCCCCCTTGGACCTACCCTTTCTTTTTTCTCCTTTCCCATGCCTCGTCATTCCCGGAAAAAAAATTAGGAGGAAAAATAAAAAGACGTGATGGCAGAAACAATAGTTTTTACACATTACTTTTTTGCGGCTGACCCTTTTCGTACAACAATAAAACCCTTCACAAATAGCTAGGGATTGTTTCAGCCGTGGAGGACTAAACAAATTCTATTCTCTTTTCCTCCGCCCTTTCTTTTTGTCTTCCTCCTTCCTCTCCCGCGAAATATCTCGTGTTGTTTTGTGGCTGTCACCGCCACTGCGTGAAAAGAAAAGAAAAGAAGGGGGGGGGGAGCGGCGGGACTTTCTCCCCTTTCTTTCTCTTTTTTTCATCCGCTCGTGGTCACGCCATGATAATTTCAGATTCCCCCCCTAATTCTTTACCCCTTCTGAGGGAAGAGGGGCTGATTTGTGTTTTTTGCCGAGTGGATGATTGACAGGCGGAGAGGGGAGGAATATTTTGGTCCGTCCAGCGAAGGAGAGAATTCCTAAGAGAACAATTTGGATTTTTTTTCTGGATGAGGCAGAAATTATCCATGTTAGTCTTCGACCCCAGCAAAAAATATTGATTTCAATACAATGTGATCATTCGCTTTTATTTGATTGGGAGAGGAAAACAAAGAGCCTATCCGACCTTTTTTGCTGTCTGGGAAAGGGGGAAAGGGTCAGGCTTATCGAATACACAAAAGAGAGCGAGAGCGGAGCGCGGCTGTTCCCCTTTCCCCTTTCCATATTGCATACCGCGGTATTTTGCCTCTATGG
>JAAUYJ010006545.1_pt1 | contig 10182 bp, 11 predicted proteins | sample 7278031 | NCBI WGS metagenome assembly JAAUYJ01 (sample SAMN14350222, study PRJNA611818) | marine sediment metagenome | isolation source: surface marine sediment (1.8m) | place: French Polynesia: Moorea | collected 2018-08 | reverse complement strand
TAATATCTGTTCAGACCGTATAACGAAGTCGTCATCCATTACAGTACAAGGTGCATCATCCAAATCCCCTCCACTTCCCTCTCCGCCTCCCCCACAATTTCTGCCAGTGATACGAAAGCCGGGTGCCCAAGAGACACATTTGTTAACTGTACTGAAGTGTATATGCGCCGTTCCCTCCTTTTCTTTTCATGTCATGAGAGAATATACAGATTTCCATATTCTGCAAACTCTTGGATTCACGCTCGAGACGCCCGCTGGAGCATCTGGAAAGCGGCGTCCATCTGCGGCGCCCCGTGCGTAGCGTAGTGCAGCGGGTCCAGGAGGTTGACGTTGGTGTAGCCGAACCAGTCGAAGCAAGCGAAGGGGTCGCCCGTCAGGCTGTTGGACTCGGCCTGGGCGCGCGATTTTTTTGTGATTACAGAAAGATAAAAGATTTAAAAGGATTTTAGACATACCATACGTGCTGGAAACCATTAACTGCAAGTTCACTGTATACTTGTCAATTGTCATGAGTCCTTACCTGAGGAAATAAGATAACGATGTTGTTAGCATCCGCGACTTCCAAAAAGCCGGATTCCACAATGAATTCCGTGCCAACCTTAATTAGAAGAAAATACGCAGATACACAGATTTCCTGTTTTCCAGCAATTTTTTAATTACTTCGTCAGCGTGAAGACTGCAGCCGTGGAAGAAAATGTGCAAAAGGCATTGGTTGGCGTCGTCCTGGCACTGGGGTGGAACGTAGACGTACCTGAACAAGAAAAGAATTATTAGGAAAAGAACTCTTTTCTCGCTTCTTCTCAGCACCCGAATTCGTTCATGCTGTAGGAGTGCGGGTCGAGGAAAAAAAATTCCTCCTGGTCGAATTCCTCGATCTGGCCCAGATAGGAGCCGGGAGGCACCGGCAGGTTGAGTCCCCCACCCAGTAGGTGATCCAGCATGTAGAACGGACTAAAAAAATTGTTTGGGAATTTGCTGTCTGTTGAGCTTTGAGTTCTTTTTAACCTTTCGTAGTCGCAGTTCTCGATGTACAGCTCGTCGTTGTGATCCCCGCACGGCGTCCCGCTGTGGTCCGAGGCTAGGGCGTGGGTGGCGTTGAGGTCGGTCTTGGAGAGGATCTGCGAGGCCGGGTCCGATATCCCCAGCTCGGCGTAGAAGTCCTCCAGCACTTCTGCCGCGCCCGGGCGGACGGTCTCGTCGCCGGTGCCGTGGAAGATGTACACGCGGTCGTCCTGGATGTTCTGCAAACGGGAGATTTTCTCAGCCATATGCGAGCAACAACAGCAGCAAGCAGATGCAACAAAAAGAGCTTGCAACATCAGCAGATGTTTCAGCGGCTACAGCACTAACCAGGAGCAGCAACAGGTAACAGCAGGAGAAGGAGGAGGACCCATACTGACCTGCACAGCGTCAATCCTCCCCACGTCGGCCAGCAGCTCCGTCTCCAGCGCCAGCAGCTCGGCAGAGACGAGGGAAGGGGTGGTCATGCACCCGTAGAAATAGAAGGCGAAGCATAGGTCTCCCGGCACTCCGGCCCAGGTGCCGGCGCCGGAGACGGAGGAGGAGTAGCCCACGTGGAACTGGGTGGCGAAGGCGGCGCCGGCAGAGATGCCCGACACCGTCACGCGGGAGCGGTCCACGTTGTATCCGCCCAGCGCGGGGCCGGTGGCGGAGGCGGAGGAAGAGAGGAAGAGGAGGAGCAACGCCAGCGAGGGCGCAAGGAATTGCCTACATATCAACAAATGACTTCAAAACAGAACAGTGATTAATTTCAGTTACTTGATGAGGGCCATCGACCGTGTCGTCTTTCTCTTTTTCGCAGTCCCGAATGAACTGTGCCGCTATCAGCAACCCATTGTCGGAACATAATAATGTACGTACTACAGCAAGGTACCTATCGCATCGTGCGTCTCAAAAATTATACCAACAAAAAAGTAGTTTTTGGAGGCCTGGTAGCTGGTACGAATGCGGGCTCCCTGTGTTCATACACGAAATCTGTCTTATCTGTTCATTCTGATAAAGTGCTCAAAAGAATCCCTTTTGCAGAAGAACGTATGACAAAATTGCCTATTTACTACGATGTACGACAGGGCAAAGGTGCCGAACAGTAGTACATCTAATATTTTTTGCCAATTTAGTTCGTACAGTGTCTTGTTTTATTATTATTTTTCGTGGACCGTTTCTTCAAAATATATTAATGTAATATCTTTCTATGAATTGTTCTTGAATACCGAAGAACATTGGCACTCTGTCAACAAAAATGTAGAGGTACTCTTTCACCAATTAATGGATTTTCACATTAACAGAATGCCGAATGGCTTCAAGCATGTTGAGCACGAAGCACGTACTGCTGCAGTTACACAAGGCAGGCACTCGTACCGAATATTGTTCACTATCGGATGAAAGCAGACAGTGCAATACATGTAATTAGCAACAAATCAGCGAATATTCGATATCGGTTTGTGGCACGAGTGACAAACACAGCTCAAAATATACCTTATGTACTGTATACCGACACCACTGTCCGCAAAAAATTTCCAAATATATTAAAAAATTTTACAGTTTTTGACAAGACTCAAACCCCTGCAATTGCTTTTGCCCGTTTGGTTAAGCTATTTTTTTCCAAGTTGAAAAAGTTGTCTCTCCCCGAAAACCTGCAAATCAAACGTAGGACCTCTTTCAATTAGCTGTCGTACTAACTACACCTTCCAATCTTTTCGTCCTTCCCCCGATCGCCAATACCATAATTGTAGAATTCTAAAAAAGTTCGTACGGCCAAGAGCATCGTAATTAACACGGCGGACTCGTACCGATCATCATATGTCGACCAAGTTTCGCATTCGGATACGATGTCCCTTTCGGTCCCCATGTCCCTTCTCTTCTTGTCCACGGCGGTCCTACTGATCCTGCCCTCCAGCGCCTTAGACGAAATTGAGCATGAGGAGTCTCTCCTCCTGTCCGCTCTGCATGCCAACTTGGCAGAGCTGAGGGATTTCGACCTCCGCGTCATCACCAGCACGAACAAGTCCAACTCTCTCTTCTCCGGACTCTTCGAGGACTTCGCCACGTCGGCCTCTTCCCTCGACCCGGCCGGCACAGACGCCTTTCCGCGCGTTGAGGACTGCTCCCAAGTACCCGCTCGCCCCATTCTAGGAAACGTGGACCGGCGCTCTATTCTGTTCTTCTCCTGGTTGGAAGAGCCCTCAGACGTGTTGAGGGTGGTTGGCAATCTGGCGGCCACTCTGGTCGACTGCCCGGCGGACGTTAGAGCGGGGTATCTTAGAAACGATAACTTGGTGAGCAGGCATGTGTACCCTGTAGGTTTCTTGCGTTTTTAAAAAGACACTGCAGCAAAAAGCAGTAACTAACACCAGCAGCAGAAGAAGGAACACCAGCAGCATCACCACTACCAACATTACAGCAGCAGCAGCAACAACAACAACAACAATAACAACAGCAATAATAATAATAATAATAATAATAATAATAGCAGCAACAACAACACCAACAATAGCAACATTGTTAACAACATCAACAACATCAACAGCAACAGCAAAAAAAACAACAATAATAAAAGCAGCAGGAACAGCAGCAATAGCAACAGTACCAGAAGGACAGATTGAAATGATCCCCCCAAAAATATAACAAATCGATACATCTCCAAGCCAAACCTTCCCAGGTGGCATTTTACGGCCTTGAAAGCGAGGAGGTATTGCTCCAGTCCGTCTTCAGCCGCTTTGAGACGGTCCGCCACCCGCACGTTGCCGCCTTCCGCCGCATCGCCCCGACTAAGCTGCTGTCCTCCCGCTACGATCTCTTCTCCGGCGCCGTCAGGGCATCTTCAGTCTGGACGGCTGAGCGACGGTACCGCCAACTGAGAGACCTCTTTCCCAGGCTGGACATGAACGGTTTCACCCTCCGCGTCAGCAGCATCCCCTTCGGATTCCTCACCAACGCCGACGAGGACCAGAGCCCGGAGGATCCGAGAAGGAGATTCAGCAACCAAATAGGATACGAAGTACGCGTTCAAATAATTGTTGTTTTGTTGGCGATCATTATTTTTTTTCTGCAGGTGACTTTGGCTAAAACGGCTTGTGAATTGCTCAACTGTAACCTTGAGTTCAGCAACCCTGAGGACATGCTATGGGGCACCATTGACAACGGCACCTTCACCGGCCACTTCGGCGACCTGGCAGCCCGCAAGGTCGACATGGTCATGACCGGCATAATTCTCACTTACGCGAGAGCTATGGTAGACTAATTAGCCGTTTTCATGACTTGCTACTATAGTGAAATTATTTTCCCTTTTTCCAGTCCGGCGTATTCACCACCCTGATGGGCAGCGACGGCCTAACTTTCCTCTCCCCCAAGCCCCGGCCATACCGCTCCTTCTTCACCATCTCTTACCCGCTCGGCCCGGTGGTCTGGGCCACCATCCTCGCCCTCCTCCTCGCCATCCCCCTCTTGATGTTCACCGTCTCCAACGTCGAGGAGCGCGTCATACCTGGCCTCAGGCTGCGGCAGTGGTCCCTCCTCGGGCAGGCGGCGTGGTACGCCTTCGGCACCCTCATCGGGGAGAGCATCACGCGGGACACACGCTCTGAGCGGGCCTGGGCACTCAGGTCAGTGGTGGGCGGGTGGCTCCTATTCTCCTTCATCCTCACAGCATCCTACGGGGGGAACCTGCGGGCCTTCTTCATGACGCCAAAGTACACGGAACCAGTGGAGAACATGCTTGACGTGGTGGAGAGCGGGCTGCCCTGGACCATGACCATCACCGGGGAGGAGATAGAGACGTACCTCGCCAACACGGAGGAGCCGGTGGAGCAGCAGCTCTGGGCGGGGAAGACCGTGGTGCCTTACAGTGACTTTCCCCACAAAGAGGTATAGGAGAAAAACATCTGTGAAAGTAGTATCTTTCAAAAATATTCATTCCAGATGAGAAGGGTGTTTGAGGGAAAGCAGATTATGGTAGAGTGGAAGCCGATCGTAGATCTTCTTGTGGGCAACTTCCTGACCCGCTCCAACGGAGACCTGACGGTCCACTACACCGACACCTTCATCACCCCCATGAACTCCGGTCACCGCGTGTGGATGTACTACCCGATAAACCCCTTCTTAGAGCGATTCGACCCCATCCTACACGCCTACAAGGAGAGCGGAGTCAGAACGGTGTGGATGGCGCAGGCCATGGCCTACTTCAGCGAGAGGTACCGCGAAGAGTACGACATGGAGCCGCTGCCATTGGTATATGAAACCAACAGACAAAATGTAGTTAGTTCAATTTTCCCATATTAAAAATCGCAAAGGACGTGGACGGCGACGGAGACTTCAGCAAGATGGACATGGGCGACCTGTTCGGGCTCTTCGTGTGCTTCGCCGGCATCGCCGGGGCCAGCTTCGTCGGATTCCTGGCTGAGGTTGCGGTCGATGAGTACTGGAACGGAGGAAAGAAGCTAAGGAGGGCCAGGCTGGAACTAACGTCTAGGTGAGGGAGGAAAAAATATCTGGGAAAAAGTCTCGGAAATTAACATTGATGCTTCTTCTTCTTCAGATTGGCCGAGGCCGTCCAAGCGAGGCCCTCGTTATCCCTCCACCACCACAAACTGAATCTCCGTTGAAAGTGGCGATGGGCCAACTCCTCCGAGAAAAGCTTCATCGCCTCGCTCTATTAGTAATTCAGAAAGAGAACAAAATTCCTGCTCGAATTTCAAACAAACACGGTCAATGGATAGACACCAACACACACTAAAGTAAAACTACTCTGCAGGAGTTTTTGTCCAGCATTCTCAAAATAGAAAGTCGATCCTTTTTGTCTCGGCTACGGTCTGTTATTCACCTCGTGTTCGCTAAGCCTAAAATACATGTAGAACCCATCGGGGACTTCCCCGCAGTTTATAAGTCAACAGCAACTCTTTTTCCCAGAGTATAAAAATATAGCATCAAGTTCAAGTCTGTCAGGTGAGGCATCGTCATCATCACAGCACACGCTAGCATCTCCTCTGAGTCAAAACGGAAGGGCCGACGACTATTAAAAAGCTGCATTTTGCCCCAACGGACACGCCGGAACTGGGGAAAAAGCGAGAGAGGCCGGGAGCGGGAAATTTCCCCCTTACTTGCCTTACCTTACCTATGTTCTCACGCAAACGCGACGCAAGCTGGGAAAAACATTCGCCCGAAGGCCTCTGTCTCTCTCGGTCGCACATATGTTAAACTCGGTCGAGGGCCTCTCTCTCTCGCATCAGTCGGCGCCCGTCCGCCGACCTCCGTCCACGGTCGATCGTTTGAACGCTGCGGCAATTTCGTAAAAAAATTGTGGCGAAAAAATAAGAAATATGAAGATCGGGTGCCTTCGCCGGCTCTTTGCCTTCGCGGCTCTTTTTGCCTGCGAGTCGGCTGGGAAGCCGGCAAGGGAGGACGATGATGTGGGGATCTCCGCCGCCGCTGCCGCCGCCGACAGCAGCAGCAACTTGGTGTCCTCCTCCGCTCCTCCGCCCGAGTGCCGCCGCGGATCGGATGCGGCGGCCAGGCTCTTATGCTTCGACGGCTTCCAGTGCAGGATGAGCAGCGACGGAGACGTCGACAACTGGATCGGAGGAGGCGGAGGAGGGAGAGGCCAGTCCCAGCCGCTCGTCATCTCGGCCGCGGGGGACAGACAGACGGTTAGTTTGATGCAAGGCAGTGTCACAAGGACAAAGAAGGAGTAAAATGCTCACAGAAAACACGTGCGTTTTTCGCCCGCATACTTTTGAAAAGAGTTCAAGGACAAAATTAACGCGTCGACTTTTACGACACATTTTTGCAGAACTTTGAAGACCTGGCCGATCTGGGCTTCGACGACGCCGCGTCGTCGTGCTACTTTGACAACGGAGTGTGAGGAGGGAGCACTCAGGGCGCTGGAGTGAAAAAAACTCAATATTTTTCTCTTCCCCAGTTGGCTCCTCCACGAGCACCCCGGGTTCAACTCTGGCGGCGGCCTAACGCTGTGGGGCTGGGGCGACCGGATGTGGTGCCTCAACTTTGGGAGGGAGATGAACAAGAGAGCATCCTCCGTTAGACTGGTGGGGGCGCCCCAGGGGTACAAGTGAGTGTCACCGGAGGCTTTTGTGCTGTTACTTCTATACACCAGAAGCAGTACCAGCTGAAGCAAATTCTTAAGCAAAAACAGCAGTAACTTCATTAGCAACAACAACAGCAGCAGCAGCAGCAACAACAACAACAACAGCAGCAGCAGCAGCAGCAGAAGGAGAAGCAGAAGCAGCATCGTGAGATGCAGGAGTACAAACAGCTGCTGTAAAAAAGATGTCACAAAAATGTCAAATGAAAATTAGAAGTGCGGTCCATAGGGACTTTCAAAAACATTTCAGATGTAGCACTTTCAACACCTACGAAGGGACGTACTTCAACGGTCGTGAAAAGTTTGCCTACGACGACGACCACGACTTTGCCGAGCCAGGGTTTGGTCAAGCCTCGGCCATCATCACAGGGTGCGACAGTTGGACTCTGTACAGGTATGTCAGCAACTAGTACAGTATAAGAAGAGTTTTTTACAACATGAACTAAAAACTTTTTTGAACAATTCTCTCTACTTCACAGCGAGCCCAACCTGAGGGGCGACAGTCTTTGCATCGATCCAGGGCCCCCGCTGACCGTGGATTGGTGAAAAATTCACCTAAATGTTGATGGAATGTAGCTCAATTGTTTAGTTTCTTCTTATCAGGTATGGATACGCCAAAGATTGCAAGCCGAAGTTCATCGTGGACCTGGCGAAAATCGGCGGCATCGACTTTACGGACAGGGTGAGGGGTGTTTCTGCACAGGAGGATGGTTCTTGCATTCCACGCATTTTTGCCGACTTTCATCGCAGATCTCCAGCGTATCGAGGGGATGCCGCTGACAGCGGAAACTCGAGTACTACCAAAAGGAAGTACCTCAGCAACAAATAGTGTATCCAGTCCGTACGCACGGTGTCTCCTGCACAATCAAGGCAACTTCGATCTTTCTACTTACAGTCAATTTCCTTTTTTCTACGTATACTTTACAGAATTTACAAGAACAATAAACGTCATTTTTTACCTGTATGCTGTGGCTATCCTAAATTGTAGAAAGGAGTGCATGCCGCATCGATCAGGTGTTTTTCGCGGTAGTACGAACTTTCGATACACCCCACAATATAGGTGCCTATATAATACTCAATACACGTGCTAAGACTCTCCCTACAGTCAGGCGAGCAGATGTGTGCCTGTAGTGCCAATGGGTAGTACGTGAAACCTCGTCCTGGCTTGATAATACTCCGGGTAGAGCGTAATGGGTGTGTGGACTCCGCACTGCGGAATCCCCTTCGTCCCTTGCAGCTGCCTAGATCCACATTTTCATATTCGATCCCGTGTATTGCGAAATATTTTTATCACCCCCTCAGTGTTCGTAGTTGCGGTGAGCAGTTTCGTCATGTTGAAAGGAGGCTAGGAAATCAATCTATCAAAGTATGCTATTGAGTGTAGTTGCACTTTTAAAAAAGTAGAGCGCAGTTCCCGGCGGCGTTGAAAAAAGCTCTTTTCCGCGCATGCCCAAACCGGTCCCGCAAACCCAAGTGCTTTCTAACACGACTCCCAAGGGCGAAAGGAGGCGAGGAGAAAGGACGCCACACGCTCTCTCCTTTTGTGCGAGGCATAAAGAAAGGCACACTGCACACCGCGTGTAGTACATGCAAGAAGGACAGAGGAAAGCAAAGGGGCAGCTGGGACCTACTTCCTCCTCCTCCTCCTCGTCTTCCTTTCGTGCCAGGTCTTGCAAAGTGACATCATAGCCGGTCCTCCTCCTCCAACCAAACGCAAGGCGCAAAAGGCCATGAGTTGAAGACGAGTGGCCTTCCAGTGCACGCGTGTGGAAGAAGAAACAGCCAGAGAAAGAGAGAAAATTCGTTTAGACCCCTCTCTCCCAAAAAGGAGGAGATCCATCTCTTCCCCCCTCACCTAAGCCTCCTTCTCCTGGGAGAGGAGATGAAAGGAGGAGAGAAGATCCGGGAGAAAGAGCGGAATTAAGGAGAGGACTTTTTTCATCCTTCACTCTCGTCCATTAGTCAAAGGATCGTCTTCTTCGTGCATCAAGGGTGAGTTGCAAGTTACTCCCTAAGCCTTGTTTAGTCTGCTATATTTTCCCAGCCCGCGTACTGTTGAAGCATTGCTGAAGTGGCTGCATTTTCTGCAAAAATTCGGAGAGCGGCGACTTGTTGCGTTTGCGAAAAATGCGAGAGGGGGAAGGGAAGGGAAGCCGGTTGCGCCCAGTTTTCGCTCGCTGCCCCACTTTAACAAACCCAAATATGTTCTGATATCCGGTGCTATAAATCGGAGCTACTTATAGGAAACGGGGAGGGGGAATGCAACGGAGGGGGGGAAACGGTCTTCAGACGTCTCGAAAATCTGACCCGGGAAACGAGCGGCCGCTCCTTAAGTACTTTTTCTTTTTCTTTCTTTCTTTCTTTCTTCGTTTCCTCCTTTGCTGCCCTCTTTTTTCCTCGGCAGTAGACTGAATCTTCAAGCATGTGTGAGAGAAAGGGGAATTGAGTGCTGGAGAGGGTCCATAGTAGCACTATGTAAAGTACATTCCTCCCGGCAATAGTGAGGCAACCGGCGAGAGGGAGGAAGTCTCTCACCGCTATTTACTCCGAGTGAGTGTTTGTCCCGGCAATGCGCCAATTGCCATAAAACCTGGATCCTTCAAGAGCTCCACCACGTAATTGCCCTGTGCAACATTTCTTTTACTTTCTCTCTTGGAAATCTGTAGATCGGCCGTGCGTGCAACGTGATTGATTTGTCAAAACAGGGTGCGCTTCCCGAGAAAGAAGGGGTAGAAAATAACCGACTTCTTCTACCTACTTTTTCCCTGCACACTCAAAAAGAAATATTATCTTCTCCCCTCCCCCCCTCCACTTTCGAAGGCAGCAGGATTCGCTTCTCCCCTTTCCCCGCCACCGGCGCTGATCCTTATTATTTTTTTGCGCGTCCGTCGGAAGCAAAAAAATCGGGGGTGCGGGAAACTCGATACCTTCTTAGACCCCCTTTTTTATCTGCACCCGTGTGCCGACTTACTGCGCTAAAAAAATCAAGGAGCAGTGCCGACTTCTTCACAGACGAATTCACCCAACTCGATCCCTCTCCCCTATTGTCCTTGTGTAAGCTCTTG
>JAAUYJ010067048.1_pt1 | contig 10183 bp, 13 predicted proteins | sample 7278031 | NCBI WGS metagenome assembly JAAUYJ01 (sample SAMN14350222, study PRJNA611818) | marine sediment metagenome | isolation source: surface marine sediment (1.8m) | place: French Polynesia: Moorea | collected 2018-08 | reverse complement strand
GTAAAAAATCCGTGCCGAATATCGGTATTTTTCACTCTTCTGTTATTTAAAGTTCTTTAAAAGAGAAAACTTCCAAAAAAAAATTTTGTTCATCAATTTTTTTAATTTTTTAAATATATATTTTTTAAAAACGTATGATTTTCTTCAGAAATTTCAGGCCCGAAAGCCCGAAAGCCCGAGGATTTTTTCTCGGGCCTGGTCGGGCCTGGAAAAATGACTTCGGGCCTTCGGGCTTTCGGGCTCGGGCCCGGCCCGAACACGTCCCTACAAAAGACACTTGACAAAACCCAAAAGACCTCTTCTGACATTCCAAAGGTCACTTTACTTTTGTTCCCCTCTTTGACCTCTCCCATCATGGGTAACTCTGCTGGCGCCCTCAAGCACCACATCGCCACGGCGGAGAAGACTGGCGCGCTCGCTTTCTCGGAGAAGAAGCTGGACGAGTTCCCCCAGGGTAAGTCATAAACAGGGTCTGGGCGTGGTTCATCTTTGTCATTTATCATTTTTCAGCTCTGTCCAAGACGTCCGGGGTCCTGCGAAACTTAGATCTGTCCAGGAACAAGATCCCTGCCATCCCCTCCTCCATCGGAAACTTTAAGATGCTGAAGACACTGAGGCTGTCAGAAAACAGGCTGACAGGTCTCCCGGAGGAAATTGGTAGGCAATCTGCATTTATTTTCTTTCTTGTGTGCGGTCAAAATAAAGTAAAAATTCTATCAGGCAACGTGGAGAAGCTTGAGAACCTGTTCCTCTCTGTCAACCTCATCTCCGCCCTCCCCAACTCCATGGAGAGGCTCAAGAACCTCAAGGTGCTGGACGTCAGCCAGAACCTCCTCCAGTCCCTCCCGGCCTTTCTCATCCGACTGAAAAAGCTGGACACCGTAAACCTGAGCAAGAACAAGGTCACCTCCCTGCCGCCGGACCTGTCGGCCCTCAGCACGACGGAGCTGAGCCTGAACCAGAACCAGGTGACGGTAGTCCCGGAGAGCCTGGCCAGGGCGCCGCGGCTCCGGACACTCAGGCTGGAGGAGAACTGCCTCAACCTGGAGGGAATTCCCAAGGAGCTCCTGGCGGATAGCAAGGTTCGTAGAAGAAGGACGATAGCTAAATCAAGCAAAAATCCCATGCTTTGCAGGTTTCGACGCTGGCCCTGGCAGGGAACCTCTTCGACGAGAAAAAGCTCCTGGACGTGGAGGGATACGACAAGTACATGGAGAGGTACACCGCCGTCAAAAGGAAACTGGACTGAAAAAGCACCTTCCCAGATGTTATTTTGTACTACGTCCGATACCTGTCTCTCCTGATCGCTTATTTCTCCTGTGTCACGCAATCGAATCGATAGTCACTTCAGTGTCATCATCATTTTACTGTACAACTATTTGCCCACGTAAGATAGAGACAATCTTACGCCAGAATTGTTTTCAAGTACTAAATACGGCTTAATTTATATTACAAAGCGCTAAGACGACGAAAGGGAAAAATATACACGTTCCCCTGTATCATGAAAATCCAGCTGGTTTATAATTCAGAATGTCCTCTCTTTTACAACTACTTCACTACGCGGAACATGACTGACTACTTTTTGGAGTCCTCCTCCTTGGCTCCAGCCTTCTTTTGCTGGCTCTTTCTCAGCTCCTCCTCTAGGTAGGGGTTCTCGTACTCTGCCCTCTGCCTCCTCTTGAGCTCGGCGTCGTCGCCAGGGTTGCTCTCGAACTCTGCGTACTTCGGGTAGGGGTCCTTCTCGTGGTCCTGCGGCTGCGGAGGGCCAGTGTAACGACCCTAAAGGGGAGAAAACAAAAGATGAATTCACATTTTTAAACGTCAAACTGTCATGTAAGACGTAAATAATAATTATGAGGCTAGGACATTTCTGCAAATATACTGTATAACCTAATAAGACCTAACTTATAATAATTTTGGCTAATACGAATATAGCTCAAAACTGTTATTGGTCTTTAGACAATTTCTTCCATTATTTTATACCTGCGCCTCTAGTTCCTCTATCCTCTTCACCTCCAGCCTGGCCGCGTTCCTCTTCTTCATGTCGGCTATCGCCATGTTCTGCAGGACGGTCTCCTCGGACGGAGGCTGCTCCCTCCTGTGCCTGAGCCAACTCTCCCACTCCGACGGCATCTTTGCGTCGAAGCCCCCGGCCGAGTCCCTGCCCAGCGCCTCCTTCTGGTAGGTGTCGGGGGAGATGTACCAGCGCTGCGGGCGGCGCTTGCCCCGGCTGGGGTCGGCCGGCAGCTCGTAGTAACGGTTCCCGAAGGGGTCCTTGCCGATCAGGGTGCCCGAGCCCTCGTCAAACGCCGTCTTCTTGCCGAGGTGCTGGGATGAGAAGTTCACTAGCGAATCTGTGCTAATTTTGATTTAATTTAACGCACACCTTGAAAGAATCCACGAAGTTTTTGAAGACAGTGCGGAATATTCCCCTCCCGTGCCTGCTCGTTGACATGGTGACGGTGTCGGTACTTTCAGGTCCTGCATGAAAAATCAGAAGTAAGACCTCTGTACGTTCGTTTTTTAAGGAGCTCATTGCACTGGATGAACATTTTATTAGGAGAAGGAAGATGTTGACACAGCAGTTCAATTCAAATATAAATGTCCAGCGTCGGCGTGTCGTCTGGCCGGACCCGCTCTGGCGCCGCCTTGTGCCTGATCTCCACGTTGAGGCTGACGAAGACGTCGCACCCGAAGAAGTCCTGAAGGTCCTTCTCCACCAGAGTGGACACCGCCCGCAGGTTGGTCCCCTTCAGTCCCAGCATGTACTGTGTGTTCCTGGGCCGGTTGGACGGGATCATGATTCTGACGCGCAGCAGCGATCCTCGCTCCTCCACCGACCACAGCTCCAGCTCGGGCTTGAGTCCGTAGGCCACGTCCCCGGGCAGCAGCTCGAGCAGCTTGGCCTTGACCGTGTCTATCACCAGCCTCCTCGGGTCTGCCGACGTCCGGATGTCCCCTCTGTACCTCCACGGCCTCGGCCCGCAAGCGTCGAGGAGGTAATCCCTCAGCTCCTCCAGCCCGGTGCCCTCGGTAGCCGAGACTGTGAACACTTCTCTAAATCCCGGCCAGCCCACCACGCCGTACAGGGCGTCCTCCAACTCTTCGTCTGACCAGGGTTTCTCCGCCGGGTCCCGGGACCGAACAAGGTCCAAGAACTGCGTAGCGGTCATGGGCGGCTCTTCATCGTTCGTATCTGCCGATCCACTCCTTGATCGCTCCTTTTTCTCCTTCGTCCTGAGATAAGTCTCTGCTGTGTGCCTGGGCCTCAGGTGTGTCCCCTTGATAAACTTGACCTGGGTCTCCCTCCCCTCAAGCCTGTTGCAGGTCAGCTTCCGGATTAGGTCGTATACCCTTCGGCTCCTTGGGATGGCGTCCACCTTGTTGAGCACCAGGACGCTGGGCAGGCGCGGGTTCCTGCACAGCAGCTTGAGGGCGTCCTTGGAGACGGCCTCGCGGGTGAAGCGGTTAGACACGTCCTGCACCACAAGGGCCAGGTCGGGGCCGGTACCGTGGGCGAGGCTGCGCGCCGGGCCGGTCACCAAACGCTCTTCCAGCTTGAACCGCTTGGCGTCCTCCCCGGTGACGATGCCGGGGGTGTCGGAGAAGACGACCTGCGCCTCCCCGCGGGTGAGAACGGCCTGGGAGACGCGCCTCGTGGTGTGAGTGCGCCGGGAGGTGGGGCAGGCGGGGAAGCCGCACAGGGCGTTGACCAGGGTGCTCTTGCCGGCGTTGGGGACGCCCAGCACCGACACCCACAGGGACCGGTGGTCCTCCTCCGCATCAAGGGAAATCTTGTCCCTGTCCCTGTTGAGCGCCATCCAGTGCGCGGCCGGGTTGAGGTGGACGGTGGCCAGGCTGGTGCCGCCCTCGCCGTCCAGGTCACGGTCCTCCATGACCTCGCGGAAGATTTGGAGGTCCTTGGGCACCTGGGAAGGCCTCTTGGACGGGGGTGGGGACGGGGGGTGAGAGGATGACAAAGAGGAGTATGCGCAAGCACGACACCTGGCCGCACTCCTGAAGGCCAAGGCAGGGCGGAGGGAGGCCCTGATCCACATCATGACAGATGTGGAGGACACCAATAAAAACTGAAGTGATGAATATCTGAAAATATGTCCCAGGATTGCGAAGGCTGTCAAGGTCAAAGACGAGGTCAAAAACCGAGGGCGAGGCGAGGACGAGAGAGGCACGGGATTCGGCCTTGCTTGCCTGCCTGTGCCTGCGCCTGAGTTGTTTTCGTCTGTCTGTCAGTTGTTAATGTATTTTTTCCAACGCAACCTCCTTCTCTCTTTTTATCTCCCAACCTCTCTTTTCCAGCTGGCGCCGCTTGCGCCTTCGACAGGGGACAGCCAGCCACAGCTGCAGCAGCGGCCAGGGCAGTTTCTCTTTCTCCTTCCCGTCTTCTTCGTGGCCTGGCCTTCTACCTGTGCTTCCTGGAGTGCTCTGACGTGGTTCCAATCCCTGTGCTCAGTCTCAGTCAGTGCTGCTTGCTGGAGAGGCGGACATCAGGAAATTTGGTTGGTCCCTCTTTCCACCTTCTTTCCCCTCTGGGTCTCGACATTCCTCGCATTTTTCGACCCTGCCCTCCGCCACCAAGTCCACCATGGTGTCGGACGGGGATCTGCCACACGTCAGGATACACAGGAATGTCATACAGGTGAGCAGCAGATTCATGATCAATATGTTCCTTCCTTCCAGCCTCGTCTTATCTTTTTGAAGCGGCTGGACGCGTGCGCCTCCGGCAACTACTCCGGGTGCCTGTACGGTGTGCCCGCCGGGTCCGCGCCGGGCTCGGACCACCTGGTGTGGTCCGCCACCGGCAAGGAGAGGGAGGGCGAGGAGGAGCTGCAGGGCCAGAAGGAGCGCAGGGATCTGGAAGTCCTGACCGAGATCCTTCCCTGCGGGGTAGACCCCCTGGGGGTCTTCGTCGTGGACAAGGAACAGGAGGTCATTGACGAGCAGACCGTGCACGAGCTGATCGAGCAGCTCCCCGACGCCTTCCTGGAGGCCACGGACCCGGTCGTCCTGACCAGGAACAGCAAGGGCGAGTTTAACGTCTTTCTGCAGACCGAGGGCCGCCTGGAGGAGGTCCCATTGCAAGTGGCCGAGCCGGGCGAGTTCGAGAAAGAGTGCCAGGTGGTGAGGGTGCGGGGAGGCCTGACGCTAGTGTCGCTGCAGACCGAGTCGGACCTGCAGGTGGCCTTCAAACACCTGATTGAGAAGGTGTCCTGCCCCTACGGCACCTTCCGACTGGAGGACTCGGACGTGTTCTTCATCCATGTGTGGGAGACCAAGAGGAGGGTGCAGAACCAGCAGGTGGTACAACAGGCCAGCCTGGGGTCGGAGCCCTCAAATACGCAGACTGGTATGCTCACAAAAATGTTGAAAAAGTGGGAAACAAGCTGTCACCTTAATTATTTATCCTGTATTTAGGTTGGGCCGGCGCTGATATCTTCGATGAAGACGAGGAGACTTGCCACGTCACCAACCTGGACGAGGAGGCGGAGGTGATCTCTGACCTCTGGCGGTTTGTCAAGTCTGGGGACGACGACGACGAGGATGACGGTTTCGGCCCAAAGGGAGCGGCGCCCAAGAGGAAGACCAAGGTGGAAGAGAAGGAAACCCTCAACTTCAAGCTCTTCATGAAGATGTCGGGAGAGGCTTGCTCTTCCAAGACCCTGAACTGCGCTCCTGTCGTCTACTACGAAAAGAGTAAGTTTCCCGCTCCAGAAAATCAGAAATTCAACGATCTCGTTTTTCATAAATTTTTCTTCCACAGAGGAGCAAAACAACGTGCGCATTCCAATAAAGATTGACGCTCTCGGAGTCGTGAGGAAGACCACCAAGATCCCCGATTTGATGGAGGTGAGGAAACTTTCTTATGTCTATGGCTCGCAATTAAAATCTTTGTATGTAAATTTAGGTGCTGAAGGGCTGCGTACAGCGGCAGATCCACGAGATGGGCCGCAGCGTCCTCTCCGAGCTCAAGATGCGGGGCACCTCCAGCCTTCCAGAGGTCTTCCACTTGAAGCCTGAGCCGCTGGGACACCTCTGCACCATGATCTACAACAAGAGGGGACAGTGCGCTGGATTCGGTGGGACAATTTCATTTCCCCTTTTTTTTTGGAGGAAAGGTAAAACATAGACTTTTCTTTGCAGCCGAATTCCGTCGCCATATCCACCGCCTGTTTCTCCTTCCTGTCGACCGCCCTCTCTTCCGGCGCATGAACCGCCACCTCTTCCCTGACGACCTGCCCTCCAAGGGCGCCCTGCTCAACGTCCACCTTGGCCTGCGCCTGGCTTCCGCTACGGGCGACGAGGGGCAGGTGCACCTGGTGCAGGGCAGGTACGCCTACCACCACTACATGCAGGACGGCTTCGACGACGACGGCTGGGGGTGCGCCTACCGCTCGCTGCAGACCATCGTCTCCTGGTTCCGCCTGCAGGGCTACTCCGCCACCGAGGTGCCCACGCATGCGCAGATACAAAAGTGCCTGGTGGACATCGGAGACAAGGAGGCCAAGTTCGTTGGGTCCAAGCAGTGGATCGGGTCCACCGAGGTGGGGTTCGTGGTGGAGAAGGCCTGCGAGGTGCAGTCCAGGTTTCTCTCCGTCAGCTCCGGGGACGAGATGCCGACCAAGTCGAGGGAGCTGGTGCACCACTTCCAGACCCACGGCAGCCCGGTGATGATCGGCGGCGGCGTCCTGGCGCACACCATCATCGGCGTGGACTGGAACGAGTCCACGGGAGAGACCAGGTGGCTCATCCTGGACCCTCACTTCACCGGCTCCGACAGGGTCTCGGGATCTCCCAACACGCCCTACATGCAGCAGAAGGGATGGGTGGGATGGAAGGGGGTGGACTTTTGGAAGAAGGGCGCCTTCTACAACATGTGCTTGCCCCAGAGGCCCAAGCAGTGGTGAGGGAGGAAGAAAAACTGGGTAGAATGGAATGGTGGAAAAGAGGGAGAAAGTTTTGTATTTATTATAGCTAATTTGTTTTACATGGGATGGGAAAATTATGCAACCGAAGTTACTGAAGCAAAGCGGTGTATTTTTATAAATAAAGACGATCTTGTTAGATATTTATTTATGTTGCTGCCAGTATCAGCCATTTGTTTCGCGTATGCAGTCTGCCTCTTCCTCGGTGATAGCCCAATTCTCCTACGAACGCCCCCGCCGCCCCCGCCAGGGCCACCGCCCCCGCCGTGAACAGCGAACGGTAGTCTGCGAACGAAACGGCCTTCACCACGGGCTCTGGCGGGTGCGGAAGCGGAGAGGGCACCGTCGAGCGGTACTTGTTGGCCAGGGCAACCCTGAAAAAGAGAGGAAGGGAAATAGGTTTCTTTCAACAAACAATTATATTACAATTCAAATAGATCTTACTCTGCCCGCTCCACCCAGTAGTACCTGAGTCCTGCGTCTACCTGGTGCCCCAGGACCCGGTCGAAGCGACGGAGCCAAGGGTTAAACTTGGTGAAGAATATCACGTACTGCAAAAACATGATAGTTAATGTTTGTTTTTCAACGGCAAAGGAAGTTCTCGATTGTACACCAAGGAAAAAAATTGCTATGCAGTGTGCGCCCCATTTGAGTTCATGCATGTCCAAAGAGCTTTGAATTACCATACGCGTGCACCCATTTCAGAGTTTTTAGTTGAGCTATGAAGGCATACTGTGGTTTGCATAAGGTCAAACCTCGCTCCAAGGCTGTTGGAATGAGAGTATCTTTTTAGATACGTGAAGGGGCATCCGTTGAAGTCCCTCTGTTTTGCCAAACGCAGCCGGCACGGCAATATCCAGCAGAGCCCGGTAGTCCGCAAAAAGATATTTGCCTTCAAACACATCCTTTAACTAAATTGGACACACTTTAGACCAAAAAATGCAAATCCGACGCCATTGCTGCTCCTCACTGTTTCGAATGGAAAATCATTGTACCCCACAGGGACTTTGTTGTTCCAGAGGACAGGCTCCTTCTCGGCGATGAGGTGCTCAAAGTTGTCCTGGTAGACCACCATCTTCCACTCCTTGCCTGACCCGACCATGTCATCAATGGAGTCAATAGGAGCGGGGTACTCGGGACTGAGCAGGAAGGCCCTCAGATTGCCTCCATATGAAACTGCTGCCAGGAAGGCAAACAACATCCACACTATGACGACCAACCTACAAAAGTTTTGACCAGATCAAGCTATCCAGTCTTCAGGAGCAAGAAAAGGTGGATACTTGTTGACCCACCTTACAGCCCAGGACTTTTTGAACTCAATGTCCCTGGTGATGCTCTCCCCAAGGAGGGTGCCGAGGGCATACCAGCAGGAAGTGGAGTATCTGGCAAAGTATGTGGTCTGAAGTCCAATGAAAATCTCAGCCTTAGCCACCAGTGTCAAGACAATAGGGATGGTGGTAACAGCCAAACAAGAGGCCAGCCAGACGGTACGGGAGAAAGGCTTGGTCAGGGTCAATATAGTCCTGTTTTGTTAAAAAAGGCTAGACGAATTTTTTCTTAAAGAACACTTTTGCACGACCAATATATTTTCACCTTTCAGGTAAGGGCCTTCTACTCACGGTAGCCAAGTCTACATGTAACAGCAATCCTCTGGTATGATACGCAACCTTGGAAAAGTACAAAATTGGTTCAAGTTTGGGCTGGTAAAATGAAATAAGTTGTCTTTGAGCAAAGTCAGTTTTACCAGGAGCCTGCTCTCCCTCGTGTACTGGCAGCCCAACACTGCATCGACGTTTTCGTCCACCAGGTCCTTGTAAGAGCCAGACACCCCGTCCGCGTTCACCCAGCCGAAGAAGTGGTCCTCAGGGTTATAGAATTCGACACCACAGTTCAAAACCTGTTTGCAAAAGACTATGTACATTATTTGATTTTGTACCCTTCCAAGCTTTCATATGTTCCACCTTGCAAGCTTCTTCTAAAGCCCAGATGTCGGCTCCCCTGTGTCCGGCATACATCTGCCTGGAGTTTGAAAACAATAAAAATAAAACAATTATGAGGGTCGAGGGACAATATTCTCCCAAATTGAAAATACCTGGGATTGGAGGCATTCGGTAGGAATTCAGCCGAGCCCCAGTAGCTGTAGGGTAAGAAGGCAGCTCGAAGTTTCCATCCCTGAGTTTGTTGAAGAGAAACGAAATTATAAACTTGCCTGAGGTATACTTTTAGGGTCTTATACCTCCATGTTCTTTTCTGGAAAAATGTTTGAAAGGCTGTCAAGTTCTCCATTGAAGAAGGACAGCTCTGTTTCGCCCCTGAAGAGGTTGTATCTTTCAACCATCCACTTTGATGAGCTATCACCACACTGTTGAACCACTGACACGTGGGGATGCCTCCTCACCTCTCCGTTATTGAACACTGCCTGAGAAATGTCCTTCCTTTGTTGGCACCCAGGAACAATGAAAACAATCTAGGAAAAGAGCAAATTTCAACTCACGGAGAGTCCCTTTTTACATAAAAAACATCACAAGATTTTCGCCTGAGAAGAGTCCTGGATAGATCTCGTTCTGGCACTTCATTATGGTGGCCTCCATGCCTTCCAAAACTGTGGAGGCTTCGTTGGATGAGTTGACACTAATGACAATTAGCTTGGGCTTCAATCCAGCCTTTGCAACCCTCTTAGTCAGAGGAACCCTGGGCCAGGTGATGGTCATGTCACAAGAGGGATATATGGGGAAATGCAGAGTTGCTCCTTCGACAGTGTAAACCTCGGAGTCATAGTCTGTTGGGCTGTCAATAAATATATGGTTGCATTTTTTTGGTTGCAGATGGTGGATGGAATTTTACCTCAAACTGGCATATTTGCCCAGAATCACCGTCAAACTGTACTTCCATGTGTCCTCAAAAGAGCCAAGGAAAGTCGAAATATCTTCAGATGAGAAATTTGCATTTGTCCGTGCCAATACTGGCGGTAGTAGTGACAACATGGAAAACTTTGTCAACAATCCGTGGAAAGCCATATCTTCCCAACTTTACTACAGAAGAATGGCTGCTCCCTTGCGGTTCTCCGGAACCAAATGTGTTACATATATAACTCGTACGGTACGATGTATGCTGACGCAGTGTCACGCCGCCACAACTTTTGTTTAGCAAGGAGTGAGGAGGCCCTGGCATTTTCCTTGTCAACTCATCTCAACTTTTTCACGTGTCAACTTGCACTAGTAGTGAGCCACAAAAAGAAAAGG
>JAAUYJ010050671.1_pt1 | contig 10183 bp, 9 predicted proteins | sample 7278031 | NCBI WGS metagenome assembly JAAUYJ01 (sample SAMN14350222, study PRJNA611818) | marine sediment metagenome | isolation source: surface marine sediment (1.8m) | place: French Polynesia: Moorea | collected 2018-08 | reverse complement strand
CAAAATCCTGCGCCAGCAGCGCGGCCAGTACCGCCTCCTTGTGTTCACTGGCGATAAAGCGATCTGCCATGCCGGTAAAAATCGCGTCGGCGGCATTGATGCTGGCGCCGGTCAGTGCCAGGAACTCACCGGATTTGCCCGGCATGTGATTGAGGAACCAGCTTCCGCCCACGTCGGGGAACAGCGCGATGGTGACCTCGGGCATGGCGATGCGGGTGCGCTCGGTGACAATGCGATGGGAACAACCTGCCATCACCCCGAGGCCACCGCCCATGACGATACCGTGGCCCCAGCACACCAGCGGCTTGGGCCAGGTGTGCAGGGTGTAGTTCATGCGGTACTCGCGGGCAAAGAATGCCTCGGCGTACTCGCAGGGCCCGCCCGGGGTTTCTACCGCCGAGGCATGCAGGGCCTGCACGTCGCCGCCCGCGCAAAAAGCCTTTTCGCCCACCGCATCGATGAAGACGGCGGCAATAGATTCGTCATCGGCCCATGTATCCAGCTGCGCCTGCAGCAGGTCCACCATCTCCAGGGTCAGGGAGTTGAGGGTGGCCTCGACGTTCAGGGTGATGCGGCCGAGTTTGCCGCCGGCGGCGGCAAGCTCTTCAAACAGGACCGGAGAACTCATCAGGCGTTTTTCCACACCGGCTTGCGCTTCTCCAGGAAGGCGTTGACGCCCTCCTTCTGATCTTCGGTGCCGAACAGGTCGACGAACTTCTGCCGCTCGTAAGGAAGCGCACCTTCCATGGCTTTCTCACGGGCCTGGCCGATAAGCTCCTTGCAGGACGTGACGGAAATCGGGCTCTGCTGGCCAACCTGTTCTGCCAGCGCCAGGGCACGCTCTTTGGCGCCGCCGGTGGGCACGACTTCCTCTACCAGGCCGATCTTTTCGGCGGTGGCGGAATCGACACGCTCGCCGCAGAGAATCATTTTCTTGGCCCAGCCCTCGCCACACAGCCAGGCCAGGCGCTGGGTGCCGCCGGCGCAGGGCAGCAGGCCGACCTTGGCCTCGGGCAGCGCCATCTGCGCGTGCTCTTCGGCGATGCGGATATCGCAGGCCAGCGCCACTTCCAGGCCGCCGCCCATGGCGAAGCCGTTGATGGCTGCGATGCTGACACCGCGGAAGTCCGAGAGGCACTCGAAGCCCTCGCCGAAGTACTGGGCCATGTCGCGGGCAGTGTCCGGGCTGCCGTCGGCAAACAGGTTGAGGTCGGCGCCGGCTGAGAAGAACTTCTCGCCGGCCCCGGTGAGCACCAGCGCCCAGATATCGCGATTGGCGTTGAGCTCTTCGATCAGGTTTTTCAGCGCCGGCAGGCTCTCGGTATCCCAGGTATTCGCCGCCGGATTGTCGATGGTGATCAGCGCCGTGTGGTCGATGACCTCGACTTTCAGCTTGTCCGATGTGCTCAAACTCATTGAATCACCTCCAGGGCTCCTTCCATTAATAGACGGCGGGAAATGATGACCCGCATGATTTCGTTGGTGCCTTCCAGGATCTGGTGCACCCGGGTGTCGCGCACGTGGCGCTCAAGGGGGTACTCCTTGATGTACCCGTAACCGCCGTACAGCTGGAGTGCATCGTTGCAGACCTCGAAGCCCACATCGGTGGCAAAGCGCTTGGCCATCGCGCAGTAGGTGGTGGCCTGCGAATCCTTGTTATCCAGTTTCCACGCTGCGAGGCGAATCATCTGCCGGGCCGCCACCAGGTCGGTGGCCATATCGGCAAGCTTGAACTGGGTGGCCTGGAAGTCGGCGATGGCGGTGTTGAACTGCTTGCGCTCCTGCACATAGGCCACCGCTTCCTCCAGCGCCTGCTGGGCGGTACCCACGCTGCAGGTGGCGATGTTGATGCGGCCGCCGTCCAGACCTTCCATGGCAATCGCAAAGCCCTGGCCTTCTTCACCGAGGCGATTGCCCTTGGGCACGCGCACGTTGTCGAAGGTGACCATGCGCGTGGGCTGGGCCTTCCAGCCCATCTTCTCCTCGTTCTTACCGTAGGAGATGCCCTCGGCGTCTGCCGGCACCATCACTGCGGTAACCCCTTTGGGGCCGGCATCGCCGGTGCGCAGCATGACGACCAGCACATCGGTATCGCCGGCGCCGCTGATGAAAACCTTGCTGCCGTTAATCACGTAGTCTTCGCCATCGCTGGCGGCACTGGTGCGCAGGCTACCGGCGTCAGAGCCGGCACCGGGTTCGGTCAGGCAATAGGAGGCCAGTTTCGAGCCCATCACCAGCTCCGGGCACCACTCGTCGATGACCTCCTGGCGGCAGTACTTGCCGATCATGCTGGTGGCCATGTTGTGAATGGTCAGGAACGCGGCCGTCGTGGTGCAGCCCTTGGCCAGTTCCTCGACAATCAGGCTGGCATCGAGACGTGAGAGGGCCAGGCCGCCCGCAGATTCCGGCGTGTACATGCCCATGAAGCCGAGCTCACCCGCCTGCGCCAGCTCCGCGACCGGAAAGTGGGAGGTGGCATCCCATTCCGCGGCCTTCGGTGCCAGCACCCCTTCCGAGAAGGCACGGGCGCTCTCGACGAACGCCTGCTGGTCGTCTGAAAGAGCAAAGTCCATGGAGTTTACCCGGCAGCCTGGTCTTCGAACCTGGCCATCACCTCGGCACCAAACAGCTCGGCATCTTCCGGGATCGCCTTGGTCACGGCCAGCGGCTTGGAAACCCAGGTCTCGTTGATCAGATCACGCCAGGTGATGTTGTTGTTGGTGCTGTTGCCGCCCCAGGAACCACAGCCCAGGGAGAAGGTCTGGCGCATGCCGTTCCACAGGTTGCCACTGTTGGAGGCCGCCTGGGGCTGGTTGACCATCACCCGGGAGGTGTGGGTGCCGTTGGCGTAGCTGAGAATATTGTCGTCACTGTAGCTGTAGATGCCGCAGGAATGCCCCTGGCCCTGGTAGGACTGGATATCGTTGGTCAGGGCGATGGCTTCGTCGATGTTCTCGACCTTGTACAGGGCCATGGTGACCGACAGCTTCTCGCCGGAGAACGGGTGCTCCTTGCCGGTGCCGGTTTCCGGCACGATCAGGAACTGCTTGCCTTCCGGCAGTTCGATACCCGCCATCCCGGCGATCTTGTGGGCCGGCTGGGCGACGATATCGACGTTGAGGTAGCCGTCTTTCCAGATGGTGTTCTTGAGCTTCTCTTTCTCGACATCATCCAGCACATAGCCGCCCTCGCGCTGCAGCTTGGCCAGCATCTCGTCGTAGATGGAAGCGAACAGCAGCACCGAGTTGTCGGAGGAGCAGGACGCCGCCAGGTCCAGGGTCTTGGAGACGCGGATCTTCTCGGCGGCTTCGTCGAGGTCAGCGGTATCGTCCACGGTGATCACCGCGTTGCCGACGCCAACGCCCAGTGCCGGGGTACCGGAGGAGTATGCGGCATTCACCATGGCGCCGCCGCCGGTGGCGAGAATGCGGTCACACTGGCGCATCAGCTCGTGGGTCAGCTCCAGGGACGGAGTTTCGATGGCCAACACCAGGTCGGCCGGCGCGCCCATGCGCTCCAGCGCGTCGCGCATGTAGTCGCAGATTTTCTTGTTGGTCAGCTTGGCCCGCGGGTGCGGTGCCACGATGATGGAGTTGCGGCCCTTGATGGCGGAGATGGCCTTGATCACCGGGGTGGCTTCCGGGTTGGTGGACGGCGACAGCGCGCCGATCACGCCGACCGGCTTGGCAATCTTGTAAATGTTGCGCTCGGGCAGCTCTTCGATCACGCCCACCGACTTGTCGTTGATGATGTCCATCAGCGTGGCGCGCGTCTTGCGGTGAATCTTCAGGTACTTACCGGAGTAATTGCCGAGCTGGGTCTCGTCGACCGTGAACTGGGCGATTTCCTCGGCCCGGTCTTCCTTGGCCACCGCGTACACCATGGCGCGGATCAGGTTATCGACCTGGGCCTGGGTATAGTCGGCGATTTGGGCCTGGGCGGCGCGAGAGCGCGCAATCAGTTCCTCGATGTGCTGGCGCGCCAGCTCTTCGGGTTCGTGGATATCGGCAAGCTTCTTGGCTTCTGACATGGGATTCTCCTGGCTCGCGGGGGCCTGGGTAACTGGTTATAGGGTTTTTGTATATTCGAGCCAGAAAGGTTAGCAGAGGGAGCGTAAGGCGGGTATTGAGGAAATTGGGTAGTTCATGGACTATATTGTCGTATGAGTATCCCCTCGACATGGCCCCTGCCGGACGCGGGAATCCGCTTTATCACCCCCGCCTTCATGATTGGTCTCCTGGCCCGGCACCCGCTCACCAAGGACTGCTACCCGACGGCCATGGGTTATTACCCACAGGCCAGCGGACACCGCATGCGGCGCCAGCGCCACGATGACAACCTGCTGATTTATTGCGCCGCGGGACGCGGCTCACTGGCCGCCGGCGACTGGTCGGGGCGCATCGGCCCGGGCCAGCTGATCCTGCTACCCCAGGGCCTGCCCCACGAGTATCGGGCCCACCGCCTGCAACCCTGGACGGTGTACTGGGTGCACTTCCAGGGCTCGGCCAGCGGCGTCTTCCTGCAAAACCTGGGCTACCGGGAGGGACGCCCGGTGATCAGCGCCGGGCTTTCCCCGGTATTGAACGGCAACTTCAACAGCCTGCTCGAAGTGCGGCAGTCGGGGTATTCGACCGCGGCCTTTATCAATGCCGCCAACCAGCTGCGCCACCTGCTGACCATGCTGGCGCTCGAGGCGGGCCTGGAGCGGGGCCGGGGTGAGGGCGGCTTTGACCTGGCACGGGTGCAGGCCTATATGCGCGAGCACGTCGACCGGCCCCTGAGCCTCGATGACCTGGCCGCCCTGGCGCGATTGTCGAAGTACCACTTCTCCAAGCGCTACAAGCAGCTCACCGGCTACTCCCCCATCAAGCATTTCCTGAACATGAAGATGGAGTACGCCTGCCGCCTGCTGGACAGCACGGATATGACGGTGCAGGCGGTGGCGGGGGCAGTGGGCTATGACGACCCGCTGTATTTTTCGCGGATGTTCAGCAAGACCATCGGCTCCTCACCGAGCGCCTACCGCGCCTCGATCGGCAGGTAGGTCTCTAGAGGGCCAGCACCGCGATGAAGAACAGGGCCGCACCGGAGCCGGCCGCCGCCAGGGTGCGCATCCGCAGCCGCTCGGCAGACAGGCCCAGCCACAGGCCGCTGACAATGATGAATACCATGCCCACCGCGAAGACCTTCTGGAAGGTCTTGAAGGCCAGTGGCCCGTGGCCCATGTGCAGCTCCATCATGGCCGACTGCAGGCTCGGCTCGCGGCGGCTGACGGTGATCTCGTCACCGAGTTCGATCATGTAATGAATGCGGGATGTGGGGCGGGTGTAAAGCGTCGAGCCCTTCACCTTGACGTACTCGAAGCTGTAGCCCTCGACGCCGGCCCGGCCCAACAGGTTCGCCACCGCCTGTTCCAACGCCTCACCATTCTGCTCCGCGAGACCCGTAGTGTCGGCCTCGGCATGCACCTGCTCGGTGGCCACCGAACCCTTGTAGCCCAGCAGGTACAAGCCACCGGAGGTGGCGACCAGCAGGACAAACACCGCGAAAAAAGCGGACAGGTACATGTGAATCGTGATGAAGACTGAGCGGTTCATGATGGCTCCGGACCAGTGAAAGAAAGAGGGCTTTGTACAGCAAGGCGCCGCAAAAGTCAGCGACTTTACGGTGTTTAGTCGATGGTGTCCTGCTCGGACATGAGCTTGACGATGAGGCGACGCAACCACTGGTGGGGTTCGCTGTTGGAGGTGCGGGTGTGGCGCACCAGCGCCAGGCGGGTGCGCTTACCGCCGCTGTGGCCGGAAAACAGCCGCGACAGTTCATCGGGGATATCCTGCACCACGATGCTGTCTTCCACCGCCGGGCTGTTGGCGAGGCCCGCGTTGGCGATCAGGATACAGTCGGTATTCGACAGCACGCCCACCGCCGGGGCGAACTGCGTGGTCTCCAGCACCACGTTGCGGTAGAGGCCGCGCTCGGCCAGCACTTCGTCTACCAGGCCCAGGTTCTCCCGGGTCAGGCCGGGCAGGTACAGGCGCACGTGGGGGTAAGCGAGGAAATCCTTGAGGGTAATGGTCTTCTCGATCAGTGGGTGGCCCTTGCGCAGGTAGCAGCGCGGGCTGATGGTACGCAGGGGCTCAGCGTGAACGTCGGTGTCGGTGCGCTCCACTACCGCGATGGCGAAATCGATTTCGCCAAGCTTCAGCCGCTCCTGGAAGTCGAGGCCGACATCGCCGCTGATAATGCGCACATTGGGCGCTGCCTCCGCCAGCTCATGCATCAGGCGCGGCAACAGGACTTCGGTAAACATGGCGGGCAGCGCCAGCCGGAAGGTAGCGTCGTAGACCGCCGGGTCGAACTCCTCCGGCTGCAGGATGGCGTCCAGCGCCTCCAGGGCCTCAGGCAGGCCGCGACCCAGCTCTTCGGCGCGGGGGGTCGGTATCAGACCATGGGCGGTGCGGGTAAACAGCTCGTCGTCGAAGCTTTCGCGGAGCTTCTGGAGGGTCTTGCTGAGGGCGGGTTGCGAGACATTGAGGCGCTCGGCGGCGCGGGTCACATTCCGCTCCTCCAGTAGCACCTGCAGGGCCAGCAGCAGGTTTAAATCAGTTCGTAACAGTTGCCGCGATAGCATAGACAAGAAATAACTTTCTCATATGTTACCGACCGAACATTATAGCGATTACTAATAATACCGCCAGCCCCCAGATGACGCGGTTTACAGCACCAGCAACAGGTACCCCTTCAGCGCAATCAGGCCAAAAAACAGGGTCGGGTACAGGCGCGGATATACGGCAGACATGGCAGTTCCTCTCATCTCAGTCAGGCCCTTGCAGGCGATGTGAAGATGGTGCCACCGCGGCGCGGATCGCACCGTGGCCGGCGGCGCCAGTCGCTTGGCAGCCCGCGCCTTTGCGACAATTGCGCCACAACGAGATGCTGCTACTATGGTGCGCCTTTTCAGTACTGGAGATGATCGCCGATGAGAACTGCCCTGGCCGCCCTGCTTCTCGGCCTGCTTGTCGGAACGCTTAGTGGCTGCGCGAGTGTTGAAGTCGACGTCTGGGATTCCCAGGAATTCGCTGGTCGCGGTTTCGAGACCTACTCCTGGCGCAGTGAGCCTTTCTCCAGCGACTTCTATTTCCGCGACCCGATCTACGTCATCGACCCCATCCTGCGGGACGTGGTGGATGAAGAGCTGGCGGCCCGCGGCTACCGGCTGGTCGCCCGCAACGGCGATTTCACCGTCGATTACATCTATGCGCCCGGTGTCCGCCTGGGAGCACCGACCCTGGCCACCGACAATATTGCACCTCGCGCCGGTGTGCGCCCCAACACCACCATCAGCCAGGCCGAGCGCGACAACGCCATCGCCCTGTCAGGTGTGAAGGAAACCCGCAATATCGCCTTGCAGATCAACAACGGCGAAACCAACCGGGAGGTCTGGCGCGCGGTGCTGACCAAGATCATCGCCGACGCCAACACGCCCGATCGCGATCGCACACGCAATGCCCTGCGCAGTGGCGTGCGCCGAGCCTTCGAGCAGCTGCCGCGCGCCGGGGAGTGACAATGCGACTGAAACACATTGCCATGGGTCTTGCGGCCCTTTTGCTGCTGGGCAATGGCTGCGCCACCCAGGGCCAGGACCTGAGCCGGGCCTTTGAAAAAGCCGACCCGGCGGTGGTGGTAATCACGACCAAGGCCCAGCGTGAAACGCTGACCCGCAGGGGCATCCAGACCACCGAAGAAGGCGGCCTCGGATCCGGGGTGATCATCGACCCCGAGGGGTTGGTGATGACCGCCGCCCACGTGGTCGATACCGCGGACGACATCGTGGTGATGCTGCGCGATGGCCGCGAGCGCCCCGCTGAAGTCATTGCCTCCAGCGGCGTCAGCGACATTGCACTGATCCGCATCCTCGACGCGCCCGCCGACCTGCCCTCGGCGCCGCTGGGCGACTCCAACACTGTGAAGATCGGCGAGCAGGTGTTCGTGATCGGCAGCCCCTACGGCCTCACCCACTCCCTCACCGTGGGCTACCTGTCGGGACGTCGGCTCAGCAAGGGCACGCCGTTTGGCGACATCGAGTTCCTGCAGACCGACGCCGCCATCAACAAGGGCAATTCCGGCGGCCCGCTGCTGAACATGATGGGCGAGGTGATCGGCATCGTCAGCCACATCTCCAGCCAGTCAGGCGGTAGCGAGGGGCTGGGCTTTGCGGCCAGCTCCAACATGGCCCGCCGCCTGCTGCTGGATGAGCCCGCGGTCTGGCTGGGCGCCAGCTACATGCTGCTCAACGACGACCTCGCCGCCGCCCTCAACGCCGGGCAGCCGGCGGGCATGCTGATCCAGACGGTCACCGCGGGCTCCATTTCCGACAAGCTGGGCCTGAAGCCGGGTTACATCCCCGCGGAAATCGGCGGCATGGAGGTGATGCTGGGCGGCGACATCATCACCGGCATTAACGGCACGAAGGTGGTAGGTACCGATTCCGGGCTCAGCCAGCTCTACCGCACCTACCGTCGGGTCAAGCCCGGAGACCGGGTGACCGTGTCCATCATCCGCCGCGGCCAGCCCCTGGAACTCAACGCGCTGGTCGAGTAAGCAGCCACCGGCTATCCCTTCAGAGGCGCACCACAGCTGCGCTACCGCCTGTCGCCCCAAACTGCTATCGTTGATTAATCTTCGATCAAATGGAGCCAGGGATGAGCTTCCTCGGGGAACTGCAGCGGCGCAACGTGGTGCGAGTCGGCGTGGCCTACGTGGTCACGTCATGGCTGTTGCTGCAGATCGCCGACACCCTGCTCGATGCCCTCGGCACCCCCGACTGGGTCATGCCCGCCCTGCTCGGCCTGTTGGCGCTGGGCTTCTTTCCGGCACTCATCTTTGCCTGGGCCTTCGAAATGACCCCGGAGGGCTTGAAGCGCGAGAGCGAGATCGACCGCGAAGCCTCCATCACCCACCAGACCGCCCACAAACTCGACGTCACCATTATCGTCATGCTGGTGGTGCTGGGCGCCTTCATGGTCTGGGATTCGCAGGTCGCCAGGGAAACACCGGAAACCGAGACCGCAAGCCTTGAATCGGCCGCCGCAACGGCTGGCTCCGAGCCGGCGGCAAGCAGCAGCGTCGACGAGAAATCCATCGCGGTACTGCCCTTCGTCAACCTGTCCTCCGACCCGGAGCAGGAGTTCTTCTCCGACGGCATTTCAGAGGAATTGCTGAATGTGCTGGCCCAGGTGCCGGAGCTGCGGGTAGCGGCCCGCACCTCCTCGTTCCAGTTCAAGGGCGACAACCGTGATATCAGCGAAATTGCCGCGCTGCTGAAGGTAAACCATGTGCTGGAGGGCTCGGTGCGCAAGGCCGGCACCCGGTTGCGCATCACCGCCCAGCTGATTGAGGCCGAAAACGGCTACCACCTGTGGTCGGAAACCTACGACCGCGAGCTGACCGATGTGTTTGCCATCCAGGATGAGATCTCGGCGGCGATCGGTGATGCCCTCAAGGCAGAGATGGGCATCGAGGATGCCCAGGCACTGCAGGCGCCGCGGGTGGCCGAAACTGCCAATACCGCCGCCTACGAGTCCTACCTGAAGGGCCGCTACCTGGTGAACCAGCGCGGCAACAAGGCCATTGCCGAGGCGGTGCGCGAGCTTGAAAAGTCCATTCGCCTCGACCCAAACTTCGCGCCGTCCCAGGCGATGCTATCTATTGCCATCACCCTGTCGAACGATAGCCCCTCTTCCTACGGCGACCTGACCGTAGGGGAAGTCAACGATCGCGCGACGCCGCACCTCGAGCGGGCCATGCAGCTTAACCCAAACCTGGCGGAGGCCTGGGGGGCAAAGGCCATCCTGGCCGGCACCAACGGCGAACTGGAGGAGTCCATCGACTACGCGCGCAAGGCGCTAAGCATCAACCCGGTGTATATCGATGCTCTCAACTGGGTGCAGACCAGCGCCTTATTTGTCGGCCAGTATGAGATCGCAGATGAAGCTGTAAAAAGGCTGATTGAGGTTGACCCACTGTCTGTGGTCGGGCGCATCAACTATTACAGCAACCACCTGTCAATGACGGACCCGGAAGCGGCCAAGGCGGGCGCCAGGATTCTCGCAGAGCAGCATCCCTGGGCGGGATTCACATCGCTGGCGCGCATCGCCATCGCCGAAGGTGAGGGGCTATCGTT
>JAAUYJ010044055.1_pt1 | contig 10184 bp, 9 predicted proteins | sample 7278031 | NCBI WGS metagenome assembly JAAUYJ01 (sample SAMN14350222, study PRJNA611818) | marine sediment metagenome | isolation source: surface marine sediment (1.8m) | place: French Polynesia: Moorea | collected 2018-08 | reverse complement strand
GCATGAGAAGCATATATGTTAAGAAACATGCCAACGTTTTGTAGCAAACCAATTTTCTCGCTGAGATCTCTAGTGCTCTGCGCCACTCACCTTTAAAGAGTCTTACTGTTGTAGCACGAAATGACACTTTGAATTTTTTGCTCAATCTTTTGAGCAATGAGCGTTTGAACTTTCTAACAGACGTCTGTCTACGGTAAAATATAAATGGAATCTTCATTCAGAATTTCAAAAGAGAGTAGAAACGGTTCAGTGGCTCAACCCCAATAAATTATTTATCTACCGAGAGTAGGGGGCGCAAAAGAACTGTTGTTTCTTTGTGGGGGTTAATGGTTGTGTTTGCGGTAAGAGTTCTCATCGGGTTTTTTTTCTGTCAACACCGTTGGGCAAGTTTGTCGACGTGGGTGCGTGTTTATTGCCGCTTTTTCGAGGTACAATAATGGCAAGGGTTGTTTGAGAAGTGACCCCATTCCTCATTGCTCCTCGCTGACACTCGAAAGAGGCGAAATGGACCGCGCAGCAAAGGCCAGGAAAATAACTTACGTCCTCCTAGTTTCAATTTTGCTCCTGGTCGTGCTGGCCCAGATTGTCGACCAAGTGCGCAAGTACCTTGACGGCCAGACGACCGTGTCCAAGACGTCTCACAGATTCTCAAAGCTGCCATTCCCCTCCGTGAGCTTTTGCCCCGGATTCAGGAGGGGCGAGGTCGAGAAGTACCCCTGGATGTCTTGGGAGAACTTTGGATACTCCTCAGGCGTGCCTGAGAGTTCCACATTCCCCCAAGATGAGGAGGAAGTGCTGGTACTGTGGGAAAACATAACTTTCGGCCTCAGCGAGGTCCTCGTCTCGGCCGACATTTTCATGAAAACTCCACCAGCTGTGACGCGGTTCACTGCCGACGACATCAGCCAGGGCACTGCCGCATGTCTGGAAATTCGGGAGTTTGGCACTTTGTCCGGAAAGTGCTACACCCTGGCCGCTTCGTGCGCGTTCGGCCCCTCCGAGGGAATAATGCTCTACTTCAACCTGAGCCAGGTGCACAGGCAGGAGATGGACCTGGTGTTCCACCACCCCAGGGCCTCTCTTGGACTGAACGAGAACTTCTGGCCAGTCCCCGTGGCCCCCCAGAGAATCAGGGGCGATGAGGGCATGGACATACTGCTAAGAAAGTTTGTGAAGAAGCAGGCGGAGGGGAGGTCCACGGATGATTTCTTCGACTGCATGGATGATCTGATTGCGAAGAGGCTCCAAGAGAATCTTCCGTCCTGCTACTTCCCTTCATTCGAAAGCGTCTTCAGCTACTTAGACAAGAACGTGACTGTCACCGTCTGCACAGACGCTGAGAACTTCACCAGATCCAACGTGGAGCGCGTCTACAAGGTCTTCAACGGGTGGTTCATGACTCGCGAGTGCGGGGCGCCCAGAGAGCTGGAGAGGCACTGGACGCTCTCAAAGTACATCTCCACCTACATGCTGCCGCGCATGGCGGCAGTCTACGTAGCGCACGAGTCCACGGAGGTCTCCGTGGAGGAGGAGTACGTGCTGCTGGACTTTCCAGCGCTGCTGGCGGCCGTAGGGGGGTTCGCCGGGATGATACTGGGTTGGTCCGTCCTCGACCTCATCGACTCTGCCCTGCTCAAGAGCAGAAACTTTGCGGTTCGTGGAAGCGACAAGAAAATTGTGACTTGAGGAATGCCGTGCAATCATTAGCCAGTGTTCGATCGAGAATCCAGTACTGTTACTTCAATAAGTATTCAGTGACGAATTTAATTGTAATTTGTGTGCAAATTTCCAGGTTTCATGTGTTCAATAAATCGGAATTATGTGGCAGAACGTCTTTGGGCAGCTAGATTATTGTTTAAAATCCTAGGCGTATTTTATGGAAAGCGGCAAAGAATTTCCTTAACGAAAAAACATGTGCTGAACACCTAAGAATTAAGTAATTGTTGGCCACAGACCACAGTGCAGGCCCCTGATATGAGTGATGAACGCAACTTTCTATCTCCCTCAGGCCACCGCCCACGACATGCTCCACACGATCGTCCGCATGCGCCAGCCGCCCCTCCCCGCCGTGGCCAACTACGCCGCCATCTTCCTCCTCCGCGACCTGTGCGTGGCCCTCTCCTCCTGCGTCTACCAGTCCCTCTGCGACTCGGACTCGATCAACATGCGGCGGCTGGCGGCCAGGGACGGGCCGGCCAGCGCGGTGCTGGAGGCGCTCTCCAGGCTCTCAGTGGTGTACCAGGTATGGTATATATTTAATTGAATTTTATATTCGTCAAATCCACTTAAATCTGCAGGACTCTTCCCTGATCAACACGGGCGGAGGGGGCGCCCCGCGCAAGTCCATCGACGAGACCGCTGCCGACGCCCGAGGCGAGGTGACGACGGAGCCGAGCAAGTGGCCCGGGGTGACCTCGCTGCGTGCGCTGCTGGACCGGGAGAAGGACGAGGAGACGCCTAACCTAGCGGTGCTGCTGTGCGAGACGTTCGTGTCCATCTACATGAGCCTGCTCTGCTACGCCTTGGCTAGTTGCGACGCTCAGGTAGGATTCCGAGTCGAATTTCTTCTACGGTAGTAGTTGCCGTTTAGTGGCACTGAAGCGGTACGCCAGCGGTTTTTCGCAATCTTCTTTGTCTGAATTTTCATTATATGTCCCTTTACTGTACATTTTAAGGTGCTCTACCGCCTGGTGTCCCAGAAGATCTCCCCCGCCTACTGGTCTCACATCTTTGGCGGCGGCGCCCGCAGGAGCATCCGCGTGGAGGCCGCCGGACCCGCCGCCGCCCACTCTCCTCTGGCGCCCCAAGCGTCCGGGGAGACCAATGCTTCTGATGACGCCGCCGCCGCGGCCGCGGGAGAGGGGCTGCTCAACACCATGACCAGCATCACCAAGCAGCGCGTCAAGCTCAACATCAAGGTGATGCATCTTGGAAACGTTTAAAGTGACTGCTATTTTGTTTCGTTTCACTTTCAAGTTTCAATAAAATGATCATCGCTTAAACTGCCAAGGTGCTTGGCGTCCAACTCGGCACGAGCCAGGAGAGCCAGGGCAGCGCCGCGAGCGGGGGCGCCGGAGGCGGGGGAGGAGTCCACGGCTCCTCTTCCTCCGGGCAGGAGAGGCAGTCCTACAGGGACCAGTTCGTAGCGCCGGAGATGTCCGTCGTCAGCAAACTCATGAGCAAGGTGAAATCATATGCTTTCCAACAAAGCTTGGAGCAAAACTGTTATTTTGTTGAATTTCATTACTGAACTTTCTTACGATTTTATTTGTCTTGATTATCCCATTTGTCTTTCCCCAGCCTGTCCTGGAGAACAGGGACCAGGAGGTTGACTACGACTCTGCGGAGGACTCTGACGGCGACGACGACGCCTTCGACGAGGACGACGAGGACGAGGACCTGGACCCGTTCTCGAACGCACCTCCGCCCGCCGACAACGTGCAGCACAGCGACCCAGGTACTTTGGTTTGGTTGTAAACCTCTTGGCATCGAATCATAATCACGATCATTGCTTGTCCTTCTCTAAATGTCCCAGGATCCTACGCCTGGTGTCTGATGCGCTACGCCTGCGTCCGCCTCGCACAGGTCACCCTGGAGAAGTTCGTGGCCCTGGCCGGGATCGAGATGGCCGGTGAGAGCGAGCGCATAAATGTCGGTTTTTCTTTACCAACCCCCCGAAGTGTGACACCTTTTTTTGCTGGGAAATGACTTCCCTGTTTGTTCCTCGCCCTTTAAACCGACGGATCTGCAAAGCAACGCCCCCTTGTTTTTTTGCCCCTCATCGCTCCCAAGTTAAGAGCAATTGGAAGAACAGACCAAGAAAAAACCACTCTACCTTTTGGCGTATCTAGATATATTTTAGGAGTGCTTGTACAATGCATAGGAACGTTTTCCCCTTCACGGATCACATCCAAATATCCCTCTGCGCACAACCGTCACATCCCCCCCCCGGTCCTTCCAAAAAGCATTTCCCTTCACCCTAGGCATAACCATAGTGTCGCCAGCACAATATCCGGAGCACCGTAGGCAGAATTGTCAAAAGATTCACCATCGGCACATTCCGGTACCGTTCGATTCGCACCAATGCACCTAAACAGTTTACGGAAACATAGATACTGCTTGGAAAGGAAAGAGCAAAAGCATGATGGCCTCATTTCGAGAAATGAGAAGATCGTTGGGTGTCACGGAAGGCTCGCCGAAATTGAACATCGTACTGTACCTCTACCACTTCCTTTCTCTTCCCCCCCCACTCCACCGCTAAACCCACTCACCGACCCAACCGTTTGCGCTCCTCGCACAATCCCGTACCCCACTCTTTTACCTTTTCACAAACAACATATATTCCTGGAAAAAAAACCTCAGCTCCTCTGTGGCTTTCCGAGGATAAACCCTACGAGGCAGGGGCTTCGCGCTCCTTCGAAGGTAAAGCTGAGGCGGCAACGGCAGCTTCTCCATCGTATGAGAAGGGCCAACAACGCCTTTCGCCTCAAGACTTCAGAATTGACCACTTTCCTTCACGTGTTTGTCAATCAAGTTTCTACATACCGTTCGTTTTTTTGCCGAATCTCTCCGTGATACGATATTGTTCAAAGAGAACTCCCGCTTGCTTTTTTCCCTTCCCACCCTAAAACTGCATGGCAGTACGATATAGCTTGTTTTTTCCTCCGCCAAAGCATACCGAGTATTTCCTTTTCGGAGACACGCTGTATTTTTTCCAACTCCATTACACAACATCGTACATATATATGGTTTCTCCGATAAAAGAACACAGCACCAAGCCGCACTTCCCAGCCACCTACATTACATTACACTGTACTACACAACAAAATATAACGTACCACCACACGCCACCCATTTCCAAGTCGGAGTGTTGTCCTATAAAGTCATCCCACCACGTTTGTTTCCTCCTTTCTCCCTTCTTCCACCACCACAATATCATCCTTCCTTATTTTATACATTCCGTTTGTTGCTCTGACAAGACTTTGTTTCGAGCTCCGATCCATAGCAGGTTGTCGCTCTCTTCCCCCCCAGACCTCCCCGTGGCGAGCCCGCTCATCTACGCCAGCCTTCGCGTGACCGAGGCCTGGATGGACTCCACCCTGGCCTCCCTGGACGCCTTCGGCGGCGGCGCCCCTGACGGCTTCATCGCCGGGTGCTTCCCGGACCACTCCGCCGCGGGGCCGGCCATCGAGAAGTACAGGGCGCTCTTCGAGCTGCAGAACACGCCGTTCAAGTGAGCGAGAGGCCCGTTTCGTCGTCCACTTTGTTAGCCTTTTTACTGGGCTATACCAATCAAGAGAAAATAGGCTTTGCACTAGTATTGCGAAGTGCTTTAAGCAAAATCTTCATCGTGTTTCTTTTCTTCTAGGAGCCGCGGCCACGGCGTCGCCGCCACCCGCCGCCTTTGGCAGTACCTCGTGCGCCAGCCGCAGGTGCAGAGCGTCTTCGTCAAGTGCATCTTCGGCGGCGGCAGGGGAAGGCTGCAGCGCGGCGGGGTCTCCTCCGGTGCTCAGGCGGCGGCGGCGGCCGCGGGGACCATGCACGAGTCGCAGTCCTTTGTCAGCAGGCTGAGCGCCGCGGCGGACGCCGCAGACCCAGGGTAATTTTTTGCTCCACAATTTCCCAAAACTTATACAGTTGCGAATCATCACTTTTTTAACAGCTACTACGACAACAACGGTCCCTCTCAGCAGCTTGCGCTCATGCAGGACCCTGTCAAGATCATCCACAAGGACCACGACGCCGTCACCGCCTTCTGCATAAACAAGGTCAGGAAAATAAGAGAGAGGTGTTTTTTTTTCTAGCGGTTTTTACATTCTTCTGGTTGCGTTCTCGTTTTCTCTCTGGGACAAAAAAGCTTTTCTCTCTCCCATCCTTACCATTGATACCATATTTCATATTTTTGCCACTTCTAAGTAAAGCGTTCGTGGTTGCATTATTGTTGCTTTTTTATCTCTCGATGTTCGCCCGTTAATTCTTACAATTTGTTGGAAATTGTGATGAACACTTGCCCCTCCCGCCCCTAACCGCTTGCTCTTTTCCATCTGCTACTCCTGATCCCGGACCGGTGTGCAGAAGAAGCGAGCCGATTACAACGTAAGTTGTGTGTAGGGGGGAAGGGCGGTACACGACACGAGGGCTGTGAGGTGGTCACGCCGTTTTGAAGAGAGAGACCTCTCCAAATGTTGTTGCATGCCCCGGGCATCAGACATGTGACGTGTCGTGGTACCGTTAGTAGAGTGCCTATTAGATCGAGTTGTTTTAGTGCCGCGGAGAATCAACGGTAGTAACAACAGTAGCTAAAGAGCGAAAATGATCGTGCCGGCAACTGTATTTCGACCCTGGGTGGTGTGCCGTCGTCGTCACGGAGGCGTCTCCCGCGGCAGAGGGTCGAATATGTGTGTGCAAGAGAGATGTTGCCAGCACCTTGGTGTGTAACAGCAGTAACTTCCTAGGAAAAAGAGCTTCTGTGCCGTTCAATAGCCCTTTTCTCTTTGTGTTATTCTGGGCCTAATCGTTCAATTTTTCCGTCCAGGTTTCAACCGGCCTGATGACGATGTCTACGAATAAGGAGCTTCAGGAGCTGAACTACTCCCTCCTGCTCAACCCGAAATCTTGGAGCGAGGGGATGAACGAGGAGGCAGACTTCGACGTGCTCAACCTCAACGAGTAAGAAAGAAATTACCTGGCCAACCTTTCCATACTTTTTTTTGTCATCCCGGGTGCTCGGCTTTTGCGTACACCATCCCTTTCAGGGACCCTTGACGCATCTTTGCGACCTGGAGGCGGGGTATGGGGGTGTTTGGACTCCAAACTTTGGTGGGGCAGCACCGATATTCGAACCCCGGACCTCCTGCTTGAGAGTCAGGAGTGTAACGATTACGCTACGGGGGCCGCCCCCCTTTTCATACATAAGATCTTTATCTTTGTTGCAACTCTCCAACTCGCCCTCCTTCCTTCTTTGGCAGTGATCCCGAGAGCCTGTCCGCCTCCAACTTCCTGGTTGTCCAGACCCCGGGCGACAACGTGGGCGGCCCGGTGCCGCCGCCCCTGCCCGCCCCTCCGGGTCCCTCCGGAGTGGCCTCTCCGGCGTCCTCAGTGGCTCCGCACCCGCCGGCGCCGTTCGGGCCGTCCGGGAGCGCGGGGGCCGGAGGCCACCACCACAAGACGGCGACAGTGGTAAGTCGATTAGGAAATGTGGAGTCAACGTATGTGAATAACGAGGTTTCCGTCTGCGCTGATACACAATACAGTGACCTATAGCTTCATCACTTATTTTGTGACCGCTCCTGTGTAAGTAGTATTCCCTGTTCCCTGCATAGTCTAGGTTATACCTTTCATTTTTCGGAGTGGTATATGGTTGCCAACCGTTAGGCACCTACATTGTTTGGTCTGAACATTTGACCCCACGACAATGTTTTTAGGAACCCGTCAGATTTTGTCGCTGTTCCAGCCTATTGAGAATTTACAGGAGCCAGCCATCTCTACCCATATTTGATCCATATCCCGTATACTGAATTTGAAGAGGCATAATTTCGAGACCTACTTTTCCCTCCTTTGCTTCCACCTCTTCCTTCCACCGTCCTCCGCTTTGTCCCTCTCCTTTCGGCAATGCACCTCCCTCCCTCCGTCCCTCCTTATTATACGAACGAAAAAACCTTTTCACGCGAACCTCCAACCTTTCCTTCCTCCTGCCTTGATCTTTGTTCATCCCTGCCTCCCTCCATTCAAATCTGTCCCACCCACCGCCACCCGATTCTCTTCCCCAACGAATCGCAAAAAGGGCTTCTTGGAATTGGAGGGGGGCTTCAACCCCTTCGACACCAAGGTGAAGGTTCCTCTTCAGAAACGCAATTTCGCTCCTTCCTCTTCTTTCCTTTATTCGCGTCCAATACGGTACAATCACTCTCGATCCTTCTGCTCTTCCTGCTGTGAGGCGCCGTGTGCGACAACCCCGCTTTTCATACATAGGAACGACTTTGTGTACGTATGCGCGGACCAAACTCAATTCGGGGCCGCCGCTGAAGGAGACTCACTCCTCCCCTCAATTCACCTCCTCTTCCTTAACAGCTATCCGTTTCCCTGTCTGTCCCCTCAAGAAAGGCTGAGGGGCCCTTTTCTGTTGTCAGTTCTTTCGCGCTTTTAAAAAATTTCGTTGCATGTGCCGTTTGTTAGTGGTCGTTTCGCCAAAAAAAACATGTTCGTTTCTTCATGCTGGTATTCTTGAGTTACCTTAATCATCAACGTCAACTTAGTTTTACTGGCTCAGACTACGAAGCTGCTTAACTTTTCGTAGTGTTGGCCCACGTTAGTCCAAAACGGTTCTAAAAGAAAGCAATTAGAGTCCAAGCAATTATATTTGTAGAATCGAGCCCTTTTATTCTGAGTACCTTCCCTTTTCCTCCGTCTCCTTTCCTTATCTATAAATCGTCCTTCAGCCTATGGAAAAGGCTGGTTGGAATTTCTCTTTTGCAGCAGGAGTCCAAACTACGTACTCATCCATTACGTGTACTCTGTCTCTTTCAATTTGCCTCGAGTTGGCGACTTCTCCCGCTCATATTTTATCTCCACCATCCGCTTAAAATGTTCTTTAAGATTTTTATGAGCTTTCAGTACGTTTCGCAGTTCGCTGTCGCAGAATCAATAATTACAAATAATTGCCGAATCGTCTTTTTTTACCCCACCCCGATTTCCCCCCTCTACACTTTAAGATGAAGGGCCTCAACTTCCCCGGCTCTCAGAACCCGCAGTTCTGTCGGCTGGTTCTGCATAGGAGCAGGCATCTGCTCAAACCGGTGATTTCATGATCTTATTGCTACGTGGTAGTCCCTTGATACCCCCCGTTAGCCTTTAGTTGTCAACAAAAAAGTTCGCGCAACTTTCTCGGACTTACTGCTGGTGCTTGTTATGTTGTCATTTTTTTCACACGCCTTAGCTCAAGTGTTTCTTAAGCACCTGTTGCACCTCTTACGTTTCGTAGCTATTATTTTTTGTATTTTTCTGAAACTTTTATTAGTATGATTCATGACCCTGTTCTTTTTTTTCTCTCGCAAAAACCAGGTCAAGCGCCACCGCGTCGACGGCGTCCGCAGGCTCGCCGCGCACTCCCACCTGCCGCTCTGTAAGTCGAGGTCGCTTCCTGTTTCGAACCGATATTTTCGCCGAGTATTGACGAACGCGACCCTGGCACAATTTCCGGCCTTTTTTCTTCTTGTTGCAGACGTTACGGGCTGCCAGGACGGCTCCGTGCGCATGTGGGAGTGGTCTCACAGCCAGGCGGTGCAGAATGTCAGGCCGTCGGGGGTGTTCGCAAAGGTAAATCATTATTCCCAAAAAAAACCCTTGACACAATTCGGCTATAATTTTTAATTTTTTCCTTCTTGCAGGTTAACCGCGTGCGCTTCACCGCCCAGGGCAACAAGTTCGGCGCCTGCGACGGCGACGGGAACGTCTCGCTCTGGCAGGCGTCAAACGCGTCCTCGCCGTTCTTTGTGAGTACCTTATCGTCCTCACGTTGTCTCTTGCGCGACACTTCATAGCGTCACTTGCGTACGGCATTATCTGATAGGGATAGAATACGAAAAAAGTGGGAAATCTGACTCCCTGCAGCTAGGCTTTGTTTGTCCAACCTCCGTCGGCACTGGGGAGCAAGGGAGGGAGGGAGGGGGGAAACTTTTTTTCGGTTGCTCGTCGGAGGAGGATCGAGACGGGACAATGAAGGGGGGGGTAGGAACAGAAATATCCGTACCCCTCTTTTTCACCCAGAACTGTCGTAAAAACCGAGGTAGAAACGGCCTTCGCCCGGGGGATCAGCTGACGTCTCGGAGAGAAAAGTCGCGTGATTTTTCTCTCTGGGAAATTAAATCCAGTTTTTGGCCTTTTTGGCCTTTGGGCCTTCGGTGAGCGGGCAGGCGACTCCGGGACAACCTCAGGGACGACCTCGGGACCCCAGAGCCCCCACCCGTGACCTCGACCTCGACCTCAACCCCGCCAAGAGTGGCCTTGCGGTCACGGGGCAAAGGTACGTCAGTGATCCCCCCCCTCTCCTCCACCTCCTCCTTCGACGGCAACGACGGCAACGCGATGCCCGGCAAGAAGGGCGGCGGCGGCGGCGGCGCGGGTGGCAAGAAACCCGGTGACGGGTCCCCCGCCCGCCATCCACCCCCTCCCTCCGGACCCCCCGG
>JAAUYJ010024852.1_pt1 | contig 10184 bp, 8 predicted proteins | sample 7278031 | NCBI WGS metagenome assembly JAAUYJ01 (sample SAMN14350222, study PRJNA611818) | marine sediment metagenome | isolation source: surface marine sediment (1.8m) | place: French Polynesia: Moorea | collected 2018-08 | reverse complement strand
TCAAGAATATTCCGATTACTTTGGAGAAGACTTTAACGAGAAATTAGTCAATACAAAAAACGTCCGAGATATTTTAACCGATATTGCCAATCAAACAGGAAAAGAATCAGCCGTTGTTTATATTAATGCTTATAAAGACCAATTACAGATTATCTTATTTACCAAAGACGGTCAACCAATTCTCAAAACAATTCCCACAGCTAATCGCGACAAATTGAAGCTAGCTGCTACGGACTTAATGGTAGAAATTACCAATCCCAGAAAACGCAGGTCCACAAGTTATTTAGCACCAGCTCAAAAATTATATCAGTTATTAATAGCTCCTATTGCCGAAGATTTAGAAGCAGCAAATATTGAGACAATTTTATTTAGTATGGATACTGGTTTTCGTTTATTACCTCTGGCAGTTTTACATGATGGAGAACAATTTTTAATTGAAAAATATAGTATTAGTAGTATTCCTAGTATCAGTTTAATGGATGGTCGTTATCGTTCAATTAAAAATGCCGAGTTATTAGGAATGGGAGCTAGTGAATTTACAGAACAAAATCCTTTACCAGCCGTACCTGTAGAATTAGAAACTATCTCCAAAAAATTATGGCAAGGTAATATGTTTCTCAATGAAAAATTTACCCGCAAAAATCTTATCAATGAACGTCAAAATTATCCCTATCCAATTATTCATTTAGCGACTCATGCTGAATTTAGAGGTGGGGATATTAGTAAATCATACATTCAATTGTGGGATGAAAAATTGAGATTAAATGAAGTTAGAGAGTTGGGTTGGAATTCTCCAGAAGTAGAATTATTAGTATTATCTGCTTGTCAAACTGCAGTGGGAAGTCGAGAAGCAGAATTAGGTTTTGCAGGTTTTGCAGTAGCAACGGGAGTGAAGTCAGTATTGGCAAGTTTATGGTTAGTTAGTGATGAGGGAACATTAGGGTTAATGACAGAATTTTACTCTCATTTAGCTAATGTTGAGATTAAAGCTGAAGCATTACGACAGACTCAGTTAGCCATGTTCAGGGGTGAAGTTAGGATTGAAAATGGTGCGTTAAGGGGTACGGGAAGTCGTGGGGGGGTGTCTTTACCACCGGACTTGGCAAATATGAAAAATAAGAATTTTGCTCATCCTTATTATTGGGCAGGGTTTACTATGGTTGGTAGTCCTTGGTAACTAGATAAAATAATTATTAAAAATAATTATTAAAAAATCTACCAAGTATGGTAGTCTTTTTGTAGTTGTTTCCTTCTAAATATTTCATTCCTCATCAGAGGCCAGGAATAAATAGTGGGGCTAACTACTGAAGTCAAATAATTGGACAAGATTGTACATAACTAGACATTCTTTGTCATATAAATGTAGTGAATGTGGTTTCACTGCTGACAGAGACTTTAATGCTGCTGTCAACTTGGCCAACTATGTGTATTAGTAGCTTGAGTTCCAAGCGAATTTAAGCCTGTCGAGAGAATAAGTTACAGACTCCGGTCGGTGGTTCTCGCGGAAGCAGGAAGCTAGACTCCAAAACTCAAAATTTCATTTGGGTAAGTTTGGGTAAGTTCAGTAGAACGGATAGAAATTATAGACATTAAAAAAGACAAACCATGACAATTGCTACAGCACCATTTCCAATTGACCTAGCAAGCTACAAACCTTTATCTCTCGATCCTACAAACCCCACTCTCACAGACGAACAACGACAAACACTCAAAGCAAATATTCAACTTTGCCGTGATGCCATTATATTCTTCACCGCCACTGGTGCTGCCAGAGGAGTAGGAGGTCATACAGGTGGCCCTTACGATACAGTGCCCGAAGTTATGATTCTCGATGCCTTTTTCCGAGGTGCCGCAGAAAAATTTGTACCAATTTTCTTTGATGAAGCCGGACACCGTGTAGCTACCCAATACCTAATGGCAGCTATAGCAGGAGAACTTCCCGTAGAACGTCTTGTCAATTACCGGGCTGCTCATTCTCATCTACCAGGACACCCAGAATTAGGATTTACCCCAGGAGTAAAATTCAGCTCCGGTAGATTAGGGCACATCTGGCCCTATATCAACGGTGTAGCAATGGCTAACCCTAATAAAATTGTTTGCTGTCTCGGTTCCGACGGCTCCCAACAAGAAGGTAACGATGCTGAAGCAGCCAGAATGGCAGTAGCACAAAACCTTAACGTTAAATTATTCATTGATGATAATGATGTCACGATCGCAGGTCATCCTTCCGACTATTTAAAAGGTTACGACCTAAATAAAACTCTCTCCGGTCACGGTTTAACCATACTAGAAGGAGATGGAGAAGATATAGACGGTCTGTACGAACGGATGTGTAAAGCAGCGACAACAGAAGGTCCGATAGCTGTGATTAATAAGCGCAAAATGAGCGTGGGTATCGAAGGTTTAGAAGGTTCTACCCACGGACATGATGTCATACCTTTAAATTTAGCGATCGCCCATTTAGAATCTCAAGGAAAAACTGAAGCTGTCAACTATCTCAAAAATATCGAAAAACCCAAACAAACCTATACCTTCATGGGTGCAAGCGATAAAGTTGGTTCCAACCGTAACGTCTTTGGCGATACTGTGGTATCCATCCTCAAAGGGATGAGCGAAGCAGAACGCAACAACCACCTATTCGTTGACAGCGACTTAGAAGGTTCTTGCGGATTCAAACAAATTCACGATGCTTACCCAGAGCGGTTCATCAGTGGTGGTATCATGGAACGGGGCAACTTTTCCGCTGCTGCTGGTTTTGGTATGGAGTCAGGAAAGCAAGGCATTTTTGCCACATTCAGCGCTTTCTTAGAAATGTGCATCTCTGAAATTACAATGGCGCGGTTAAACAACTCCAACGTTCTCTGTCACTTCTCCCACGCTGGAATAGACGATATGGCAGACAACACTTGTCACTTCGGCTTAAACAATATGTTTGCCGACAACGGTCTTGATGATGCTTATGAAACCCGGCTTTATTTTCCAGCAGATGCAGGTCAGATGAAAGCTTGTGTAGAAGCTGTATTTACTCAACCAGGAATGCGGTTTATTTTCTCCACTCGCTCCAAAGTGCCATACCTTCTCGATACTAACGGTAACAACCTCTACGGTGACGGTTACAAATTTACTCCCGGTAAAGATGAAGTTGTACGGGAAGGCACCGCAGGTTATATCGTTAGTTTTGGTGATGCTTTGTATCGTTCTCTTGATGCAGTCGAACGCCTGAAACAAGAAGGAATAGACGTGGGTTTGATTAACAAGTCCACTTTAAATGTCATTGACGAGGAAATGTTGCAAAAAGTTGGTGCTGCTCCTTTTGTATTAGTAGTTGAAGCTTTCAACCGTCGCACAGGGTTAGGTAGTCGTTTCGGTTCTTGGTTATTAGAACGTGGGATGACTCCTAAGTTTGCTTACCTAGCTACTCATCAGGAAGGTTGTGGCGGTTTATGGGAACAGTTCCCTCATCAAGGAATTGATCCCGAAGGTATTATGAATAAGGTGAAAGAGTTAACCAAGTAATTAGTTTTGTCTAATTAATAGTGGGAGATATTTTGGAGAATATCTTCCACTTAATATTTAATTCTATTTGTGCAATTTTTTTCTCATATATCTTCATCAAAAAAGTCTCAAAACTTTTATGGGAATCAAAACCAATCTAATTTTTTTGATTATTGCCATTATTTTTACTGTTAGCCCCCTAATATTTGCATTTCTGGGTCTAGCATTAGCTCGTTTATTTCGTTGTGATTTTAATGCAGCATTAGTAGTTTGTCCGGGGAATGATTTTTTGAGTAATCTATTATCAGTTATGATAATGAGTCATTGGTTAGGTTTGTTTACGCTTCCAATTGGAGGAATAGTATCGGTTGTTTTATTAATTGGTCTTGCATCGCAATTCATAGTTAAATGATGATAATCTTAGTCTAGTGTTCCGATTGAATCTTCATTTAATTATTGATCAAAATTTTGGCGATACTCGATTGGAATATTATGTCAATAGCTTGCCCTTTAGGGGGTATCTATAAATAAAAAATTAAGCCTTGATGTAGTAGACCGACACGCCTAAAAATGTAGGTTGGGTTGTCGCTTGCTTCTGCCTAGCAGTACGACAGTGAAACCCAACAAAAGCTTGTTAATGTTGGGTTTCGTTCCTCAACCCAACCTACGCCTAATGCACTACTTTAGCTGAAACAGTCCAGTAGGGTGGGTTAGGCGGGAATAATTTCAGAAAATCAAATAATAATTCCTGACCGCCGTAACCCACCGCATAGTCTATATTTTAGGCATTTTTTATATTTATTTTACAGATATCTTCTTCAAGGGAATAAAAAAATAAAATTCAGTATTTTAAGCACACTATTTCAATAGTGGTTTATATTGTTTAAAAATTTAGCTATTCCGCCGTGCTTGCTATACTAAATAGAAAGTTTCTATAGCTCTACTTTATATAGAGTTAGCAATTCAGAGAAAACAAGTCAGTTTTTCAGTATTCAACGAAAAATGAGATAAAATTTAGACACATTAGAAAAAAAAATAGAGGAAATAAATGGCCCTAGCAGAAGAATGGAGAGACCGAGGATACTATGTATTCTTTCAGAAAGATTCTGTGATCCTATTTCCCCGTGGTAGTGGTAACTGTTACAAAACAGCCCTTGATGATGGTAAGTGGATGAGGTATGATGATGAACTCGAAGAACCATGGGCACAGTTTAAACCTTCAAAAGAGGAAAAAACTAACTTTGAAGAAATAGCTGCTAAATGCTATTGTTTCTCTTTAGGTGGTGGAATTTGTGATTATTGCTCTGGGGAAAAATCAGTTAGCAATTAGTTTTTTTTTGCCACTGGTTTACAACTTCCGAGAACTCAAGATCCCAAAGCTTGGCGAGGGGTCTCGATGCCCATATTACTCAGACTATACAAATAAAGTATATAGGCTCCATCAACCAAACAAAACCCAGGCAGGACGATCCCGCCTGTGGATAGAAGTAGAACCTGAGTTGAAATTCATCAGCAGTTTTTGCTGAGATAAAGCACCCCGAAGTTTTGGTTAATCCCAACTAAGCCGCAACATCTTGATTAAATAACTCCAAAATTTGGCGACAGAAATATCTCAGCTTACCAGCAGAATCATTGTTAGGTTGAGCAGCTCCAATAAAACGCCAACCTCCCACTGTAGTTAATTTCCATTGCTCGCCGCGATGGTCATACCCAGCAACTTCGACTCCTATTGCACGACGATAAGCTTCCAGTGGATCTTGATACAAGCGAATTTGCACCAATAGACAACGACTTTCTAGCGATCGGCTTCTACCAGGAAAATGAAAACCAATATCAATAGAATCTGGGTCAACCAGTTCTAATGTATCCGGGTCATTCATCCACGGCTTTAGATCGACTCTGACATCTGGAAACTGGGACTTAAATAAATTTACAATCGCAGCAATCTTACTTGCGAATTCAAAATTTTTGGCCTGTTCAGCAGCATTCATTATATTTATTCTCCTCAAGAGTAAAATCCCAGATTATTAATTAACTAATTGAATTACAGATAAAAAAACTGTAATATTTTGGACAATTAGGAATAATTTTAGGTTCTATACTTATTTCACTCTTGACTCTAGTTTGTCCTCACTCGAAATATCACCACAAGCACCTTGACCCATATCAAGAGTAAACTACTCTCAAATTTATGCTATACAACCTTCACGAACTAAATAACAGATAAGGTTGATATTCTTGCAACTCCTCATCAATAGAATTAACCACTGTCAATATCTATATAATCTATTAAGATAAAGCCTTTGGATATTTTAATTCTTGACATAATATCTAAACTATGGTAAAAAGAGATTGATATGAAGACTATATATTGGTAATAAATCTGACCATATCAATTTTATTGAATTAAATTTCAATTTTCATTGATGTTTATTACAGTCTGTCTATCAATCTTAAAATATCAATAAATCAGCCAATCCCTAGTAATAATTTAGGTTCAGAATTTAACTAAATTATTAATCTAGTTTGACCGAAAAATTATTATTGAGAATAATGAGAATAATCTAAATATCAAAAATTAAGCAAGAATAATTTGAGTGGTTAAGAAAGAATTGAAGACAATGAAAAAACTGGTATAGAACCAAAAAATATCTGACAAAAATATTAAACTACATTATTAACATTATTATTGAGTTGGTAATCAGGAATAGATGATGATTGATGAGGATAAATTAAAACCTAATTCTACTAATTAAAACTTGAATGCAAGTTAAAGAGTAATAAATCAAATAAAAAACTGCTATAATTTTGATTTTTAACAGATAAAAAAAATTATAGATGGAAAAAAGAAAGCTAACTAAGAAGATAACATAACTAGAGAATCCCCAGAAATAAAAAGTTAGCCGAAAATTGCATAAAGCTGTCAAATGCGATATAATTAAAAACTACTAGCCAGCCAAAATAGGTTTATGTTTGAAGCCCTTGCCGACCGCTTAGAAGCCTCCTGGAAAAAACTAAGGGGTCAAGATAAAATCACAGACTCCAATGTCCAAGAAGCCCTGCGAGAAGTGCGTCGAGCCCTATTAGAAGCAGATGTAAACTTACAAGTTGTCAAAGACTTTGTAGCCGAGGTAAGTACCAAAGCAAAAGGGGCAAATGTATTAACTGGAGTTAAACCAGACCAACAGTTCATCAAAATTGTCCACGATGAGCTGGTGCAGGTAATGGGGGAAAGCAATGTTCCCTTAGCTACAGCAGATGAAAGTCCAACAATTGTGCTGATGGCAGGTCTACAAGGTACCGGTAAAACCACAGCCTCAGCTAAATTGGCCTTGCATTTACGAAAGGAAAATCGGAGTGCTTTGCTAGTAGCTACTGATATCTATAGACCTGCTGCAGTTGACCAATTAGTTACCCTGGGTAAACAAATAGATGTACCAGTATTTCAACTAGGTACAGATATAGACCCTGTAGAAATTGCTCAAAAAGGATTAGAAAAGGCCAAGGCAGAGGGCATAGATACAGTAATTATAGATACGGCAGGTCGGCTCCAGATTGACCAAGAGATGATGGCGGAGCTAGCCAGAATAAAAGCAGCAGTTAGGCCCCAAGAAACATTGCTAGTAGTGGACGCAATGACGGGTCAAGAGGCGGCAACACTGACTCGTACTTTTAACGACGAAATAGGGATAACCGGGGCGATCCTCACCAAAATGGATGGGGATACTAGGGGAGGAGCAGCCCTATCAGTGCGTCGAATTTCTGGTCAGCCCATTAAATTTGTGGGTGTGGGTGAAAAAGTAGAAGCTCTTCAACCTTTCTATCCAGAAAGGATGGCCTCCAGAATTCTGGGGATGGGAGATGTACTAACCCTGGTAGAAAAGGCTCAGGAAGAGTTTGACATAGCTGATGCAGAAAAAATGCAGGAGAAAATTCTCTCAGCTAAGTTTGACTTTACCGACTTCCTGAAACAAACGCGACTGATGAAAAATATGGGTTCTCTGGGTGGAATTATGAAATTAATCCCAGGAATGAATAAAATCAGCGACGATCAGTTGCAGCAAGGAGAAAGCCAGCTCAAACGCTGTGAGTCTATGATTAACTCTATGACAGTTCAAGAGCGCAAAAATCCAGAACTTTTAGCAAAATCTCCTTCCCGACGACGGCGTATAGCTCGTGGTTCAGGTTATGCTGAGAAAGATGTCAGTAAGCTGGTGAGTGATTTTCAAAAAATGCGATCGCTCATGCAGCAAATGGGCCAAGGCGGAATGCCAAATATGGGAATGCCAGGAATGCCAGGTATGGGAATGCCAGGAATGCCAGGAGCTAATACACCCCGAGGTTGGCGTAATCAACCAGGTATGGGCAGTGCTAAAAAGAAAAAGAAGCAGAAAAAGAAAAAAGGCTTCGGGCAGCTTTAACAGGATGGGGCAGAACAAAGTCCAAAATACCGCAAATTATAGATGTGACAAATCATGCCTAAAACTTCCCACAAAATTCTCTGACTCAATAGCTTAAAATACCAAACAGGAGTATAGTTACTCGAAATGATCAAACTGCGATTAAAGCGATATGGAAAAAAACGGGAGACTAGCTACCGGATAGTAGCAATGAACAGCAGTTCCCGTCGTGATGGCCGTCCACTAGAAGAACTCGGCTTTTATAATCCTAGAACAGACGAAACAAGGCTGGATGTACCAGCTATTACAAGACGTCTCCAGCAAGGTGCCCAGCCAACAGATACAGTGCGTGACATATTGAGAAAAGCTAATGTCCTTGAATCATCCAGAACCGGATTTAACACCCAACCGAGCGTATCAGTTTCCAATGCAGAACAGACAGAAGCCGTTGCCGATGCCGAATCGAGTCAGACAACTGCCAATGCCCAAACCAGCGAAACCAGCGAAACCAGTGAAACTGAGTCAGCCGAACCCACAGGAACTACAGAATCTGACGACCAGGCCCCAGTCGTCAGCTAATCCAGATTATGTTGAGATACTTAGGTTTTTAGTTGAGCCATTTCTAGAGTCGCCAGAATCTTTACGAATAGATTGCGAACTACACCCTCGGCAACCCAAAGCCTGGATTCGTATGGCCTTTGATGAACACGAAAAAGGGCGAGTTTATGGAAGAGGAGGACGTAATATCCAAGCAATCAGAACTGTATTATCAGCAGTGGCACAAACTGCAGGTCAATCAGTAAGTTTGGAAATATACGAAGACCAGCCAGACAAACCACGCCCCTCTTACCCTCGTAATAATCGAGAATACAGGGACAATAGCAAGCCGATAATACTAAATAATCGTCCCTCTGAAAACAGACACACAGTACACCGTCGTCGTGGCAGTACCCCAAGTCCTACCAGATACGGGAGAAATGTCCAGGGTATGAGATAAAATTTGTTGTTAAGTAGCCACCGCTATCTTTGTAAGTTAGCGGGGGCATTACTTTCTAAATTATTGACCATTATTTGTGAACAGTGACAACGAGGGTTTGTGACAAACCCCTGCGAGAATACTCTTATTTGTATTTACTCAAACTTGAAACTTCTAATTATAGTCTCCCAAGCTAAAACACTAGGCAAAAACGGAATTATGTTGGCATGACAGAGGCAATAAAAATAGAATTGCCGACAATGGATAGCGCGATCGCTCTTTCTGGGTATCACGAAGAAAATATCAAACTACTGGCAAAAAATACAGGGGCAAATGTGGTACTGCGCGGACAGGAATTACTGATAAGTGGCACCGCAACTCAAATAGAACGATGCCAAAAAATCGTGCGATCGCTAGAAGACCTCTGGAAACATGGCAAAACTATTACTGGGGTAGAAATTCTCACAGCTCGTCATGCTGTAGATACTAACCGCCAAGAGGATCTGCAACAACTTCAGCAAGACGTTCTTGCCAAAACTCGCCGTGGGCTAGAAATTCGCGCCAAAACTTTCCGGCAACGGAAATATGTGCAAGCCATCCGTACTCAGGATATGACATTCTGTGTCGGGCCTGCTGGTACAGGTAAAACATTCTTGGCAGCAATTTTAGCAGTTAAAGCACTTTTAGACAACGAATATGAACGTCTAATTTTAACCAGGCCCGCTGTGGAAGCGGGAGAAAAATTAGGATTTTTACCAGGAGATTTACAACAAAAAATTAATCCTTATTTACGACCTCTATATGATGCTCTCTATGAATTAATAGAACCAGAAAAAGTGACAACTTTAATGGAAAAAGGGATTATTGAAGTTGCACCATTAGCATACATGAGAGGTCGTACTCTTAACAACTCTTTTGTAATTCTTGATGAAGCCCAAAATACCACTCCTGCTCAAATGAAAATGGTATTAACTCGTCTGGGTTTCCGTTCAAAAATGGTAGTAACAGGGGATATAACTCAAACAGATTTACCTTTAAATCAAAAATCTGGATTATCAGTTGCTATTAATATTCTCAGAAATGTAGAAGGTATTGCTATCTCTGAACTATCTCAAGCTGATGTTGTCAGACACCCTTTAGTACAGAGAATAGTTGCTGCTTACGAAAAATATGAAAAATAATCAATAACTACTTATGACTAATAACCTGAAAGATTTTTTAGAAGCTTGTGAACAACTTGGAACTTTACGTTTAATTGTGACAAGTAGTGCTGCAGTATTGGAAGTTAGGGGAAAAATTCAAAAGTTATTTTA
>JAAUYJ010111510.1_pt1 | contig 10187 bp, 5 predicted proteins | sample 7278031 | NCBI WGS metagenome assembly JAAUYJ01 (sample SAMN14350222, study PRJNA611818) | marine sediment metagenome | isolation source: surface marine sediment (1.8m) | place: French Polynesia: Moorea | collected 2018-08 | reverse complement strand
TTTGTGAGACTTGTTTGTGGACTCCCTCGAGGCCTGGTCGTGTGAACAGGCAAAGGACCGCCTGTCCATGTCGGCCGCGAGCCTGCCGCTTACATGTCCGCCGCCGAAGGGGTGAGGGGGCGGGGCGACGGCAGCATCATGTCCTCCAGTGCTGTCAACGCCGTAGTGGATCGGTGGCGCCGGCTCTATGGAGAGGGAGCTGGCGTAAGACGTTGAGCCCGCAGTTGCCTGATGCTGGCGAGGAGTGTTGGGGATAGAGGAGGAGGAGGTGGAGGAGGTAGGGTAGGTTGAGGAGGAGTCGGCGGGCGTGGTCGGCGGGCTAGTGCTCTACGGGGGCTGTGCAAGGCGGCTAGTTCGAAATCGTCTGCTCTACGTGACATTTCCAATCCCCTGAGATAAATATTTATCCGACTGTGAACATATTGTCGGACCTTTCTCAACAATAACAGGTACATAATATAAAACAGGAATAACATAATAACTACACATCCACTAAACACTTCTATAATGGATGTGGTGGAAGGGAGAAGAAAATCAGGGAGGGCAATGTTTTTTATGTCTTCCAAAAGAAACTCGTTTTTCTGAAGATCTAAGTCAGGAAAATCAAGTGTCTCAAAGTTCATTAGTGGGTGATCTGCAATGCCAAGATGAATTACAGTTGACAAATGAATTTCTGGACTTGTTTGTGTGTTGCCGAAGAGTTTAAAGCCATGCACCGTTGTTATGGTACAGTGCGGGGGAATAGAAAACGTGCCAGTCCCAACCACTGAATAAGTAGTACGTGAACTCTTTTCACCAAAGCAATGCCGGTGAAGGGTTCTCTTTCCCGGCACCCGGTAAATGGTCAAATTTCCAAAGCTTCTAAAATAGTCTGTGGTATATTCCTGCGGACTGTAAACGCACGTGGACGCCCGATTAAAATAGTTGGGCGGTCCGCAAGCGGGCACAGTCGGAGGAACTAGAGGGCCTGATGTTCTGCAATCAAAAGGCCTCCTCTCACAGGCAGATGTTTCAGATTCGTCAAGTATGATGTACCTGTCCTCCTGCGCCAGGATCACGATGTGTCTTGGCACAGTCTTAGGAAGGTATGATTTCCCTTCCCGAAAGATGGGAAGGGGGTCAAGACGAAGCAAAGTCCCAAGGTGCCTATTTTGGAAAGTTGGAAATTCCAATAATATGAACAAAGCCTCATTGTTGCGAACAAGGCTTGTCCTAATGTGTTTAGGGTCCAAGACCAGTTTGTCATCACCTGCTGCCTTTTGAGCTTCCAACAAAAACTCAGATGAGACAACAAACTCATGGGCTACGCTCCTCCTAGCAGCAGTTACAATAGCCAGGAGGTTGTTGATGGCAAAATGTAAATTTGAAGAAAGAATTGAAAAATCATCATTCAACTTTAGGAGAAATATGGACGCGAGCATTTCGCTGTTCAAATTTTGGACGGTCTCACTAATCTCCATCTGGTGGGCTGCAACGCGTTCTAGTGCGTCACGCATCTCCTGAGACATGATCTGCACGGCTGACATTCCAGCCGCTAGTTGGTCTAAGCGGTCATTAGTTTTTTCGAGTTCAGCAATGTTCCGTACACTGGCAACAGTGTTTGCCAGGAGGATCGCCGCTGCTGCGACCCCCAGGACCACTGCTGCTGCTGCTCTTTCTTGGCGGGCGGCACCATTTATGTCAGGTGCCAGACGTTTTGTCCAAGCTGCCAGAGAGAAATCAGCAGTGTCATCCAGTAAAGGCTTCTTTGGCGGGCCTGCACCCATTGTGGATGGGCCCGGAGGAGAAACAAACGGAAAGGATGGCATGTGTGAGGAGGTGTTGAATTCAAGCTCCGTTATGAAGCTTGGATCCACCAGAGTGAGAATCTTCCGGACTTCTGAAATGTGGTTTGTCAGTTTTTCGACCTCGGCGTTGCATAATTTTTCCACGATGGGAAACGACTTTTTGTCTCCAGGCCTGATGCGGTAAGCGCTTGGGTTACGGCAGATGAGGTGGCGAGGGGCCACGGCTGAAGGAGACGTCATGGACGTCATATTCAAAGCGCCGCTGAGAAAAGAAAGTCGTAGTCTGTTCATTGGACCGAGGCGAAAAAGAGACGGGTAAATTGCCTTAATTGCGGAACTGCTCTCGTCGATGGCAAGAACAGGAATTGTAGGAACATAACCGTCCGTTGATTTTAGCAAGATCCGATTTGACAAAGCCCCGGGGCCGGCCGCAACATAGGGTGAGGCAAACTTCTCAATTCCGTGGGAAATGAGGAGCTCCTCTAAGCTTGTCCTGTCCCGTGCACTTTCAACAGTCGGGGGCAGGTATCCCTTTGTGCGACATGTTGCGTCGATGTCATAGGACAACAGCGGAGCGGTGAGCAACATGTACGTTGGCTCCATGCCCGGGGACTGCAACGCTTTCAAGCAAATGTTTTGGTACGTGCTGTAGACGTCCTGCATTTTCTCAAGCGTAGCGGTCAGCCCCTTCATATCTAGCTTCCTTGCAAAGAAGTGTCTCGACGGGTTCACGAGGACCCTCTCTGAGACCGTGCTAAACACGAAGTCGCCCTTGTTGACCACGGACTGTTGCGCAAAGGCCAGGGGGAAAAAGAGGAAAACCAGTAAAAGGAAGAGAGTGCTTGTGCTTGACCTTAGCCGGCGGGGAGCGGGTAGAGGAGGGTTCCTTCTTGGCCTAGTTGGTGAGCCTGGGAGGGAACCAGGCGACCCAGGATGGTGTGGGCGCAGGTTAGGTATTGGTGAAGGAGGAGGAGAGAAGGAGCGGAGGTGAGAGGAAGAGGAAGGAAGGAGAGGGGGAGCGAGGCTCCTTTGAGGACAAGGTGTGGTAGGCGAAGGAACCGGGGTGGAGGTGTGGCAAGGCGTCAACACCTGGGGCCCTCCATCAGGCATCTCGTAGAGGAGGGTGGGGTCAAACTCCATGCAAGGCCACCCTGCAGGCAGATGGGAAGACATCTGTCGCCGCCGGACCTGGTTTTCTACCGAAGTGGGGAGACAGATGCAGGACGCTGCGCAATGGACGCTGCACGTGTCATGAAATGACTCGGAGAGAACCTTGCGCCATACATCCAGACTGAACTCCAATCCTGGGAAGATCCTGGACAACTCGGCAAAGTACCGAAGTTTTGGGACGGCTGGAAACCCCCATGATGACCGCTCCTTTACGAGAGTCTGGTACCTCTCCTCCAAGCGAGTGAGTGGAAGGGGAGCCAGGTACCGGCGCTGACGAGCCAACACCTCCGGGGGTAGGCAGAGTTTGTGGAGGGCGCCGCCGGGGTCGAGCTCAGCATAGAAGAGCTTGTATTGATCAAGGAGATTCATGTTGCGGCAAAACTTGTAACTGAAAAGAAGAGATGAAGAGAGGTAGAATCTCCTGGTGCTGACGGCCGCAAAGCCAGTCAGCGTGTCAGTCACTTGAAGCAGGTGAGTGACGAGAGCATAAATAAAACGTGTATGGGGGCTGTTGAGGAGCCCCCGAGGGCTTTGCTTCGAGTAATGCAGATAGCCCACGAGGGCTGTCTCCTGCTGTGTTGTCAACGTGAAATGTTTGTCAACGTAGCCCAACAAAAACGGAAGGTCCAGAACGGAAAGGCGGCATGAGGCGACTATGTTGTGCAGTGTGCGGTCGAACGGAGCCATTGTCCAACATTTGAACACCTTGCTCTCCCACCAAGTGGGGGGAGCGTGTGCTCGGATGGACTCATGGATTTGGTCCATAGGGACAATGTAATCCCGGAGGAGCCGAACCAAGTTAGTGCAGTGCCTGCGGATGGGCACTGCAACACCGGGGACAGCTTCGCTGCAGGAGGAGTGATTCGAGATCGACTCCAGGGCTCCGTTCAGCTCATTCTGCGTGTGTCGCACCGCCTGCATTGAAAAATAATAGGAGTAGAAATCATCAGCTGGTATGACGTTCTCAGCTAACAGAAGGAGGCGTAGCGCGGTTGTGGTAGAATCCGGGACATTCTGTGAAGTCGAGGACTGACTAGATGCCGCTGCCTCAGATGGCAACATGCTTCGTGGAGCTTCTCCGGGGATAAGAGGCTTCCCCGCCAGACTCTCCTGCATGGCCTCGCCCATTAGGATCGGAAGGGCCGGCGGGAGACGACAGTAAGAGAAAGTCGCCGGCGAATCCAGCAGGTTGTAGAACTTGCTCGGGGGTGGCACGTGAACCAAAGGCCGATCCCTGCACGTGCAGTCCGGTAAGCTACCTAAGTCAACGAGGCGCTTCAGCCGAATGTTATCTATGCTTTCCATAAGGCGAGAGGGGTTTTGCTGACATGGGTCACAACCCAAGTTCACGTACGGTCCATTTTGCATCAATACACAGTGCGCGGGTATTGAGTGAGGATGAAACATAACGGGGAAATCCTCTCTCTGCATTGGAAATTGGAGGCCATTAATCTTCTCCGTGCCTCTCACTAGAGCAGTATTGTTCGTTACGTTGGAGGGCTGCATGGTGACTAAATTGCCTCTTAGATCTCAGGCCCTAGCCTGGAGCCCGAGGGGGAGCTGGAAAGAGAGAGAAAGGGAGAGCAAGTTGTAAGATATTTATATGCATGTAGTGGAAATATGACACTAAGAAAAATCGGCAAAAGATCGGCGCTCACAGTACTTCTAAACTATGTACAAGTGTCTCCACAGCTAATCTCTATTGTGTGGATGGGGTATTTGTCGCGTCGGGCTGGTTGTTCGCTTGATGTTCTCTTATGGCTTTTACCGCTCTGAGACTGAGGGCCACCAAATGAAGATGGTGCTCCTGCAAGTCAACAGGCAGTTCCCGGAAATCATCCATGAGGCGCCTGAGACGAGGCGGGGCCACCTCGCTGTTCCTTGTGTTCCCCGTGACGCGGTACATGGGGCGCATGACATTGCGCAGCATTGAAAACACCTGCAGGCAGATGCTGGCCGACGGGAGGTCTGGGCCCTCCATGGATTGAACCACTAGGCGCCAAGGCCTTGCCGCCTCAGGGTGGGTTGACAAACCAGCAATGGGGTTGCACTGCACAGTGGTGAATGGGAAACGCAGGACGACCCGGCCATCTTTTCCACACTTTGTGCGGAGGTGGGTGTGCCCAATGTTGTCCTGGTACACCATGGTCGGGCTGGGATGCGTCTCAAATGGTGGTGTTCCGTCCTCCCTCATGATTGGCTCTGTCTCATAGACCGACATTCTGGTCAAATGCAAATCGATTGCGGAGTTTTCCGGGAGCCATGTTTTAAGGATGATGTTCTTCTTGCATTTAATTTCTATTAGTTTTGACTGCGGGTTCAGCTGAATGTCACCACGCTTTCTTGGTCGCTGTTCTGGAATTTCAAATGAAATTTTGGCTTCGCTGCTATCTGCTGTAGCTGTGCCCTGTACCGCGGGGTTTGTCGCAGGGTCTTCATCATGCTCATCCTGTGAGCCAGTCTCCGGCGAAGGATGCTCTGGGGCGCGGACTGCGAGTTGGCACCCCGTCGTTGCTGCAGGGGCAGCTACTCGTGCCACACCCGGAAGTGCGGGGATCACCGCCACTGTGGTGACGGCAACCTCCTTTGCCGGGTTGCCCGTGAGGCCAGCAGGTACAGGTACGCTAGAATTTGCCCCAGCAGGTTGTACATCTGCCGACATTGGATCTCTAACAGTCAGTGGGAGACCGGAGGCACAAATCGTCGTCAGGTCCCCATCAGAAAAAGAAGGAGTTGGTGCATACACATTTGTCGTGGTTGAGGGACCATTGCTAATAGTGGGTGGTGGCGGAGACGTGCTAGAACCTACTTCTTCTAGCAAGTCGTGTATGAACGGGGTTCCCGGCAACGAGAACGAAGGCGGGGATAGGATAGGAGAATCATCTGACAACAAAGGAGTCATCAGACGGGGACTAGGAATGGGGTCCCTTTCAGTGGACATTTCCACGGTAGAAGGTTTATCACAGTCTTGACGATAGGGACCAAATGGCCGTAGTGCCTTGGTTCTCTGAAAGGTTAAAGAAAAACCATTTAGAGGACGACAACAAATAAGGGGTCTCAAGATCACTTCAACCAAAGGGAGCCTTGCAGACAGTCAATATATATAAACTCCCTTCAGTTGAAGCGAAGACATATGTACATGATCGAAGGAACAGGATGTCATGTTCCGGAGTCTGCCCGAGGTCTTTACATAGGGCGAGCGTTCTTGATGATTTGGATGCTGTAGGCAAAAAGGATGCCATCATGGTAGAGTCTTCTCATGTCCGCCTTGGTGACTGTCAGTCGGACTCCCTTATCTTCCTGGGACTTCTGGTGGGGAGCCCTAGAGCTGAGGCGACCGTGCACCGACATCGTTTGGCCTAATGATGACATCAACTTGTGATGGACTCCATGGCCATTCAGAACCGCTGCCGAGGGCGTCGGGGTCATCCTGCTCCTGTGCGCGATCTGGAGCTGGTTATACCCCAGTGGCGACGGCGGAAGTGGCGGTGGCATGTTCTTGTTGTCCGATTCTTTCCTTGCTGCATTGTCGTCCCCGCTTCCCTTGTCCTGTTGGTTGCCTGGGCCCGTCGATCCGTGTTTGTGACGCTGTTTGTCCGAAGAAGTCTTCCTTAGAGTCAGCAGGGCTTCTGCAGCCCGGACGGAATCCTGATGGGCGGCCGCCTGAGCTGACAGCTCGCGCCGTCTTTCTTTGGACCGAAAGTAGTGGCTTTCATTCTGGCGACCTCTGTCGCTCCTTGTCTTCATGTGCTTGTCCGGGAGGGGCACCGTAGGATTCAGCGTCAGTGGAGGGTGGAGCAGGTGCAGGCAGACCTCCGGGTAGGCATGTTGGATAATACCCTTGACGTCCGCCTCCTGCATCAGCGCCCATGGGCGCAATCGAGAGCTTGCCTCGTACAGGGTGATGCGAACTGACACTGCCGACATTGGGATGGCCTCCGCAGGCATCGATGTAGACACACTGAATTTACATGCGTCATCTCCGGCGTAAGCAAAGTGGGCCATCAAATTCATTTCTGAATGTTCGGAGCTGATGAGGAGGGCCGATGCCCACTCCGGCCAGTCGTAGTTGTCAAGGATGGAGGTCCTTGGCGTATCACGCATGTAGCCGAAGTAGGTGTCACTTTGTTTGTGTAAAGGGACAATGTCCCCGCAGAAACTGGCTATCACGTGTTCCGCGTATGACCCGGCATGCCCTTCCCATGTGCAGTGATGACTAGGGCAAACTGCCAAAGAGAAACCACAAGAGGCCTCGTGCCACTCGATGTTCGCTGATGTTAGACGCTTCCTGCAGCCGGCCTTATAATGGCGGCAGTCCCACAAGTATGTTGGGTCTTGCAGCCGGTCTGCCCGGATTTTCTCGGCTCCACGCAAAGGTGTTTGGAAACGAGTGTTTGGGCATTCTGGAGCTGGGCAGCCACCATAAGCAACCCTACAGGACTTGCAGGCAAGGTGGCGATTGGTACAGCCAAGTAAAGTACCAGTCCTCTGGACTTCTTTGCATTGGACACAACGAAGTGGGTCAAAGTCTGGTTGCCTTGGAGTGGTTGGGGGAATTATGTCCCGCCTGCTGTGGTAGCCATCGCGATGAGGCAACTCCTCTCTGGGAGGGTTGAGAATCCAGTCTCTTAGATGCTGGTCATGTCCCTCGGTGGCCGGCGGAGGAGTGGAGTGGGGATAATCCTGGAGTGTGAATGTGGTGGGCTTTCCACGCACATTGACACTTTTGGCCTGGCTCCTGGAGGTAGGCGGCACTGCCGGAGAGCACTGTGGCCCTGCTGGGGAGACAGATGTTGCAGTAACCGTACAACTACTGCCACCAGCTGGCGTAGATAGAACGGCGCGCTTGGTAGGCGTAGGTCCCGGAGGAGGAGATGGGGCCTCGGGAGGGGCCCGTGATGACGATGGCAAGCTGTCCGGTGGAGTTACCAGCGCCTCCTGCTCCCCGTTTGGGTTGGAGGCGGACACTGCCGTGTCGGGTGGCCTTTTGGCAGAACAGGCTCCCGCCTCGGACCGGCCCGAGATTGCCGGCGAGGTAGTGCCGGGCTTCACCGCAGTTGATACTGTGGTGACCGGCAGTGTTGCTGCTGACGTAATTGCCGTGGGAACAATTCGATCTGCAGTTGCCACAGGCGGTCCGGGTATTGTCGGTGACTCATCCATTGCATCTTGCAGAAGAAGAGACGACTGTGACGCTGCGGACGGTAGGCTAGCTTCTGCGTTGGAGGTGGGTACCGGATCATCTTCTGACGTTGAAGACTGAGGGGGTGTCCCGGACGATTGCTGCATGGGGTAATCTTGTTCCTGGCTCTCAGTCTCCGTTGTTGGCTCCTCGTGGTTGGTCAAAGTTCGCTTTCTACTGAGTTTTGGAGCCGCGAGGGGCTCAGTCAGCGCCATTTTTCGAGCGCGCGTGTTGTAACAGCGCCTCTCGGATGGCCCCGGTGAATCCTCATCAGGCGGGTCTGCTGAAGTGACCTCAGTCAAGTTGGTGCCGCGACTCTTAAGATCTTTTTCTTCCATGACTACTGTGATATACTTTCTCTAGAGGATGTACTAATTTTAAGCTAGCTGCCTTGCACCCCTTTTTTCTTTGTGGGTAAGGAACGTGGGTCAGGAGTCTGGACCCGGGACCCTACAAGGCAAAGCTGAAATTTTTAGTCGCTGTTTATTGTGCCGCCGCTCGCTTCTATTATCATTAACTCACCGGAGTTTTTCTCCTAACCCCAAGATGTGTCCTGACTCCCGACCGAGCGCGTCGACGGGACGAGTACGGCGGTTGAACGGGAAGCTTGTCGACCGGACCGTTGCAAGAGCTGGAAGGAAAAATACCAGTCTTAAACCATGGTCTGATGCTTGGTAGCAAACAAGGGGCAAATCGGAAGGAGAGGAACGGGGTTTGGGTGGAATGTTGGCTTTTGCTTGAGACGTAAGGGCAATGGACGGTGGAAGAGGAACAGGAGAGGGCATATGAGGAGTGGCGTGGGGTACTGGGATGGATCCTTTACTAGTTTTCTATCATTCTAGTAATATTCCCGTAGTGAGTCTGTTTGGTCTGTCAGGTTTTCCCAACCGCAAAAAAATGTAACGGTAAAAACTCATAATTGGGCCTAGTCTAAGCACCATCCTTTTTTTGCCTGTGTGCTTACTGCTGCGACAGATCAGTCCTGATAACAAGCAACCTGGCTAGGGTATTTTTGCATCAGAGAATGAAGACTAGTGGACTACCTTTATATGGCCTGTAGAATCATCTTAAAACATATTAAACTTTGATACCTAACATATGTTTTCGATGACTCCGTTAATCAGACCAAAGTCCTGCCCTGAGCAATACTGAAACAGAGGAAATTTTAGCCTTTCAAACTCTGTGATTGCTCTCAGTACTTACAGAGGGGCGTTAATTTGAAACAAATAGAAATAAACATACCTTGACCAGTCCTTGCCCCCGGTGCCACCGTGGACTGTGGTCAAAGGGGCCCATGTTCTTTCCTGATAGGTTTTTCTTTAAAACTACGGTGTAAGAAAAGACAGACTATGGGAGTCTCTGTGGCGGCTTCTCCGTTTTTTTTTTTCTACTATGTGGTCCTCCTGTGGGACATTTTTGTCTTTTTCCATGGAAGTATTTTCTTAATTTCTTTTTCTTTCTCGTAGTGCGCGTCTTATCTACTCATCATTTTCATCGTCATCTTGTGCCTCAGAGATTTGGTTATAAATAGGTTTATTCAGGAGAAGCCGGGAGAAGTCCTGATCAGCGGGTGAGAGGAGCGCCACCCGGCGCTTAATTATCGACCCTGTGTCGATGTGCCGCAGTGTGGCATTATGACCGCTCTTTTCAATTTCAACTACAATATATGGCCCAGTCTTTGTTACTCTGAGACTGTTACCCCCACTAATTAAATGCCTATTACTAGCCCAGACTACGTCGCCGGGGCTAAATACTTTTTTCCTTCTTCCGATATTAAATTTGTCTCGTTGTGCCCCTGCTTTTTGTTGCCTTTTGAGAATGTATGCGTCAATTTCTTTTTGAATGTCAGCCAATAAGTTTCCATCCGTTGTGCCCGCATCCGTCGCGACGGCAATAATATCATTTGACTTTGGCAACGTCTGATTGAATAGCAGAAATTCAGGAGAGAATTTTCTGCCCAGAACAATGCGTCGGTTGAGGTTGTATGCTACAAGAGACGCTAGCTCGTCTGCTGTTAGTTCAGCGTTCGTTAAGCGTAAAGTCCTCAA
>JAAUYJ010117246.1_pt1 | contig 10188 bp, 5 predicted proteins | sample 7278031 | NCBI WGS metagenome assembly JAAUYJ01 (sample SAMN14350222, study PRJNA611818) | marine sediment metagenome | isolation source: surface marine sediment (1.8m) | place: French Polynesia: Moorea | collected 2018-08 | reverse complement strand
CCCAAGACAAATCCTCTAACACACTCTGATTATCTTCAGAAATTCTCTCTACTGAAACCATTAGTTTCCTGTTAATTGCTCCAAATCAGCCACAATCGGATTGACTTCATACCAAGAACCTCGATCATCCCTATATTCATAAACTAACAAAGTACGAATCAACTTTTGATAATTAAAATCTCCAGCTAATCCTTTCCCTTGTTTAACTTGCCTTAATAGTTCCCATTCATCTTCGGTAATATTGGTTAAATCATCAGCTTGTTCATTAACTACTGTAGCTTGGAGCTGTTTACCAGAAAGCGGTAATTTCCTTTCTTTGCGAATCCAGGTATTAAGTAACCTCAGCAAATTCCTGACATGACCGCCACTTTTGAGGCATAATTCCTCTAAAGTCTCTTCACTTTCAAAAACATAAGGAATTTGAGCAAATAATTCAGGAGAATCTTTTAATTCAGGATATGCTCTAGTCAATACCATCTGTTTCAGTAGTTTCATTCCCGACTTATGAATACTGCCATCTCGCTTTTTGACAGGAATCATTGGTAATACCAGTGGCGAATTAAACCTACTCCTAATTATCGGAAAATCATCAGAATGCCTTAAAGCTAAGGGCATAGTATAGACTACATGACAAGATAATTGCTTTAATTTTTCTCCTCGGTCGGCAAACAGAAATTCTGGTTGTAAACGTCCATTGGGTTTTGGAATGTTGTCCAAGCGGTCTAGATTATCTACAATTACCACTAATCCACGGTTTCCCCGAGCTTTTAATTCTCCAGCTGCTGGTTTAAACAATCCCCGATTCAGAACATCAAGAATTGCATCTGTTTTCGGTTCTAAATAATCCTTTAAGCGATCACGCAGATTTTCATTTTTCTTGATTTTAGCGTTAATTTTCCCAATTAAAGTCGAAAGAGTAATACTTGCTTTCTCAGAACTTAGTTTAACGTCAAAATCCCCGACTCCAGGGATGCTTCCCTCTGTTGAAAGCTCTATTTCTAGACTCAACAATTTAGCAGCTTTTTGCAGTAATCCTTTAAAGTTTGAGTCCTCATCTTTACTGGGAAGAGACTCCAAACTCTTACTTACTCGACGAGCAATAGCTAATAAAATATCACTAACATCAACATTCCCTAGATCCAAGTCGTCACTTGATTCAAAATAAACTACATGAAATTGCTCTTGTTCTAACTCTTGTTTGAGGCGAAGTAACTCCGTTGATTTACCACAACCGAGATGTCCTGTAAACAGATTACAAGTGAAATATCCCTCTTCTGCCCAAGTAATACTCAATTTTAAGTCTTCAATAACCTGTCCTCCTCTGACCTCCGAAAAGTCTATATATTTCTTGGCATCTTCAGTATCTTTGATATCAAGGGTTTTTAGAGGATTAGTTGCTTGATAAAATCGCTGTGGATTTAGACTCACAATTATTTGTTAGGAAGTTTGACCATAAGTTATACCTAAAATTTTAGTTCTAAATCCCAATCTTTTGTCATCTATAGTTAAGAATCTAAAATTTGCTCTGAATCCCTATTATTTACCAGGTTACAAGGATCATATAACCCTCTTTTGTTATTTTATGCTTGACAAAAGTTTACATTTTTTTGGTAATGCTTCTTCCCATTAAGATTTATCGATTTTTCCAGGTTTAGCGATCGCAAAAAGCCCAATAAATAATAGAAAAAAATCCCTAAAAGCTAATAAAACAATCCTTTCAAGGTTTAATTTTATTTTGTTTGACTAGGAGGAATAAAGCGAATTTCAATTCTTCTTCTGGTAGGGTCTGCATTACGGTTAATATCTGCTAATTGACCGTTAGGAAGATATAATTGTCCTGCGGAATAAGCGCGAAATTCAACGTTTTTAAGTCCGCTTGTATGTTTAATTTCTTGCACTACAGCTAAGGCTCTCATTAATCCTAAGTCGGCGTTTGAACCTGGAATTAATTGTTTGACTTTTTGTTTTCCTTGGGCTACTTGTTCAATGTTTTTGTCGAGGTTTCCCGATTGATTAATTCCTTGTCCATCGGTGTGTCCAATTACTTGGATAAATTCTATTTCTTTTTGTTGAAGGGTTGTTTGAATTGTGGGGATTACTTGGGTTTGAAGATAGTTTTTTAGTTCGGAATTTAATTCGGCACTTCCTGATTTGAATCTAAATTTACCAGAACGTTCATCAACTACAATAGGAGATGCTGATTGTAATCTTTTATTTGCTTCTGTCAGATTTTTATTGAGTTGTTGAGATTTTAATAATGCCAGTAATAGTAATAAGCATAAAATCATGAAGGCATTGGACATTAAGTCAGTAAATGATTGAAAGATGTTTACTTTTGCTTGGTTTTGGAGGTAAAAGGATTTTCTGGGCATTGTTTGGTGGGGTTGCAATTTTTTGGTTATTATCGCGCAGAGAGGTGCGACCCCGCGTCGGCAACAGACGCAAGGGAACGCGCACCTAGCAGAGGCGCAGAGGGGATTCTGGTGTTGGCTCTTTAGTGGGAAACTCTATCTATTTTGGGGACGATTCTTGAAGTGTTTATATTTTGTTGATGGAAGAATTTTAAATTAGTTGTTGTAATTCTTTGATTAGTTTTTGAAGTTCTTGAGTGTTATTTGTTGAGCGATGTTCAAAACTTGATAGCAAGCGATAGCAACCAACTTGAAATTCATTTAATCCTGAGTTTAATTGTTGAGTTAGTGATTGTAATTCTTGAATATTATTATTAGAGTTTTCTTGGAAACAAGTTAAAACTCTACCGCCAAAGTTTTCTAAGCCATTATTAATAGCTTCTTGATGTTTTTGGAGTTTCTCGACTATTTGTTTGAGTTCTGATTGGATATTGTTAAATTCGGTTGTTTGAGTTTCGAGTTTGCGATCGCCTAATTGTAGTAATTTGCTAGAGTATTTATTGAGAGTGTTTACTTTTTCGACTAAGCTAGTGATTTGATTGGCTGAGTTACTAATGTTGTTAATTGCAGCAGAAATATCTTTTGTAGATTGATGTAAAGTTACAGTTGATTCTTTGAATTGTTCGGGAATAGTTATTAATTCTTGAGTTGCACTAGATATTTTATCTGCGAAGTCAGTTTCTTTAAAAGCTGCTGCTGCTTTACTAAAGATAACTGCACTATCTTGTATAGTAGTAGAGGCTTTTTGTAGTTGGGTATAAATTTCTTGGGCTAAGTTAGTGACTTCTTGGTTGTTTACTACTAATTGATTGACTTGGTTTGCTAGGAAAGATGTTGACTGGGAAAATGATTGTTGAGTTGTAGCTAAGTCTGATGTAAGCTTTTCTAAGTGTTCGGAAAATTTACTTTGTTCGATTCTATAGGAAGCTTGTAAATGACGTTCTGCACTTCTTTCTAATTTGTTAGATGATGCTTCAAACTGCGGGATAATTTCATTGACTGTGTCTATTTGTTGTTGAAGATTAAATACAGCTTCTTGAAAACCATCGGTACTTTTAGCCATGGTACTAGAAATATCATTAAATCTACTGACTAAGCTATCTACATTGTTTTGAAAATTTTTATTATCAGTGACAATTTGATTGGCTGCTTTACCAAAGCTAGCTTCTAAAACTTCTTGGACATTTTCTCGAAAGCGAGTTAAAAATTCTTGCTGTTGTAGTACCATACGATCTACAGCGCGATCCATTCTGCTATAACCTTTAATATTAACTTTGAATATATTATCGAGATAATCTTCAAGGGAACTAATCAGCAATGCTTTAGCAAAATTAGTGTTGCAACGGAGATTAATAATAATTAGAATAGAACTACAGAATATAGCAGTTAAACTACTAAAAAAAGCTACTCCCATATTTTGTAAAGGAATCTGTAATTGTTCAACCAGATTATTAATTTCTTCTCCATTTTGGTTAAGAGTTTGACTGAGATTATATAAGTTGTAACTAATCCCAAAAAAAGTACCCAGTAATCCGAAACCTAATAGTAAATTGGGGAGTGTCTGACAGAAATAATCCCATTGTTCGCAACGCAGAGAAACACCTAAGAAACTTAGTCTTTCTTGACTATATAATCCATCTATTAAGGCGATAGTGTTAACGTTTTCTAATCTTTCACTAGCTTGGCGAAATCTTGTTTCTAATTTATTCACGATTTTGGGTTGTTTTCCCCTACTTTCTTCTGAAGATAGCAAACGGGATACCTTATTAGCTGAATCTATAAGATAAAGATAAAGGGAATGTCTTAAAATTGCTGCAATGAAGGTGGGAAAAATTACAAAAATTGCCGTTAATAAAACCAAATAGAGAGGAAAGATATTCAGAAAACTCGACATTACTAATTCTCCAAGAATAAATCAACAAAAAACACTAACCAACTATCTAATACCATTTATCTAAAATTCTGAAAGACAAAGAAGCGCGTCAGGGAATAAGTAATAGGTATTAGGTATTACCAACACCACAGACTCTTCATATTGTATCTATCTCTCTGATTAATTCTTGTATTACAGATGGGATGAGAAGCTTCTCTACTTTGAAAATATAACAATCGAATGATAGATAAGAACATCTCTTAATCCTGTGCGCTTAACCCCCAAACTCCCTTATTAAGGGGAGGATTAGCCTCTGCGTGAAATTATTTCCTATCGTCCTAAGCTTTACTTCGACTGCTATAATTACAAAATCTTTAATATAACACCTATTACCTACTGACTAATATAAAGTTTGCTTGATTACTTCCTATAAAACCTTTGTGTTTTTCTTTGCGTCTTTGCGTCTTTGCGCGAGTTTAAAGAGACTTGGTATCACCAGTTTGTTAGGAATTGATTTAATGTACTTCATATAACACTTTTTATTTAGTACCTTTTATTTAGTACTTGTTTCCGAGTGCAAGATATTAGGGAAAGGCTGAGGATAAAACGCCTTGATTTTAATTAGCTAGAGATAATTCGATAATTATCCCTACAAGGTTAATTTATCTGCTAAATTCCCAGAATTTTCTTTTTGGCTGCTGAAAATTCCGCTTCTGATAAATATCCCTTTTCTTTCATCTCAATTAATTCTCTCAGTTGCGCCATTTTGTTTTCTTGTGAGTTGGGAGAATTATAACTATATTCAGCTTCAATAATATCTAGATTATTAGCTGCATAATTATCTGGAGATTCCCTTATCACAGGTATGTTAATCTCAGGATTATTTTCAGTAGAATTAGATTCGATTAAAATGCGATCTCTTGTATTATTTACTGTTAATTTTTTTGTTTGTTGCTGTTTCTCAAATTCCTTTCTAACTATTTCTTCCATTCTGCGCCAAAAACGGTTTACAATACCATCTTGTTGGCGACTATTATCGATACCGATTCTTGTTCCTACTACAATATCTTTATAGAGATAATTGGGGTCTTCTTCTGGTAGCTTGTCCACTGTAACTACAAAATTTCTCAACTTGGGTAAATAGTATTTTTCCCACTTGGAAGGGTTGCGGGTAATATCAGCAATTGCTTCATTTAATTTCTCATCCAAAGCGTTTACCATGTCTTGAATACTCGCAAGTTTTTCTAAAGCTTCATCCCAAACACTACTTAGGGTGATGGTTTCTTTGGTTTGTCGCAGACTATCATAATATTCAAGCTGATAGGTATTGGTGTTACTGTCGTAAGGAAGTAACTCAAACGCGAGGGAAGAATAAAAGATATCTTGTAACTCGCTCATCTTTCTAGCATCAGGAGGGATAATATCAATAAATTGGGTACGATAGTCGTTATGCAAGAAACCTCTTCCGTGAGTCTTCTGACGGTGATAATGTTCTCGCATCTGTTGTAAACCATCAATGATGCGAAGAGGAAAAGCAGCATATTCTGTTACTAAAACGATTTCGTCTTCTGTTTGAATGGGTTTGAGGTGAGTGTCGGGAATACCCAAGTCTTGGAAGAGAATATTTTTAAACTGACTCACTTCTCCTTTGTCGGTATCTTTAAAACCAATAATGTTGAGACTCTTACCAGGATCGTTATAGAAGTAAGGATCGCTTATATTTAAAGGTAATAAAGGTTCAGCTTCCCGTAATATCTGTTCTAACCTGATACCGCGATCTCCTAAAGAGTAGCTTTCTAAAAATCTTTTTACAGCAGATTGTACCGTACTGAGACTGCGAGAACTAAATAAACTATCAACAGTTAAGCTGATTTCTGACTGTAGTTGTTGTTCGTCAATGGCATTGCGTTCTAAACAGGTTACTAAAGATTCACCATTACCGATCTTTTCTGTAATCTTACTACTTACAAGGGCTAATTGAGCAGTGCGATCGTGATCTGGTAATAAGTTATCATAACAGTCATCCCTATCTCCTTCAGTAAAGATGGCTTCTCCACTCATTTCATCTACGTCTCGTTGTTGCAGATCAAGTTCTTCTTTGGAGTAAGCAACTTTGATGTTGTTTAAAACATTAGCAAAAGCACTGCTTTGAGTTATCAGTTTGGCTACCTTATCTTGTAAGTGTTTTACAATCTCTATTGCTTCTTTGACTAAAGATAGTTGGTAGTTGTGTTCAATTTGTTTACTAACTTGGGCGACTGCGGTTTTAGCTTCTTCTTGAACTTGACCATTTTTTTGTTTGTTGAAAAATGCTATACCCTTCTTATTTTCAATATCGTTTATAATTTGTTCTGTGTCTTTCCATTTTTTTTCAACTGCTTCTAGAGTGTTAAATTGTCCCAAACTGCTGAGACGAGTTTCTAATTCTCGGTAAGCTTGGTTTAGCTCAGTGGTTAAAGCTTCCAACCAAGCGCGAGCATTATTGATAGAAAAATTAATACTGTTGGGGTTTAGTAAATCTGTTAAATAGCGATCGATATCTTGACTAAATTGTTCTGTGATTTGCCGACTAGTTTGTTGTGCATTAGTTAACCATAACCCTCTACTGCTAATGGTTTCTCCTGGTTGTACTTTCCGAAACTCGTTTCTAATTTCTCTTCCTAACTGTAAGATAATATCTTGTCTTTCATCACGGGTTTGGGTTTCTGAAATATCAGTTTCGAGACGATTACGCCAACTACTTAAAGCGTTGCTGAAAGTTTTACTGCCATCAGTAGTAGCTTGCTTTAACTTAGTAATAAAACCCTGACTACTTTCCCCTTTATCGTACCAGCTTTCTAAAAATCTTTCTAATAAGATGCGCGGATCGGCACTTTGTCCTTCTCCCTGTAGCCAAAAGCGCACTAATTTCATTTTAATGCGGTTAAGAGATATTGCTACAGCAATATCCCGAGGGAAATAAATTTCCGCAAAACCAAAAGTTAGATAACGCTGAACATTAGGACGAGGATGTTCGTCTGTTTGAATTAAATGCTGTAAAAAGTTATCTCGTTGTGCAGTAATAATTGGAGCTAACTCTCCTGCAAAATCCAGAGTGATTTTGTGGGCGATAATATTACACAGCTTACTCTTTTCTAAAATACAATAATCTCTCGCAGTGCGGTTAGAAACTAAATAAACATATTCAAAGGGTGGACGAGATTCTTCCACATAATCCATATTTTGTAAATCGTAGTAAGCTTTAAAAGTAGTCCCCGCAGTTGCATAATAGTTTAACTCTTTTAAAGCAGCATAAGTATTAGCACTTTTGTCAGGTGCATTGCCATAAAGTTCGGGACTAATTACTAAATAACCGACAATTTGCGCTCCACTTACACCATACATTTTACGCAAAGTATAAGCAATATCTAAAAAGATACCGCTACCTGTACCACCACAAAGCGAGCCTACTACAAAAATATTTAATTTATTGGCTACTCTTAAGCCTTTTTTTAGTAAAAAAGCGTCATGTCTTCTGGTTCTTTGTTCTGCGGAAATCAAGGCGTTTTTAATCTTGCGATAATTATGAAAAAATGCTAATCTCCCCACTGGGCGAATTGCTTGTGCGCCCTCGTCAATTGCTTTTAAATTCTTCAATAATTGGGGAGGAAACCACTGTTCGATATTTTTATAAACTCCTGGTGAACCTTCATAATTACTCGATCGCCTACCTAATTCTTGTACCATATTATTAACTTCAGAGCGGGACATTACCGCCGAAACTCTTTCTGCATCGGTAAAGCGCAAATCAACTCCATGGTAAGAGTTTCCCGTTCTTAAATCTGTAACTCTACTGGTAGCTTTGTCTGTATCTATGTGAACAAAACTAATTACGGGAAGTTGTTTAAAATTGCCGTAGCGATCTACTATTAATCGGCGAATTCTCATTAAGATATCTCGTCCTGTCCCCCCTAATCCAATACAAATTGTGCGGTTAATAGTCCTTGATTGTTTTTCTTCAAAGTTGGATTTTTTCATAATTTTGCTAATCCCTAATTACCTTAATTATAATTTCAAAATCTTGACCCCGAACGGGACAGTTAAGTCTTAAATAATTACTAGTAATTTTTTCTGGTTTAAGAATTTCGCGATCGCGATAATAAATAGGTGCTACTTTTGTGGGTTTTAAGTACAAATTATTACCCTTTCTTTGTAAGTATCCTCTAATCTCATTATCGAGACAATAAATACTATTAAGCCTGTCACCTCCAATCACAATTTTTTGCTGATTTTTTAAATAACAAGTCTGCTGCTCTCTGGTATCATCAGATTCAAAACTAACTTTAAGTTTCCACTTTTTATTTAAACTAATTAAATATCTGCTACTAATTCCCCCAGCAACTAAAAAAGCTAATAAAATTGCTGTTGGTAGCCACAACATTTCCCATAAATAAGCAGTTACTAAACAAGTTTCTTTCCCCCCAGGAGAAGGGGTGCAAAATTCTTGAACTATAGGTTTGACATCAACTACTGTTAACTGATAGTGTGTGTTATTATTGCCCTTAATTTGTCTTGAAGTTGTTTCTAAGGGTAAAGCTTGAATCCAGTTGTCTCTTTCTATACTCTCAGAAGAATCTGCCATACGGAAAGGACTTAAGCCAGGAGTTTCAATCCAAACATCGGAAGTAATACCAGGGGGAGTGAGTAAAGGTGCATCAGTTAACCAAACTACTGACTGGGGCTTAATTGCTTTACCTTCTGTGAGACGACACTGATTAAGTTGTGCTAAACCTTGATAAATATAAGCTTCTGCTTGTTGAATATCGGTATTGCTCAGACTAATATTCGATTCAAAAGGTACTGTGTCTAAGATTTTGGCAATGTCTTCGGGTTTGGCTCTAAATTTAATTCCTGTTGCCAAAGGATTAACATCAGGTCCAAGAGGATTAACTTGGGAAGCAAAGGGAATAACATAAACTGTATCCCCAGTATTTAAACTATCCTCGATAATCTGAGTTAGCCGAATTCGCCCTTCATCATTTAATCCCACACTATCCGTTAAATCGATGGCAAAGATAACATCTCGTCCACCATAGATGCGAGAAACTAACTTTAAACCTAATTCTTGCCAAGATGATAGAGTTTGTCCGACGGCGACTGTGTTGCAATTGTAAGTCACTTTGGGGGGATATATAAGGGATAAGGGAGGGATAGAGGATAAAGGATGAAGGATGAAGGACTCAGAAGGAACAAAAATAAATACCTATTACTTATTACTTATAGGCGCAAGCCTTGCGCAGATAGTTATTACCTCACTCGGAGTCCCTCATAATTCATCCTTTGTGCTTTCTAACTAGCGATCGTTCAATAACCCCATTATAGGAGCAAGGACTGCGCCAAACACAAATCCTCCTGCGTGCGCCCAATATGCTACCCCCGTCATAACTTCAGGCATTCCCAAAGAAGCTACACTACTAATAGCTTGTTGTAAAAACCAGAAGCCGAGAAAGAAAACAGCAGGAATTCTGACAGTAGTGATAAAAAAACCCAGAGGTAGTAAAGTCAAGATTTGCGCCCTAGGATACTTAATAATATACGCGCCCATGACTCCTGCGATCGCCCCTGATGCACCAACAGTAGGAACAGCAGATTCCATACCAAAAAACCAGTGGGTTAAACCAGCTAAAATTCCACAAATTAAGTAAAAAAACAAAAATCTAAAGTGACCTAAATCTTCTTCGATATTATTGCCAAAAGTCCAGAGGAATAGCATATTAAAGCCAATGTGCATAAATCCCCCATGAAGAAACTGAGAAGTAATCAGGGTAAGGATTTCAGGGAAAGATTGACTCGATCTAATTCCATCGAAGCTATTACTTAATTGCTGGGGAATGACAGCATAAAGTTCAAAAAACTGACGTAACT
>JAAUYJ010166885.1_pt1 | contig 10189 bp, 8 predicted proteins | sample 7278031 | NCBI WGS metagenome assembly JAAUYJ01 (sample SAMN14350222, study PRJNA611818) | marine sediment metagenome | isolation source: surface marine sediment (1.8m) | place: French Polynesia: Moorea | collected 2018-08 | reverse complement strand
CAAGAGATGAAAATTTAAAAGTAATCTGTTTTTAATACCTCTAAATATTTAACTAGATTAACTGGTGGGTATCACCCATCGTAGAAAATCATCCCACCAATTACCAACGCCAAAATAATCTCAATGCGTAAGTCCTGTTTGAATTTAAGGTAGTCCTGTAGATGTAGTGATTTAGAGTAGAAGTGAGGAAAACTTAACTGGGAAAAAAAGTACCTTAAATTCTTAGTTTCAAAAAAATCCTATTCCCTTGACTACTTGAATTTTTTGAGGATATCACTACTTGTACAACTTGTACACCACTACCAAAATTTAAGATAGGAAATTGTTTCGTGTCTTTGCCACAACCTCAGCTACTCAAGTACGGATATCCCAATAACCAAACATCTCTAATTCGCTGCTAAGTTTGCAGAGAAAGCGATAAATTAAAGAAGTAGAACAATAATAATAGTTATTTTATGAATAAAAAACTGGTTTCAAATATCCAACGAATTCTCAAATCAGTATTTGTTCTTGGACTCATCCTCACCCTAGCCTTTAGTCATGCAGATGGAGCTTTAGCAGCTCGTAGTGGAGGTCGTATTGGCGGTGGGTCATTTAGAGCGCCCAGTCGTACCTATGCACCACCCACTCGCAGTCCTGGAGGAGGTTACTACCCAGGTGGCGGTTTTGGTTTTCCCTTCTTGTTACCATTCTTCGGGTTTGGTGGGTTTGGTAGTTTATTCACAATTTTGATTGTCATTGCGATCGCTAACTTCGTAGTCAACACTTTCCGAAAAGTTACTCAAGGAGATGAGTCAGAAAGTTATGGGTATAGCAATAACCCCATAGTTTCCATTGCTCGCGTACAAGTAGGTTTATTAGCAGAAGCCCGCAGTCTACAAACAGACCTAGACAGAATAGCAGAAAATGCAGACACAGGTTCGGCTGCAGGTAGAGCCCAAGTTCTCCAAGAAGCTACATTATCTTTATTACGCCACCCCGAATATTGGGCTTATGGTGTTGCCAAAAGCGAACAAGCAAGGTTAGACTCCGCAGAAGCAAAATTTAATCAGTGGGCGTTAGCTGAAAGAAGTAAATTTTCAGAAGAAACCCTTTCTAACTACAATAATCAACTAACAACTAAAGACGTTCAAACCTCTTTGCCAACAAATCAAACTAATGGCGAACTCGTAACTCAACAGTTAGAAGGACCTGGTGCATATATTGTAGTTACCATTGTTGTTGGTACCCAAGGAAAAGTACAACTGCCTACTATAAATAGTACAGAAGATTTGAGACGAGCCTTGAGTCAAATGGGTTCTATTTCTAGCGAACAGTTATTAGCAGTAGAAGTTTTGTGGACTCCTCAAGCTAGTGGTGATACTTTAACATCTGATGATATGGTAGCTGAGTATCCAGACATCAAATTAATTTAACTAATTTCATTAATTTAGTCTACTTAAACTATCACTATTCTGTCTTAAAACTGTGATATTTCGACTAATTCTATTTAAGTGACACATCTGAAAATGGGCGTTGGTAAATTAGGGTATGATTTGTATTTTTTGGTAATTGCTAAAGTATTGAATAACAAATATTTGAGATTGTTCAATTTTTATTTTCATACCTTGATTGACCAACACCTGAAAATGTAGGTTGAGTTGAGTGGTAGCCTTAGCGAAAATTAATTGGGGTTTCATTCTTCAACCCAACCTACGCCTTTTCTATACCACTGAAGTTATATTCCTTTTTCCTGATTCAACATATATGAAACTGTATTCAAATGTCATACAGTCAATTCACTAATTTAGAAACCTTAGAAACCACATTTGGCATCACTATCTCTGACAAAATAGGCATTTTTGCAAACATACCAGAATCCAAATATAGCGACCTACTCGCCCAAACCCTCCAAGAAAATATCCCACTTGCTTTAGCTATCAATACAGAAAAAGCTCGTTCTGAGCTAATAGTAACCCCTATTTTAGTAGAACTGAGAAAACAATTTCAATACCAAATTAGTATATTTTCTGGGAAAGAATTTAACGTTGATTTTGAGAAAGGATTAAACGGTTTTTGTGACTTTCTGATTAGTCGTTCTGCCGAACAACTTCTAATTAAAGCACCAGTAGTTACTTTAGTAGAAGCTAAAAATGATAATATTCAAACAGGATTACCCCAATGTATAGCAGAAATGATAGCAGCACAATTATTTAACCAACAAAGAAATAATCAGATTACAGAAATTTATGGCACTGTTACTACAGGAACGAACTGGAAATTTATCAAATTATCTAATCAAATTATTGAAGTAGACTTGAACGATTATTTTATAGATAACATTGGTAAAATAATCGGCATTTTAAAATTTTGTATTAACTCAGAACAAATATTTAGTTGAGCTATGAAAATAGACTCTCTGAAAATCATGGCAAGACAAGAAATACATTGTCCTCACTGTAAACAATTAAACGTCCGTTATACAGGATGGAATTCCTTCTTTCGTAATCCTAGAAACCCATCATCATGTACAGTCTGTGGAACTAATCTTAGCACAGGCGAACGGGGAATTATTACAGCTATTTTTGGATACTTAAGTTTAGTATCAATTTACTCATTGTACGCTTTTATCGGAATAGCTTTGATGCAGCTTTTAGGAATGTTATTAATAATTATCTTTTCCCTCAATTTCTTTGACAATTTATGGCGTTTTTTATGGTTAGTAATGATGTTAATAGGATTATTTAGTGGTATTGTGTGGGCCGAGACAAGGCGAAGGAAAGGTGAATTAATAGCAAAACATCAGCAACGCCAAAAATAATAATTTCTCAACTATTCAGGATTTGTATAAAATTTCAAATTCAGTTTATCATAATCATAATTATAGATATAAACTGAATATTTATGGAGTCCGTTGTCAATTTTCCAACTGAAGCAGAGACACCAGAAAAATTGCCAGTGGTGCAAACTACCAATTTAGGTAAATTCTACCGCACTGGTTTCTGGATGAACCAAAAAATTGAATCCCTAAAAAGCTTTACCTTAACCGTTTATCAAGGAGAAACATTTGGACTTTTAGGACAAAATGGTGCAGGTAAAACTACCCTACTCAAAACTTTATTAGGAATAGTACGCCCTACCTCTGGAACAGGTATGTTATTAGGGCAACCAATAGGCGATCGCGCCGTCAAAGAAAAAATTGGTTACCTACCAGAAAACCCCTACTTTTATGACTATTTAACCGGATGGGAATTCCTCGAATTTGTAGCAGGATTATTTCAAATTCCCAAATCAATCAAACGACAAAGAATTCCCGAATTATTAGACTTAGTGGGGTTATCTAAATCCACAGCTATGAGAAAGCAACTCCGCCAATATTCCAAAGGAATGTTGCAAAGAGTCGGTATGGCGCAAGCCTTAATTAACGACCCATATTTAGTCTTTTTAGATGAACCAATGTCAGGTTTAGACCCAATGGGTCGCTATCAAATCAGAGAAATTATTGTCTCTCTAAAAAAACAAGGCAAGACAATTTTCTTTAACAGTCATGTTTTATCAGATGTAGAAAAAATATGCGATCGCATCGCCATTTTAGCAGAAGGAGAACTAATTTGTATTGGAACTTTAGATGAAATATTAGGTCCAAATGAGACCTATTATGTCAAAGGCAAAAGTGGCAATCTTAAGGTACTTAAACAATGGATTCCAGACTTAGAATTTGAGAATAATTTTTGGCAAGGTCATTTGCAGGGAGACCCCAAAGAATTTTTACTAAGTCTAGGTTTAATGAAAGCTCAATTGATGACAATGAATATAGAAAGAGTTAGTCTTGAAGAATTTTTTATGCAGCAACTAAGAGAGCGGGGAATATTTTCTAGTAATTAAACACACCTAAAATTGTAGGTTGGGTTGAACCAAAAGTGAAACCCAACGTAGACGTTTTCTGAATAGTCATGCTATCTTGAGTAGCTATTTCATCTCCCGTTCTACTAAACTTACCCAAACTTACCCATACACGATTGCATAAGCTTTGGAGCTAGCTTCCTGCTTCTGTGAGAACCACTGACCGCAGTCTGTTACTTATTCTCTCCACAGGCTTAAATTCGCTTGGAACTCAAGCTACTGATACACATAGTTTTTCAAACAGTTAATAAGTTAGACAGGAATTTAATCATACTCCCAGAATTGTCTAATTATGTCAAACTTTGTCTAATTATTCGGTTTCTGTTGTTAGCCCTACACCCCCAAGATGTGGTACTAGTTGTCTTTCTGCTGAGAATGCTTTTTCTTGAAACCAACTCCAAAACCCAGAGCTGCAACCGTACCAAGAATAGTCAGAGGTTCGGGTACTTCCTCTGTACTGGATGTACCAACCTTAATTTGATAAGCGAGGTGACTACGTTGGGGTTTGTTACCTGTCCAACTCATAGTTGAAGTACCAGTAAATCTGAAAGGAGAACTAATATCAGTAATTGCTAAATAGTCTACATCACGACCGTCAGAAGTACCAGTAGAAGACAAGCCAGAATGTGATACACCGTTAAACGTCAGATTGGTTAAACTCATAGTTCCTTGTTTATTTCCACCAGAACCAGTAGTCCGTAGATAAATTTTATTCACATTTCCACTAAAAGCATTACTGCTTAATGTTACGCCACCTACTGTGTAGGTAACTGCATTACCATCATAGTCTAGAGAGAAGTCTACAGCTTGCCCATTCTGCCAGTTGAAATCTGTTTGTTCGGCAACCGGAGCGCCATCTTCGACATCACCATTTATCTTCAATTCTTTTTCTCCAGTTCCAGCTAGACCAATGCGACTTTCTGCAACAAATAATTCTGTGAACGAATTTGACTCTAACTCTGACCTAAAAACGTTGTCTGTGTAGCTATCACCCATTGCTTTGAAACTAATCGCACTAGCTGCTGTTGGTAGAGAAACAAATCCTACTGTAGCTAATAGTATAGGAAGATAAGATTTAAAAGTTTTCATAATAGTTTGACTCCAGAAAGTTTTTGCTGGTTTGATACTTTTATCATAGCTCTTTAGTTAGAAAAGATAACAGGTAGACTAACTACTTCATCAACACTTAATTTTGTTAATATTTGTAGTCAGTTAAATTTTTATTATATCTAAAGTATTAATTTTTACAAAACTTTTTTTAAGCGAAATAAAACAGCTAAAGCTTTGATAATCAAATAAAACTGAGGATTTTTGATAACCGTAAATATACTCGATATTTTTTACTTAGTGATAAGAAGTAGAAAAAATTTAGTTAATAACCGCAGCAATAAAAAGCCGAAAATTAGCTACTTCGGGAAAAAAAATAAGTAAACCTTATATAACTCGCTCTAAAAAAAAGAGAGTTGTTTAAAGACTTTGTAAACAACTCCCTAAAATCTTAAATCTGCAATATACTCTAGATACTACCTTAGACTATGTAGCCACAGTAAAATTTGCTCCTATAATTCTCTTGCAAGAAGATTAATTAAGCGGATATCACAATTAAACAATTAAATAGGGCTTACCGATCCAATATAATATGGCAGAAAAATCACTTCTTGTTATTGTGTCAAGGAACTTCTGTATAACTCCTCTAACTCCTGACTTCTAAATATTCCCTACTCCCTACCTCAACAAAAAGACTTTCCATACGCAAACCCTAAATATCAAATTTTCAACTCAAAATACAACCCTTTCTAGATGGCAAACTCAACTGTAACTGACTAGCATCACCTTCTCCTTGCCAAGATATTTCACAACTGCCATAAATAACTTTGTTGGGTTGAGATTTGAGCTTGCTAGCAATAACATTTGCTGTCACTGCTTCTGTACCAATGTTAACAGCAACAATAATTTCCTCATCTCCTAAAATACGGGCAAAAACATAAACGTTTCCCTCAGCAAACAACACTTCATAAGCACCTGTACGCAAAGCCGGATATTGATGTCGAATAACTATCAACTGTTTGTGATATTCCATAACTTGATTATCCCATTTTGCAGGAGCAGGAAAACCACGACGAGAGTCAGGATCGAATGCACCTGGTAAACCAACTTCATCACCATAATAAATACTTGGCGCACCAGGAAACGTCATCAATAATATAGTAGCTAACTCCACACTTGCTTTATCACTTTGAGCAATAGTTAAAAATCTAGCAGTATCGTGACTATCTAATAAATTGAGTTGAGTTAATTGAATTTCCCATGGATACAGTTGCAGCAACTCCTGCATTTTCTGACCATATTCCATAGCAGATAAAGCCGGAGATGCTATATAGTCACAGTGTTTAACTTTTTCAATATCTACGCGCTCCCCTGCGGTAAATGCAATAGTCGGACCAGTAAATAAATAATTCATCACTCCATCAAACTGAGTCCCATCTAACCATTGTACGCAGTTACTCCAGACTTCACCCACAATATACGCTTCTGGGTTAATAGCTTTGACGCGATCGCGAAATTCTTGCCAAAACCCAGGAGTCTTCACCTCAAACGGTACATCCAACCGCCAACCATCAATGCCAAATTCTAACCAATATTCGCCAATTTGCATAATGTATTCTTTCACTTCCGGGTTATCGTGATTGAATACAGGTAAAGCGCGGTTGCCTATCCATCCCACATAGTTTGCAGGTAAACTACCATCGTAAGCAGACAGAGGCCAATCTTCAACGCGAAACCAATGTAACCAGGGAGAATGAGGACCGTTTTCCAATATGTCGTTGAAGAAATAGAAACCCCGACTAGCGTGGTTGAAAACTCCATCCAAAACAATTTTAATATTGCGATCGTGAGCAGCATCTATTAATACTCTTAAAGCTTCATTACCTCCTAAAATTGGATCGACTCGATAATAGTCATGGGTATGATAGCGGTGGTTGCAGGTTGATTGAAAAATTGGGGTGAAGTAAATAGCGTTAACACCCAGAGATTGAATATAATCAAGTTTTTCAATGACACCCCAGAGGTTTCCTCCTTTGTAACCTTGAGGAGTAGGAGGTTCATCCCAAGATTCTACGGTGCTGGGATACCAACCTTTATCTATTCCTTTTCTTGTTTCAGTGGGTGGTTCACCTTTAGCAAAACGGTCTGGAAAAATTTGGTAAAATACAGCGTGTTTTACCCATTCTGGTGTTTGAATTTGCATAGATAATTGAGTTAAGTTATTCTACTCAAAGTTACCAGATATTGAACTTGTTGTAAAATTATGTAACAGTATCCTCTATTTCTATATTTAAGCTTAGTATAATGAGTGAATTAATTAGTCTCAGGATAGATAACTATGACATGGCTAAAACTGACAAAAAAAGCTCTACAGTTAAAGAAGCAAAATAGTACGATAGAAGAAGTTAAAGTTGAATCTTATCCAGATAACTCTACAGAAGATTGGATAGAAGAATTTCCTACAAGATGGTTTGAGGGTGAAGATGCACCAAAAACTATGATTATTTCTAATAATGAGTATGAGCCACAAAGTATTGAAAAGGGAGCAATTCAACTTAAGATATTATACAGGCTAGAGGAGTTGTATCCAGGTAGTGATGTATCTGAAAAGTTGAAAGAGTTGAGTCAAAAATCTGGAGTAGATTTATCAGTATTAACTTTTTATAGCACTCAACCTATAAGCAAAGAAAAATTAAAAGAGCCATCTACTAAGAAACAACTTGACAAAATTTGTAGTGCTTTAGATTGTAATATCGATACTCTGGAGAAAAGGGAAGTAGATTTACCTCTATTTAAGTTTGATATAGACTTTTATATTAGGAAAAAATATAAAACTGAAGCTGATTTTATTCAACAGACAGGTACTTCAGCAGAATTGATAGATTTACTGAGAACTCAGTACGTAGACATTTATCTTATTACAGGATCGAGAACCAATGATTTTTATTCACGTTCAAATTACAGAAAAGTATGGTGTAAATATTGTAACTTTGGTTGTTAATCAAAAATACCTCTGAATTAGCTAAATGAATAAGTATGACTCAAGGAATATTTGTAGTATTACTTTTAAAGGTAGTATTCAAAATAAAGAATTTAGTAATGCATCTGCAGGACATAAAAACATCCATAAGTTACTAATAACACTATGGGGAATATTAGTGGGTGTTTTATCAAGTGTGATACCTCTAGTTTCAGGTTTTGTGGCAAGTCAAGTTTTGAGAGAGCTACAAAAGATAGGTGATTTTAATATAAACACAAAGGAAGCTATCTTAATAACTTCAATGCCTTATTTTTTTTCCCTATATTATATAGCAATTAATGGTTTTAAAAAAGTTGGAATTTCTATAATTTTTATATTGACCATTGTTCCGAATATATTCTTATTTATCAGCGAATATCAAACTAATATAATTATTGAATCCCTACCATTTCTTGGATTTAGTATTACTTTAGCATATTTAGGTACAACAATTATTGCGTTACTGATAACTACTGTATATACTACCAGTGGAACTTTAAGTCAATTTTTAACTTTAGCTAGTGTCGTCTTTACAGCTATAGTTTTAACTAAGGAAGAAAAAGTTTTACTAGAAGATGTTTTCATAAACATCTTCACAATAGCTATAATTTTCACAGGTTATATTATTGGCAAAAAAGCTATTAGAGGTTCACCAAAATTTGCATGGATAAAAAAAATAGCTATATTTTTATCCGCCACAGGTGGAACATCTTTTTACGGTGTTGATTTAACAGATGCTTGTTTCGATAATTCACATTTACCCCACACAGATTTTAGAAAAGCTATATTAACTCGTGCTAGTTTTAAAAATGTTACAGGATTAGAATTATCTAGACTGCAAGATACAATTTTAGAAGAACCCCATGTCAGAAAACTACTTACAAATCCAGAAGATGGCGCCGGCAAAGATTATACTGGAGCAAATCTTAGTGGTGCTAACTTAAAAGGGGCTAATTTAGCAGGAGCTATTCTTATAGGAGCAAACTTAAACGGTGCAGACTTAACAGATGCTAATTTAGAAGCAGCAAATTTATCTAAAACTCAACTATTAGATGTAAATTTTTCCGGAGCCAACCTAACAGAAACCTGTATAGAAGATTGGAGTATAAATAGTCGTACTTGCTTTGATAAAGTTGACTGTAAAAGAATTTATATAAAGCAAGGAAAACACGGTTTTTTAGAACCTAAACCAGACAGTGGAGAATTTCAAGATGGTGAATTTGAAAGATGGATAGATGAACTTCAAGAAACTGTAGATGTACTTTTACACAATTTTGATTTTGGTGGTTGGCAAGCTCTAGGTATTGCTCTAGATAAAACAGCAAATAAATATCAAGGAATCAATAAAAGTCGCTGGAAAATAGAGCAAAAAGATGAGAATGTAGTTCTCGCACAAATTGGTGTTTCACCAACCGCAGACAAACCAGCAATTCATCAGAGCATTACAAATAACTATTATAATGAATTATCCATTCAAGGTCATAAAGCTAATATATTATTAAACCCTTCAGAAAAGGTAGAAATTATGGAAAGCAAAAATGAAAATCCTCAAGTTAGTGGCGATTTAGTTAGTGGAGATAAAACCACATCTGGAGATGTTAATCTTAGTGGCGTTAATCTGACGAATTCTGGAAGTATGGCATTAGTAAACCTCAACGGTCAGATTAACAACACTATCCAACAAATTCAGGATATTAAAACAGAAAAAGGCGAAGATTTAGCAACTATTTTAACTGCCTTACAAGAATCAATTAATGATGATTCTATACTATCAGAAGCTCAAAAAAAGGAAGCTCTTGAAGCTGTAGAAACCATAGCAGAAGAAGCTCAAAAAACACCAGGAGAACGTATCCTAAAGCTTTGTTCAATGGCTTTGAATGCTCTTAAAGGTCTAACAGCAGCAGTGACAGACGCTAGCAAACTAGCAACAACTCTCAAAACTTATCTGCCAACTCTCACTACACTTCTTGGCTTATAGAAAATTTCCGTATTTGGTGGGTAAAAGGACAATCACTAGCGATCGCCCACCCATAACCAAAATTTAACCTGAATATATCTAAATATCTAACCCCTTGCCAATGATCCCCTCCTGTTGGACACTGAGAATGTGAATATTCTTGGCAGTGAGGTTCAACCGTGAAAAATGTACTAGGTATAATTCTAGGCGGTGGCGCAGGTACCCGTCTCTATCCATTAACAAAACTGCGGGCCAAACCAGCAGTACCCCTAGCAGGGAAATAT
>JAAUYJ010084381.1_pt1 | contig 10191 bp, 10 predicted proteins | sample 7278031 | NCBI WGS metagenome assembly JAAUYJ01 (sample SAMN14350222, study PRJNA611818) | marine sediment metagenome | isolation source: surface marine sediment (1.8m) | place: French Polynesia: Moorea | collected 2018-08 | reverse complement strand
TACAAATATGGCTGGAACCAAGAAATATTTCTGCTTCTAATTATTTACCGCCAGAATTGCAATTTATGGGTCAAGCTTTACAGTTATCAGTTATCAGTAACTCCGGTTTTAGTCGGAGACTGCAAATATTGAATTGAATATTTTTTTCATCTCCTGAAAAGGAGAGGCTTTGCAACTAATTTTTTGGTAAAAACACGGACGAAAAATCGTTTTATTAACTGCTACTCCCGAACCTGCTTGTGAAAAAGCATTAGAAACTTTAGAAAAATCGGGAGTTAGAATTGTCAGAATAAATGGAGATGAAAGTCAAACTAATTTATTGCCTTCTCAAACTGCTGTAAATTTGGAAATTCGACCCCAGTTAGAAAAAGATGAATGGTTAACAGAATTAGCCAAAGAAATTGTCAAACTTTATCGAGAAAAGCCAGAATAAAATGGAGCAGTAGTCTTAGATTCAAAAGATACAATTAATCGTTTAAGAGATTTATTAATCGCCCAAGGATTAGAAGAAAAATTTGGGATAATTACAGGTTAAACTCCATTTTCAGAAAGGTTAATATCTGCTAACCGTCAAATAATTTTAGCAACTAATACAGTAGATGTTGGCTTTAACTTTGAAAAAAATCCTTCGCCCACTCGACAAAATTTAGATTGGTTAATTTTTTCCTCAAGAGACAGATTTTCTTTCTGGTAAAGAATAGGTAGAGTCGGCAGAATTTTAGGTAAGTCAGAAACAAATATTTCTTCAGAAGCGATCACTTATTTACCTCCGGAAGTTTGGGAACAAGAAATTACTTCTTTAGATTTTTCTGGAGGGAGAAAAGCTCTGACTGAAATGTTAGAAAATCTCAGTTGTCTAGACCGACCTTTTTTAGAAATTTATTGGCGTTCGGAAGCTTTTTTAGAAATAGCTCGACCTCTCCTAGAGTTAGAGGAAAGTTTACAAGTTTTGCCACTGATTTTGTGGAAAATTTTATACTTTTCTTGGTAGATTACGACGGATAGATAAATTAATTTTCAACAACCTAAATTATATCCGCTTTAGCAATGGATAATTAATATCGGTTTTAACCAGAGGTAATTATCCATTATTCATTATCCATTATCCATTATCCATTATTAAGAAAATTCCCTATAGTCTCGTCCTCAACCTAATACCTCAATCTCCCATTCCTACCGGATATCTAACAGGTAGACATCTCCATGCTTTATTCTTAAATTTAGTTAGTTCCGTCGATATAAATTTAGGCGATCGCCTCCATGAGTCTACTGCTAATAAACCTTTTACTATCAGTCCTTTACAAACTAAAAAACCGCAGTCAAAAAGTCGCAACCATACTCTCTAATGGCAACATAAAAATGCCATTCCAGCAAATACTAATTGTTGGTGGCGAATATCTCTTTTAGATGACAATTTATTTGGCGAATTAACTAAACTTTGGTTGCATATTAATCCTGAAAAACCATGGAATTTAGGTCCGGCAAATTTAAACAGTATTAGTATTCTGAGTACCCCCAAATCTGATCGACCTTGGGTTGCTTCTTTTTCCTATCCAGAATTATATGAAAATGCTTCTGATTCTCAGAGAATTATTACTTTAAATTTTGCTACTCCTACTTGTTTTTGCCAAGGGACTTATGATACAAAGATGCCTACTAAAGATTCTGTGTTTAATTCTCTATTGAATCGTTGGGATAGATATAGTGGCATGGAATTTTTTGAGATTCCAATTGAGTCTATTTATCCTAGCTATATTGATATTAATACACAAATTATTGCTGATTCTCGCAGTAAGTTTATTGGCGTTGTTGGTGAGGTAACATATCGAATTTTTGGGGATATTGAATCTGATAAAATTAAACAAATTAATACTTTAGCTGATTTTGCTATTTATTGTGTTTTAGGTATAAAAACGATGTTTGGCAAGTTCGCGCCGTTTGGTTAAAGGTAGGAAAAATATAAATTAATCGGCAAATCAGATTTAATTGAAGCTGAAAATGGTGAGTTTTTTCCTGTGGAATATAAACGGGAAAAAAAGGAAAATGGGATAATGATGAATTACAAGTTTGCGCTCAAGCTTTGTGTTTAGAAGAGATGACCGGGAAAAATATTAATACTGGTTATATCTATTATGCTAAATCTTATCGACGGCAACCTGTAGAAATTTCTACAGATTTAAGAAATCAGGCTATCGTTACTATTTCTGATGTGTTGAAGTTGTGGGAAGCAGGAATTATACCTTTGGCAAATTATAGTCCTCGTTGTCGTGGTTGTAGTCTTTTTTCTCAATGTTTACCTTTAGCAAATGAACGGGTAAATAAGTATCGAGAAGAGGTTTAGGAGATGGGAGTGTGGGAAGTGTGGGAGGTGTGGGAGGTGTGGGAAGGGTGGGTAGAGAAGGAAGTTTAAATTTAGGTTGGGTTGAGGGACGTTAGCGGAGCTTATCCACAGGATCAACCCAACATTAGTTATATGGTAGGCTATCCCACAATTCTGTTTAAATACTATAAAATCCCTATCAGGGATTGAAATATATCCACCTTCTATTACCTAATTATTTCAAAGAAAAAAAATAGGGAAAAACTCAAAAGTAGTTTCTCCCATCCCTATTCACCCAAACTCAAAAAACTTAATAACGACGCATCTCATTCAAAAACTTATTTTGATAACGCAAAAACTCCTTGCGAGACTCCTGGGAACGACGCTTATGATCCACATAAATAGACTCTCGCAAATTCTCCAATTCCTGCACCCGACGCTCATGGTCTTTGAGAAACTCTTTCTGATACCTTAAATATTCTGTATGCCATTCATCAAAACGACGTTGACCATCACGAACCAACATTTGACGATAATGTTCGTGATTAAGCAAATGTACTGGAATCTTACTCAAATCTACCATAACTAAATATCTCCTAGATAAATATCTAATCGGATAAAATCTTAGTCAAAACTTTAACTATGTATCTCAATATATCACAAGCTAGAGAAACAGAAGTCAGAAGTAATATTATACCAAATTCAATAAAGATTGTTACAGTAAAATCCGGACACTCTTCGGAGCGGAATATTTACACTTCTCCTATTAATACCTACCACCTACCACCTAAAACCCACAACCAAGCAATGTAGCAATATTTTATGAAAATGGTATTATATCGGCTTAATACTTGGATACTGTAGTGACTAATGACTGATAACTAATAACTGTTAACTGATAACTGAAATTATCATTTCAATAGCAGCTTCTGGAGTATTTACAACAAACACTAACTCTGGGGAAAGGGAAGTAAAAAAAGTCTGACTTTCTGGATGATTATTTAACAAGATTACAGTTTTATGATTCTTAATTGCTAAAGCTATTTCCGAAGCAGTACCCGCCCCCATACCACAGGCAATAATAACATCACTAGAAAGTACATTAATATTATTTCGGCTATTACCCATATCAGTAATAATTGGAATATCAATTGCCTCAGAAATCCCATTCAGATCATTACTAGGCAAAATACCAATAGTTAAACCATTAGCAGCTTTTGCCCCCCGACTCGCAGCATCCATTACCCCCACATTCCGCCCACCTGTTAATAAAACCCAAGATGATTCAGCTATTAACTCACCTAATTTATAAGCATTTTTTAGGTCTGTTGAAGTTGCACCATTGCCAGGCCCCATCACACCAATAATAGTTTTTTTCATCTGAATTATTTAATCTTGATTAACCCGCAATTTGCTGTATAAAAAATAATTCATTTGCCAACCCGCTTCCCAATAAAAGTATCAATCAGCTATTTTATTTGGATAAATAAAATTTTAGAAATTAACAATTAACAATTAATAATTACTCCTGCTTAAAATCAGGGGATTGACAGATAAAGACAGATAAAGGTTTAAGCAGCTTTCAGCCCTAGAAAAGTACGAGCTTTTTGGTTAATAGAGGGAAAAAGTGAGCCTAAATCGGGTAAATATGGCAGAAAAGTTACTGTTGGTATGATTTAGACCAACTTCTCTATAACTCCTATTTCTCCTGACTCTTAACTACTCCCTACTCCCTACTCCCTACCTCAACAAAAAGACTTTCCATACGCAAACCGTAATTATTGTAATTATTAATTATTAACTATTAATTATCCGGTAAGATTTTATCGTAGGGGTTTGGAAACCAAACCCAAGCTAAAATGGGATTTGGAAACCAAACCCCTACAGTATTAATTTTTTCTGACTTCTCACTAATTCAAAAATTCACACCAGTAATCATTCCAACTAATAAAATAAAACCAATCCAAACATTCTGCCTAAATATCTGACCATAGGGTTTAAAAATATCTTCTTGCCTTAACTTTCCATATTGAATAAACCAAAAAACTGTGGCAATGCAAAGACTTATCCAAAAGCCAAGATGTAGTTCCATTTCTATTCCTAATAACCCCAGTAAAATAGCAGTTAAAAAGAAAAATATTCCCACAGCATAAGCAGCATATTCACCAAAAAATAGAGCGCTAGAATTCACACCCAAAAGTCGATCATCCTCCCGATCGCTCATGGCATAAACTGTATCAAAACCTAATGTCCAGACAATAGTAGCCCCCCACAATATCCAGGTGGCAATATCTAACTCAGCTACCGCAGCACTCCAACTAATTAATACAGCAAAACCCCAAGCAATAGATAACACTAACTGAGGCACTGGAAACACTCGCTTGGCCAGGGGATAACAGATAATTACTGGCACTGCTGCTACAGATAGCCAAAAACTCAGGGTGTTGAGATATAGCGCAATAACTCCCGCGCAGGCAAAGGCAATAATCGCAATGATGATACCCGTTTTAATCGTCAGGGCCCTCGAAGCTAGGGGGCGATCGCGAGTCCTCTCTACTTCTGGGTCAATATCCCGGTCCCACAAATCGTTAATTACACAACCTGCAGCACTTGTGGCTAAAGTTCCCACAATGATGACTCCTACTAGTGGAATTGGTGGCATTCCGTGGGTGGCTAAAAATACGGCCCACAGAGCGGGAATCATTAATATTAGGCGTCCAGCTGGTTTATCCCATCTCAGAAGCCTGATGACTTTCATTAAGACTGATTCTGATTGCTGGGAATTAGATTCGGTCAACATTTTCGGACTTTATTATAGATTTTAGATTATTTTTTGATTCTGTTTTAGGTGTTACACTAATTAACGGTAATTTGTCAATAGGAAAACTTGGGTTTAGTATTTCAATTTATGATTTTCCAGATTAAATAATGTAATGTTGAATTGAGAATTTAAGCAATTTGTAAATTAGGATATATTAATTATGGTTACATCTGTTCCCCTAGTAAAAATCCCTTCAATTCAGGGAGACCAAGAACGCATCTTGGCAGCAATAGATATGGGTACAAATTCTTTACACTTGGTAGTAGCAAAAATTGACCCCAGTTTACCTACTTTTACCATTATTGATCGGGATAAAGAGACGGTTAGACTTGGGGACTGCGAAGCTAAAGGTAACTTGAAGGCAGAAGTTATGGATAGAGCTATCGCCACCCTAAAGCGTTTCCAGAAAATTGCCAAAAGCGCTAATGCAGAACAAGTCATCGCCGTGGCTACCAGTGCGGTAAGGGAAGCACCTAACGGCCAAGCATTTCTCAATCGAATTGCCGATGAGTTAGACCTCTACGTTAACCTGATATCTGGCCAAGAGGAAGCTAGGCGAATTTATCTAGGGGTGCTGTCAGCAATGGAGTTTAACAATGAACCCCACATTATTATTGATATTGGGGGTGGTTCTACAGAGTTAATTTTAGGAGATAGCAATACACCACGCACCCTCAGCAGTACAAAAGTTGGAGCAGTGCGTCTGACCCAAGATTTTGTCACGACAGACCCTATTAGTAAGACTGACTTTGCCTATTTGCAAGCTTATATTCGAGGGTTGCTAGAGCGTCCCACAGAAGAATTATTAACTAATCTCAAAAAAGGTGAAAAACCTAATCTAGTAGGAACTTCTGGCACTATTGAAGCCTTAGCCACAATTGATGCTTATCAAAAATTTGGTAGCGCACCAAGTCCCCTAGCTGGTTATCAGTTTAGTTTTGCTGACTTAGAAGAGTTGGTAAGTAAGTTGAAAAAGCTGTCTATCTCCGAAAGGCAAGAGCTTCCTGGAATGTCACAAAAGCGGTCGGAAATTATTTTTGCAGGTGCTTTAGTTTTGCACGAAGCAATGAGTTTATTAGGGATGGAGTCGATAACGCTTTGCGAAAGGAGTTTGCGGGAAGGGGTAATAGTTGATTGGATGTTAAATCATGGTTTGATAGACGATAGGCTCCGTTTCCAAAGCTCAATTCGTCAGCGTAATACCTTAAAAATTGCTCAAAAATACCAGGTAAATTTGGAATATAGTGAGAGGGTTGCTGGTTGGGCGTTACGTTTATTTGACCAAACTCAGGGAATGATACATGAGTGGGGATGTGATGAACGAGAGTTATTATGGGCAGCAGGAATTTTGCATAACTGTGGTGTGTATGTGAGTCACTCGTCTCACCATAAACATTCTTATTATTTGATTAGGAATGGAGAGTTGTTGGGATATTCGGAAATAGAAATAGAGGCGATCGCTAATTTGGCTCGTTATCACCGCAAGAGTTTACCGAAGAAAAAGCACGAAAATTATTACAATTTACCAAAGAAATATCGACAAGTTGTTTCTGAGTTAAGTGCATTATTGCGGTTAGCTGTAGCTTTAGATCGGCGACAAAAAGGAGCGATCGCTGATGTGAAATGTGAGTTAAATAAAGATAAAAAGGAATTTAAGCTACGGTTGCAAGCTGTTGACTCTAAAGATGATTGTGCTTTGGAGTTATGGAGTTTGGAATATAAGAAAGAGGCATTTGAAGCAGAGTTTGGTTTAAAGTTAGTTGTAAAGTTAGAACCCTTCAACAATTAATAATTAATAATTAATAATTAATAATTAACAATTACCTCTATTGGAAAAGAAGAAGATTGGATAAAAGGAAAATTTTTTCTTATTTACCCTGAAAAGATGGAGGCGCATACCCAAAATTTTTCGGTAGTGGTGTCTGTGTAATCACACGTTCATACCAAATCAGGTTATCAAAAGCCCGTTTTCTAAACTCCTCTTTAACTCTTTAGCATATTCTCTAGTGCGGGCATCTTGCCCGCTATAGGTATAATACCAAATTCAAATAAGTAAGATAAGGTTGGCTGAAAAAGTTATAGGTTTGAATTTTAAGCTGTTGTGCATTTAGAGCAGTTATTTGTTATTTGCTTAATTAAAATGATCACCCCTACTTCAAAGTTATGAATTGCTTAAGACGCATTTTAAATGTGTCTTAGCTTATATCATGTCGGGATAATTAGTGATGAAAAAACTTATCCTCTTGCTTCAAGAGTAAATCTTTCTATTTTTCCCACTCCCCTACTCCCCTACTCCCCCGCTCCCTTACTATCTTAATCATAACTATTCAACCGGACATGATATTAGTAGTCACGAGAAATAGCCATTACAGAGTCAGTAGAAAAAAATTTTAGCTCAATTTTTCCGTCCTTATCTGCTAAAATCTGACACTTTTTTCTGTGAAAAAAGGCTAAAACTTTATCTCTAAATGCTTTGAGATTTAATCAGCAATCCCTAATATACTTAAGGTTAATTCCCTCTACTTGACGACTCTATTTACAAGTTCAATGTAGGAAAAATTTTGATAATTGATATTAGTTGAATAATCACCCATTCTTTATCTGTAAAACTACATAAAATTGCTTTAACTTAACCATTTCCTTTCTGCTGTCCAATGCCTATCTGAAGATTGATAAATTTTCATATCTTTAATACCAGCATCTTTGAATATTTTCTCTACTTCAGTAATAGTAAAAGCTGCTTGTAAAGAGTTTCTAAATAATTCCTTTTGATGTCCGTCGCAATCTCCAGCATACTGATTCATCAATTCATCTCTTAGTTCTGGAGTTTCTGGGCGAAGTAAGTCTCGTATAAATATTGCACCTCCAGACTTCAACACTCTCTTAACTTCCAGAAAAAATGGTAAAGGGTTTGGCAAATGGTGAACAATACTGTTAGAAATTACCATCTCAAAATGATGCTCTGGATAGGGGAGTTTTTTGGCATCTACTAATTCTAATTTTATCTGAGATTTTAATTCGGAGTTTTCAATATTTCTCTCTCCAATACTCAGCATATTTTTTGATAAATCAATACCAATAATTTGCCATTCTGGTTGTTGCTGACAAATTAAGATAGGTATTCTCGCAGTACCTGTACCTGCATCTAAAATTAATCCCTGTTTCGGACCGATTTCTACGGTGTTTTTTGCAAAGGCTTGATTAACTTCAGTAAAATCCATTGAATCATATTCTTCTGCTTCTTCCCAGGTATCCATAACTTCTGGTTCTAGTATTCTTTCCATAATTTTTCCCTTTTGAAGTGAAGTTCTCTCAACCTTTAACCAAAAAACTTTATGCACATAATTACTTTTTTGTCAATTTTATGGCTTTAATTGTTAAGTTGGTTCTCTAAAAATTGTTTTTTTGCTCCACAAAGTAAATTTAAAATTACTTAACATTTTACATTTTAAATATAGTTTGTGAGATTTTTTTTAAATTTAGTTATACCAATCCTGTGACTTTAAAAATCATATCATAGACGACAAATCAAGTAAACCCGTCAAATAATTGAGAATAGTGTCAATAAATTGTATATTTTACATTTGTTAACAAGTTGCTTAACATAGAAATTTTAAAATTATTCTTTTAAAAATATTTATTATATTTATATATAAATCATAAAAGCCCACATATTTATATTATTTCACTTTTTGATTTTAAAATACCTAAGAGGATATCTGTCATTTCAGTTAGCCTACTATGGTCGGAACTGCCTTAACAGTTATTAATACCTCTGCAATGAGGAGACTGGAAATTTTGAATATTCTGTTTATATCTTGGTCGATTGGATATGGCATTAGCAGAGTGGCTCTGCAAGAGCGGGAGACCTTTCCCTCCGGGAAGCCTTCCTTACGGAATGCTATCGTAAACGTTAACGACCGCTTTTTATTCCCTGAAAAGGATAGGGTTTAGACCAAATTCAAGACAGATTGTTATATTAGACTTGTCGCTAAATAGAGGGAAAAAATCGCTCAAACTCAGGCAGAGTAATAATTCCAGGTTTTTTAGATTATTGATGGCTATCATCTTTACATATCAAGGGTTTTGAGGATTTTTTAAGTTATAAAGCGACAAGTCTATTAAGTCCGGATAATTAATGAAAAAAAAACTTTTGCCTTGAAACTTCTTTCTTTCCTTCTGCCGTCTACCTTCCTTCCTATTAAATGTAAGTATTTAACCGGATATGATATTAGAGTAAAATCCGGAAACCAAAGGAAAAAGATAGGGATATTGATAATTGTTCTCTTTCATTACTACCACCTAAAACCTAACACCTAACACCCAACACCTAACACCTAACACCTAGAAACCAACTAATGTAGCAATATTTTTTGAAAATGGTATTAGACCAGAATTGTTTGGTAAATCAAATATTAAATCCTTCTCTAGGTTAGGTGTGACTTTTATTGTTAACTAAAATTCCACGAGTCAATTTGTCAGATAAAATAGTAGTACAAATATTAGTCTATTACTAAGTATTTATACCCTGTGATTTATCTTGATTTAAATCTCAGGGAGTCAAATAAAACTCTCCATAAAAGAGTAAGTAAAGACTAAAGAATAGGGAAAAGTAATAACATTTATCAAAAATATTGGTAGATTTAATTGGATGATAAATGGTGATAATTCATGGAGGTGTAATTAGGATTAAACAGAATAATAATAAACATTAAATAGCTAATAATAAATAAAAAGTGATTTTTTTATCTCTTAATTACTTAATAACTGAAGTTTTATCCAAGTATAGGATTACTTTTGGTAATTATTATAATTGATGTTGTTTTTAAGATAGATAATTGATTTGATAAGTACCTTAAGCAAAATTAATTACACACTAGCATTTTCCTAATTGCTTCCCAGACAAAGCTTAGAGAAATTCGTGGAGGGATAAATCATTTGGCGTTGGTAATTGGTGGGATGATTTTCGACTAGAGGTGATACTCACCAGTTACTCTGGTTAAATATTTAGAGGTATTAAAAACAGATTACTTTTAAAGTTTCATCTCTT
>JAAUYJ010195769.1_pt1 | contig 10196 bp, 8 predicted proteins | sample 7278031 | NCBI WGS metagenome assembly JAAUYJ01 (sample SAMN14350222, study PRJNA611818) | marine sediment metagenome | isolation source: surface marine sediment (1.8m) | place: French Polynesia: Moorea | collected 2018-08 | reverse complement strand
GTGCACCGGCATCAAGTGCAGCTGAGGAAACTGTGCCTTGCACTTAACGTGTTTGAATCAGCGCCAAAAAAGTATTGACATAGCCGATCGGTCTAAATGGCGATATAACGAACGTTGAACGTACACTAATAGAAGACTTTTCCCCATCGCACTTGACGTCCAGGAAAGTGGACGATAAGTCGAGAAGGTGCAAGCGCAGGACAACTTTTTCATGCCTGTACACCGCGTACTTCTCCCAGAGTTATTTTCGTGGGCTTCCAAAAAAGCAATTTTGAGAAGATGTGATGTGAGTCGTCTCAAAAGAGTCGAAGAAGGAAATGGTATTATCTTTTCCATTCTGTAAGAAGCTTAATCTGGTCTTCCAGCAGGAAATGAAAGTGGCCTTCTATAGATGTTTTTGTCCGCACAGAACATAACCCAGCTATGTGAAACTGCGTTATACTCTCTCACAAGACATTTGTCTAGCTACGCAATGTGTGTACACGACTTCGTAGAAAAGTTGTTATGGCGAGGGTTTTTCAAGGAGGCCACTTTCCCTTCCTCATTACGGTGCCTGACTCGAGTACGCTTCGATCCTTGCAGGCCTCACTACTACTTGCCCCTTGACATTAATTTCTCTCGATATACAGTATCTACTTTCGAATTTTGGGAAGGGAAAGCACGAGCATCGTTCACGCAAAAAATCTGAAAAACTATGTGCAAATACTTACGTATGTGTTCTAAATAAAATCCAAAAACAGAAAATTCGTTGACTTTGGTGACTTCCTCACCCCGAAGGCCGTCCTATTACGTACAACTATTAGGGCGTACGCTCCCACACAAACACTCATCCCCTCTCTCTCTCGCACACAAGGGCGGGTGAGATGACAGGGACAAGGGTCGCCCCTCCTCCAAGGAGGAGAGGGGGGAGGGGGAAACTAGAAAGGAATCTCATTTTCTCTTGCTTTGCTGACTAGCCTGACTGCGCCGTTCTCAGGCCAGGTTTGTCCGGTGTCCGTCCAAGGCAACCGGGCCAGAAAAGGTCTGAGAATAGTGGAGAGGGGGGGAGGGGGGAGCAACTAACGAGAGGATGAGAGTGGAGGGGGGGGAGCTTCCAAGACTACGGGGCTAAAAAATGGCCAAGGTCTTCAAAATCCTCTTGGAGTAAAAAGATGGCTCTTTGACTGCCTCAAGTGGCGAATGTCTGAGAGACGCAACCTCATCTCCTCTTCCTCCGTCCCTGGGCTTTTGCGTCTTACGTCGAAAGGAGGGGGAGGGGGTTAAGGGCTGAGCCGAGCTCTGGGGGGAGTAGAGGCCGAAAACTTTCTGGTTGAGTGAGGAAGATTGTTTCGCTCGAGAAAAGGAGAAAGGTCTGGCTAGAGGCCGACTCCTGAGCCTGGAAGATCACAGATTTCAAACAGACAACCAAGTTTGTAGAGACATTCAATGTCAACTGTGCAGTACGTACACCAAGTCAATATCTTGAAACTCATCAATATTTCTTTCCTCTTGTACCCCCATTAAATATGCCAAGTTTCTCTAAATGCTGAAATTAAGAAGCGCCGTGAGATTTGGAAACTCTGTATCTAGGCAGTGATAATTCAAAATTCAGAAACTCATTTCGCCTTCCCCCGCCCCCGTTTTCGTACTTCCGCAGATGAGTTTCCAAGCTCTGGGACTCCTTTCCAACTTCCTCCTTCCCCTCTCCGCCTGATACCTCTTTCCTTTTTTTCTCTCCCCCATCCCCGTCTTCCCTGCTATTTTCAGTCCTCTCTTCCTCTCGACTCCATCACCGCGAAACGAGATCAGAGGAGGGAGAAGCAGGGCCGGAATCCGGTTATAAAAGGAAGAGGAGGAAACGACGAACGGTCTTGGCCGCTGTCTTCAGGACCAACCAAGGTCCCCCCCCCTCTTGGCCCTCCAAATTGACAGTCTCAGTCTATTCCTCTTCTCTGCTGGAGCCCGAAGGGGAGGGATAGGAATTATGAAACTTTTCGAGCCTCCAGAATGAGACAAATTGACGGATTATAGCCCCAGGAAGAAGGAATCCCTGCGTGGGAGAATTAAATTTCGCCTCGAACCAAAAGAGGGTTTCGTGTCAAGAAAATAGGAGGCGACATCGCGGGGAAGTACATACTAGGAGTGGGGGGAAAAGGGAAAGGGAAACTTTCGCACCGTCCCCTCCTGTTTCGAAAATGGGATCGGACGGAGGAACAGCGAAAAAAAAGTTGAAACAAAGAAGCCTAGAATAGGCGGCCCCGGGCGGGTGCGGCCTCTTTCTCCCTCTCTCACACATGCCTCTTTCTCAGTATAGCGTCCCAAATCCCATCCATAATGGATTGGTGTATAAAGGCCATTCTGGCAAGCGAAGGCGGCTGCTTTTTGCTTGGCGTAATTGAGCGGGATTCCTGGCATTTAAAAAGTTTTTTTGTGCGCGGGGGAAAGAGGAGCATTCATTCTTTTGTTTGTTGTGCCTTCCACTTTTTGTTGTGGACGCCAGCGCTTGTCAGAATCAATTACGGACCTTTCTATTTTCTTCCCTCATCCCGCTCCCCCTATGAGGTGCCTTTTCTCTCTCCTCCTTTTCCCATTTCCGTCTTGTAATGAGGTGTCTATCCTCCCTTCTTTTCCTTCCCTCGCTCTCTGATTGGAGCAGGGCAAACCAACACAACAGGCAATTGCTTGACCTCCTACACGCCCACACTGTTGCCACGTTGGAGGGACAGCTTTGCAGCACGTGTTGCTGCGGTGGTGCACCTATTTACCCTGAACAAGAATGACTTGTCGTTGAAAAGAAAGGGAAGGAAAAGGAAACGGAATGAGAGGTCCTTCATTTCGCTCTCCCCTCTGAAAGGAAGCCCTCCAAACAAGGAACAACATACGGCTAGAAAAGGAAGAGGCAAACTTGTCTCTCCCAAAAAAGGCTTCTTTGCCCTTCGCTCAAAACCCCCTCCTCCTTCTTTTCGTGTCGAGTTTTACGGCAAATTTTGCGAGACAAGGGCTTTGGAGAGAAAGGGGAGCTGGGGTGACATGTGCGCAGAGACGTGCTAAGAAAGGAGGAGGGGAGCCCCATTTTGCATGGGACAAGGGGGGCCTCCGCCGCCGCCGCAGCCTCCCTCCCCCCGGTCACCGGCCTCCCTCTACTCGACATATTTGGGGGTCTTTGGAGACCTGCAAGGTGAGGGATTCGCACAAAGGAGTCATACCATATACAAAACTTTTGCACTACTCTTGTGAAAAGTTGAATCCCAGTCCAGGGGAGAGAACAGGGCTTGGGATGATGACGATCTACTACAACAGGAAGGGGGAGCACAGAGGAAAGGAGAAGGAGGAAAGAGGAAAAGGATCGGGTTCTTAGGAAAGAAAGAGGAAGTCTTATATGCAGACTGCCTTAAAACCCATGCGAGCCGAGCTTTTCGAATCAGCTAGCAGCCGAGCCCAGGCAACCACAAAAATGATACGCTAAGGTTTAGAACAGCAAGAAGAATAAAGAATTGTTTTCTCTTTTCCTGGAAGGGGAGCAGCCCGGAGCATAGAGCCCTTATCTGTACGTACTATAGGTAGTCTGCGTATTTGAGGTGTGAATAATAGATGCCAAAGGTGGAGACACAAAAAGAATGGAAGAGGAAGGGGGAAGAAAGGGGACACTCCCCTCCCGTAATCCGACGCGCTCCTCCCTCCCCTTGCTCAAGCATGCCAAAGAGGAAAGGGGAAAGAGGGGGAAAGCCTGAGTGTGTAATCCAAAAGGGCAATTCTATTTTGGCGGGAGAAGGGGGAAAGAGGAAAGAAGGCCTTTTCCTTTGCAAAGTCTGTTGTAAGAGGAGGCAAAGGCGGCTAACTCACTCACTCAGTCTCTATCCCAGGTCCGGAACAAAACTTTGCCTCCCCCCTCTTCTTCGTTTCAGCTGTTGGTTGGAGCTGCTTTCGTAGTTTGCCGGTCGCTTGGCGAGGCGAACGAAGGAGGAAAAGAAAAAAAAGGGTTGAGGGGAGAAAAGCAGGATGAAAGTTTTTCTTTCCTCTCCATGGAATCCTTCGTTCGTCCCTTTCTCTGAGGCGAGCGAACCTTATCCACTCACCTTCCCTCTCGCGGTGGCGGGAAAAGTCCCATGAATCCGTGTTAAGGTGACTTAATGACCGCATCCGCCTTCTCTCTCTCTCCTTTTTTCCAGGTTGTCCAGGTTGGCAAAGGGCAGCGAGTGACCAACGCAGCCAGGGAAAGAAGCCAGCTACGAAAAAGAGGAAAAGTTTGGGCTCTATTTATCTGAAGAAGAAAAAGAAAATTCGAACTTGGACGTGAAAAAATGTTGGGATCCTGCTGCACTCTGAAGAGGATTTCTTGAATGACCAGAGGAAATAGGAAATAGAGGCCGCAGAAAACTATTTTATAGGAGGCAAACGACCTGGACGGATAAGAATCAGTTCTCAATTGATCTCAATTGACCAAGACAACAAAAGAGGACTGGAAACTTTCTGTCCCCGAGGTAAGGCGCAATTCGCTCCCAAGGGAAACTTTACCACTGACGTCGGCGATTCCCTCACAAGATTTTTTCCAGAAAAGGGAAAGTGGAAGGAGAAAAAGAGGAGGAGAGAGAGAGCGAAGAGAACGAGAAAGAAAAAGGAGAAGGAGAAATGGCCTCTTGTCGTCCTCTTCCCTCCACTCGGGCAAGGGCCTCCGAAGAAGCCGCCGCCGCCGCCGATCCCTTTGCGGTCCTCCTCGCGTTCTAGCAAATGAGACTGAGGGGTCTTGGACCGTGAAGAGAGCAACAGCTCAAGGGCAAAAGAAGAAGAGAAGAAACTCCCCCTTTCCCCCTTGCTCCCGTGTGATTTGCCCAGATTGCCCGGCGGCCGGCAGAAAACTGCGAGTGGGATATTTTTAAGCCTCTTCCTTCCCCTCGCTTGCCGGCAGCCGGCAGGCAGACAAATTGGCGGTGCCACCTCCGAACGAACGAGGCACTCTCTCATCCCGGAGAAGAGGCAAAAGGAAAAGGCAATCCCTACCTCCACCGCGTTAAAAGGGGATTGGATTTCCCGACCGACCGACCGACTGAAAAGCATTTTGCCGGGCTGTTGCGTGCGATAGGCCCCCTTCGCTGGCTCCGCCCCAGGGACCTTTTTGCCTACGTATTCATTCATTCAGAAGGAAGAGGGAAAGAGGGAGGTGCGAAAGTCCCAGGCGGGAAAAACTTTCTCCCCCGACCGCTGCCGTCGCCACTTCCAGAATGAGCCACCAGCCGATAATAACTGTTGAGAACTTCTCCCCCGCCGCCTCCCCATCGCGCGGGGGTAAGGCCTTCCCGCCGCAGTCTGCGGACGGGAGGGGAGGGGGAGGGGGAGACGAGGCGGGGGGAGGGGGGCAACATCACCACAGGAGGGATGGAGGGCACAGAAGAAAGTCAAACGTTCAAGGCGGGGGGAGCACATCAGAGCTGGCGCAGGTACGGAATTGACCAAATACTTTGCGAGTAGAATTGTTTCTTCTCCAACAATTGTGTCCTGAATGCCCGTGACAGAAGCCGCACCACAGCAGCCCGTCTGGGCGCCTCCCCCGCGCCGATTCTCAGGGAGGGAGCGGAGGAGGAGGAGGAGGTGGAGGCGGATACCTGTTTGGCGAATCCGGCCTCGGGGCGGACCTCAAGAACATGAACATGCACGTCAGGCGCAAGTCGTCCCCTTGCATCGGAGGACTGCCGGGGCTGGGACCGGGAGGCTTCGTCCCAGGAGGAGGGGGGGGAGGAGGGTCGGCAAGGTCAGGAGGAGGGTCGCCTTCTAGGTGAGCCTTACCTTTTAGTGCATGGTTTGAATTATTCTGGAACAGCAGTTAAAGTAATGTATAAAGAAGTAGTACTTGAGCATTCGTAACTTACCGTCGTGCTAAAAAACGAACCAACCACCACGAAAAAGGGGGAGGAGCGGAGGAGGCCACTCTCACCGGTCGGGAGGAGGGGGCAAGGAGGGACACATGCGGCTGGAGCTGAGTCCCGGCGGCGAAAGGGGCGGAGGAGGAGGAGGAGGCAACTACCACGGGCGGCGGCGGCTGTCCTCGCCGCCGTCGCTGGAGGGCGGCGACCAGGGCGGCGGGGGCCGCGGCGGGTGCGGCTACGGCAGCGGCGGCAGCAACCACTCCAGCGGCCACGGCTCCATGCAGCAGCTCACCATAGGGGGCCTAAATTCGTCCAGGTGAGGGCGAGTAGTCCAGCTTGCATGAGACAATGTGCGTGTGATTTCTTAATTTCTTTAATGACTCTATCTCGTATTTTTTTGCCTCCAAAACTATTAAATCAAAATTATTCTATTCCACACATCGTATCACTTATACTGCCGTATTCCGTGCATATTCTATACTCTCTTACTACATCCATCGTCTTTCGTCTTCAGTACATACGTTCCTCAACAACCCGTCTCTCTCTCGATCGGTCGTTGCTTAAGAACCATACTACACCATGTAAGAGTAAGCGTGTGCGACAGACAGTACTTGGCATGTATCGAATCGTCTTTTTCATTACTTGTCTTTTTTCCTAAAAAAAAGTTGTCAGCTCGAAGAGAAAGCCAGCCTTGTATTCTCGTATTTCCTCCTATTTCCTCTTCATCCTCGTCTCTTTTCCTCTGATTCGACTTAAACATGCGAGCAACTTGGTACTATACCATCACGGAGGAAGAGCACCGAGACAACCAACCGGGCCGTGAGGAAGAGGCATCCCTCCCTTCCCCCCTCCATTCGCGTCGTCTTGGATCAACAAGAGGAGGAAGAAAGGCGTCTCTTCTCCTCCTTCTATCTCATCCGCGTCTGTTTCCTCTCTCCCTCCACTTTCCATCTGAACTTTGCTCTCTCGTCTCCTTTCCATCTCTTGTGTCAACTCATCCAAGTTGCCTCTTCTCCCTCCTCCTCCTCCTCCAACGCCGTCGCCGCCGTCGCCTTCCCCCAGCAAGAGAGGGCGGGAATGTGGGGGGATTTTTTCTCTCTCTTTCTCCACATATTTTTTAATCCGTGCCCATTTCTTGGAAACCCCTCCCTCCCCCACTCATCAAAAAAGGCGCGCCTCCGCCGCCGCGGTCCCCTCCGCCGCCACCGGGGCGGTCCCGAGGCGGTGAGTTGCTGCTCGATCGTTGCCTCTCAGGAGGCACTTGTCCATAGACAAGAGAGAAAGCGAATGAAATAAGACGTTGGTGTTGTCGTCTTTTTCCAACATCTCCATCCCGTACAGATAGAACGTGTTCAATTTCCCCCGCAAAAAAGTTCGCAGCAGAATATATTATTATTACACCTGAAAAAAGGCTGCCGAGACTAGCCTTCTTTCCTCTATATCTGTCGTTGCCGGGATTGGAAAGCGTTTCAGGAAAGTATTTGAAGCGTAGAATTCACCGAGGACCGTTTCAGTCTGTATATCCAATGAGAGGCTTTGGTGAATACTGCGCCTCGAGTTGCAAGAAATGTTCGAAATACCTGAAATCTCCCTTCCAACCCGTATCCACTTAGTGCTTGAAAAGAATCTTGCTCTGTACAATATAATTCTCTAAAAAGTATTACTACATCTTGCCAGGACTTTGTAGAATTCCAGTACTGTAAAACGTACACGCATGTAGACTTTGGCTCCATATCTCACATCTAACGACATCATATTTCTGCTACATACTCCCCAAGACATGTCGGATGTCTCATTATCTTCAATATGTACGTTTCATATCGTAGCTTGCTAAGTACTTTTTTATCGCTCTCATCCTCATCCGTTATCGTCGTGTAAAACAGCCGGCAGCGACGCCGTTGTACCAGTACTACTACAATACTACCAAGTCGTTAAAAATGCTCCCGCCCGCCGCTGGAAAAGGGCCCAACCAAATTTGCCCCTGCCCCCCTCTACGCAATGTACGCCCCGCCGCCACCATTACGAATTCTGTTTGGATACCCTCCTCTTCTCCCTCCTTTTTCTCTTGCCCTTCAACAAAACCCTACGCTCGTGCAAAAGCAAGGGGGATTAAACGAAGCATGGACGGAAAAAATGGAGGCAATTCAATTCAACTTTATTGCGATTATGCTAAGAAAGGAAGGAAAGGACACGAAAATGGGCTTTAAAAATGCAAAAGAGTGGGATAGAGGCAACGTCGTCCAATGCACAAAAGGAAAAGGAAAAGAAAAGACCAATTCCCTTCTCCTTCAGACCAATACGGTTTTCAATTTCCTGGTGCTGCCCGCCGCGGCCGCCGAATCGATCAAGAAGTCTTCTGGCCTTCCTCCGTCTTATCCGTCTCCTTTTTGTGAGGCCCCCGCGACGTTTTTGGCAGAAGTGCAAGGTCCCTTCCAAGTCCAAGGGCAAAAAATGGAGAAAGGCCCCTTTTGTTTCTCCTCTTTTTTTGCACGTGGTAACAAGTGGAAAAGATCCCCATTGCCGAAAGGAGACCACACATTGTTTTGATGATATATGGTAGGCCCCTCCACCTTGCGTTTCCCCCCCAAAAAATAGGAATCCCCACCGAAATTGACTAGACCTAATTGAACGGTCTGATATAGTTCCCCCATTTGAGTCGAGAATTGTTTCTCCTAGTAGGAGATAAAACTTTGTAGATAACAATCAGTAATTTTTACTACAAAAGTTTCAAACGAAGAAAAGATCCACCTTCAACAAGAATCTGTCAGTAGTTCAAGTATACGCCCTAGTCTTTTACCCACCCAACACCAGTGTCGTTCGAATTGTAATAGAAAGCAGGCGTGTGCGTGCGCGTGAGCATAATGGGCGTTTGGCGGCGGCGGCGGCGGCCCCTCTACGGGAAGAGGTGCTTTTGCCCCCGTCCTCGCCGCCGCCGCCGCCTTCCGCATCCCTTCTCCGCCTCAGCCGCAAAAGCGCACGCACACGATCTACCCATAATTTCATGGATGCACGTGGCCCGAATCTCGCTGCAGCAGTCTGGAATAGATTGTACTATATTCTTGCTTTTTTTCTTGCTGCAGCACCGACATTCGGGAGAACACTGTCCGCTCCGGCCACCAGGAGATCGGCACCCTGTACGCTCCCAACAACGTTACCTACCCGCCGGAGAGGGTTTCCATAAACCTGGTGAGGAGAGAGAAGAAGGAATGATGTGTGAAGTGTGACCTTTTCGGAGAGCGAAAACTGGGTAGGGTTCCTTGTATGTACAGTTCAAAGGGAGATATGCAAAAAGAGAGCGCCAGTTTCAGGAAACCCTTTTCAGCCCTGCTTCTTTACGCGAAAAACAGACATGCTCCCACAAGTAAAGTACGCGCCTTTGGGTGTGCATCTCCAGTATGGGGTTGTATGACACTCTGCGCTCAGCGTCTGATGTCGCCCCCGCCAACATATGAGGCTCCGATGACTCGACTGTGCACTCTGAAATATGTAAATCGAGTCTGAAGACGTCTTTTTCCTTGTCTTAGGTTAACGCCCCCGAGGGCTCGACCCTCCAGTGCGACTGCGGCCACATCAACTGCCCGCTCTGCAACCTCATGATGAATCTGGAGATGACGGACCCAACTCTGCTATCCTAAAAACACATGTGGGAAAGCAACAAAGGGCAGAAAAGTCGCCGTCTCCTTCTTGGGAAGCCATCATCACCGACGTCATCCTCCACTGCATGCATGCTCGGTCTATCGAAAGGAGGAGGTTGAGGAGGAGGAAAGAGGAGGGGGAAAGACTCCCTGATTGACTGTATCTTCCTTCCTCTTTCTCTGTGAAAGAAGTTCTCCCTCCAGAGAAGAAAGAAACGAAAAGAGGGGGGGAGAAAGAAAGAAAAACTTCCTCACGTAAACAGCACACACAAGAAGACGCATCTTTTGACTTCGACATTGGTACATACAGAAAGAAAGAGGAGCTCCCGTTTTTATTTTTGGTGATTGGAAGAGAGAATATTCAACATTAACAACATGGTGAACGACCACAATCTATATAGCAGTGCCAACGGGGAAAGAAAGAAGGGACAGTTCGTGCATTAATTGGGACTGCAGTGACAGCATAGACCAATGGGGCTTGTTGGGGGTCGAGAAAATTGGGTGAGGTCGATGTGGAACCGTTTCCCCGTTATCTCTTTCTCCCGACGATTGGGAAGGATGGCCGGGAAAAGGTCCTCCCCCCTGCTCCCCCATTTATACCGCCGACGATCCCCTCTTACCGAAAGATATCCATGCCCAAGAGAGAAAAGAGCCGAGCCGATGTACGCGCACATCACACGCCCGCATCTTTCGAAAAAGGCAGGGGGCCACTTTTCCATCT
>JAAUYJ010023550.1_pt1 | contig 10199 bp, 9 predicted proteins | sample 7278031 | NCBI WGS metagenome assembly JAAUYJ01 (sample SAMN14350222, study PRJNA611818) | marine sediment metagenome | isolation source: surface marine sediment (1.8m) | place: French Polynesia: Moorea | collected 2018-08 | reverse complement strand
GTACGCAGAGAACGGGTTGTGGTGATGCACATGACGTCAGGCACAAAGAAAAAGATTTCCTTTTTTCTTAACCACTGTGAACAGTTGAAGCTTTTTTTGTATCTAACTTTTCAGCAACTTCGGCCATAACTACTGGAGGCAATCCAAAGCGGGGAATGCGAAAATCCTGTATCCGGCCTCCTCCCTCAACTCACTGTTTGACACGACTGTGGAAAAAGGAGGGGGAAAAGTCGGCGTACGGACGAAACGTGGATGAGGCGGACTGGGGCGGAGGTGGGTGGGTCGCCTAAAAGGAAAAGAAGGCGTGCTCGGAGGGGAGAGGGGAGTTGCCTCGAAGGATAGGGGGAAGAAGAAGTGTCGGATAAAAAAGTGAATTGCGCTCTACCCAGAGAAGAGTTTCTTTCACTTCTCCCATTTCCGAGCTGGAGAAAGCATGCAGGGCTGTGTGAAATGAGAGCAGCTCAGGGGAGGAGGGCGGGGCAGGTTCGCAGAGGAAAAAAATGTGTGTTCCATCATACGACGACGACGCCGTTGGAAACTGCCAATCTTCCTGATGGCTAGTTCCCCTTTCTTCTTCCTCCCCTTCGCTAGCAAGGAGGCGGCACAATTAAGAAATGAAAAATTCATAGGCCCCTACTGTGGAAGGGGGTCGGGAGAGATAGCCGGTAGAGGAAGAGGCGGGGAAAAAAAGTTGCATTCGGCGAATCGAGGCCAAACTTAAGATTCGCGTGCACTGTCATCGCGTGGTTGTTGTAGCTTTCAATTCCTTGTCGCCTGTCGGCTGAACCTGACTGTAGGCAAAGAAATACAAAAAAGGTCGTCGGGCATTCTTCCTTTTCCAACCGAGTTGGCTGTTGGAAAGGAAGGTGCAAAGAAAGGCTCAGCAGTCAGACATGACATCGCTGACAGTCACGAAGTCACAGGAAGAAAGGAGGAGGGGGGAACTCCCTTCCTCACGCAGCGCCAAGACTTTTTGACGCCTCTCCCACTTCCTAGGCAAAGAAAGTAGGCTCGGAAAAAGGCCTGTTAGCGCGAAAGGGAGAAGACTGGTGTGGCGGGGAGAAAAAGGGGATTCTACAGAAAAAAGGCGCCATTGTCGTTTAAATAGCTGTGAGGAAGTCTGATAATACTCCTGCAGTGTAGACCACTTTTGCATTTTTCACTCGGTTTCGGCGGCGCGCTGGTATTGTACGGATGGCAATCGAAAGATTGCGAGGGGAGATTTGGTAAAATATGATTATGAAATAAATCACGTGCTGCTGAGTATGGGCATGTCCGCCGCCCTGACCTTCCTCCTCCTGCCGACGACCGATCCGAAGGCGACGGCGAGCGCGCTTCCGCCCCTCGTGCTGGAGTAGAACCAGAAGCAGTCGATCCAGTACTGCAGGGCGTTGCGGGTGTCCCGGTAGATGATCCAGTCGCGCTCCATCCGGATCTTGAGCGATTTGGGCGTCTGGACTTCCTTCGGCATAAAATCATCGAGGCGCATCTTGGGCTCCTGTGGAAATTTCAATTTATATTTTTTATACTTTTCAAAGAAAAATGTCCTCGCCTGCAGCTGGAATCCGAGTCGCAGCAAAGCCGCGTCCATGTCCGTCATGAACTCGCAGAGCGCGTAGTAGACGTCAGCGAACCTTGCGTTGAGGTCCAGCCCGCCAACCACGTGCTCGCTCTCAAAGTCGTCCGAAACAAGCTTGGTGGACAGCTGCATCCGGCGCAGCAGAAACGGGATCTCGAACAGCACCTGGCGAGGGCTCTTCGTGTTCAGGGCATCGTCGGTCACGTTCTCGTTCAGTTGCTTTGGAACCTGGAAAAGGACAATGACAACTTGAAGGTGCCAAATTGTGCTAAAAATTTATGGGCAAGTCTTACTTCGGCTCTGGTAACGAACCACGGGTAGTAGAATCTGACGGTGCGCTCCCTCATCTTAGCAACGGTGCTCTTGTAGATCTTCTTGACGAAGCTTCCGCCAAAGTCCTCCATGATTACCAGAGCGCTGTTGGCAGAGTCAGCCAGCTGTACAAAGAGCTCGCTAACCTCCTTCTGCGTTAGCAGGGCACCGGTTACACTGGACTGTCGGTGATGGTCTAGCGGGCCGCTGCTGCGGAGACCGCGCAGATCTACGTCGTCGTTGTAGGTCAGGTGCTTGAGCTTGAAGAGTGCGCTATCGTCGGAGAGCCTCTCCACGTGGTGGTTGTCGTCCTCCGCCTTGGGATGCCGTTTCCCCTTCCCGCCTTTCTTCCTCTCCTCCGTTACGGTTCCCTCCGTGGTGTCGTCCTCCCCCGTCTCCGTCACCAGATCGGCCCCCTCCATGTACTGTCGGTCCTGCCTCCGCTTCCGCCCTCGCCGCCACCGCGCAGAGCCCCAGCCCCTCTCTAGGCCTGGCCGGAGCAAGAGGCTCTCGTCCGTGGAGGTGGAGCCGGCGGGGGGGTTGCTGGCCATAGGCATGCCCGTGGGGCTGCCCGCTGCTCCTCCGCTGACGGGAGAGCCTGCTGCTGGGGACACCGGTTGCTGTGGTCCGGATCCGCTGCCAGGACCCACCGTCACCTTTGAATTCTCTGTGAGCAGCGCCCTCCTGGCGGCGCCCTCCTTCTCGCTGCTGGTGGGGCTCTGCGCGGCCTCTCGGTACACCTTGTCCAGGGCGCTGGAGAAGCTGCCGGACTCTATGCGGGATGGGATGTTGATGCCGGAGCTGCGAGGGCTGCTCATGTTCTCCACCCTCTTGTTGCCTGCCCCTTCTCCTTCTCCGTCGGTGGATGGGGAGGTGGTGGTCTCCATCTTGCCCCTCCCCGCGTCCGTAAGGATCGTGGTGTCTGAGCTGTCCGCCAGCATCTTGGACTGCCTCGACCTGCGCTCGCTGCCCAAGCCGAACTTGTCGTCCTTCTTATCAATCTTGTCCTCCACCCTCCTCTCAACGATCTTCTCCACCAGGCAGCAGCAGCACAGGTTTAGGCAGGTGTAGTCCTTTGCCAGGCTTTTCCTGAGCGCCTCCCTCAGCTCCTCCGACTCCTCCTCCACCGGTCGCCCCTCGAAGTCCCGCTTGCCCTTTTTGGCGTAGCGGAATCCCTTGAAGAACTCGTGCTCCTCCGGGGAGACCTGGTAGTTCACCTGGGCGGAGGGGCCGGAGGGCCGCTCGTCGTCCTCAGAGGAGCGCTGGTGCTTCGTGAAGAGGCACCACTTCCATTTCCACTTCCAGGGGGGCTTCCTGGACGGGGTGGTGATGGACTTGACATCACAGACCCGTTCAACGAAAGCAGTTCGTTCTATTACCTGCCCTTTAACCGGAAGAAGCGCCGGATGTTCTTTGCGCGGTCCCTCTGCTGCTGGTGGGAGGGGGTCGGACTCGGACGGGGCATCGCTGATTGCTTGATTGCGCGAAGTCAACTGCGAATCCGAATTTCAATGAACGTACAGTCGAAAGGCACAAGTGTATTGTCGATTCGATTCGATTGTCGAAATACATAATTAAGAGTCTGCAAAAAGACTTAGATACAAAAAGCTGACAACGGGAGCTTGGCTCATAATTTTTAGGTAGCTTTACACCGGGAGCTGACAGAAAGCCGAACGAAAAAATTGAACAAATTTTGTGCTAATATTATTGAGAGCTGTATCACTTTCCCCTCTTCAATCAATGTCCTCCCCCTCTCTACTCATGTCAAGCGCCCTAGGGAGTATCTCCCCGCATGGTCCGTGGAAGTGGAAGTGAAACTGCTGCGTGGCCGGGGTCTCCTCCACGTTGAACTCTGCCACCACCGCTCCGTTGGAGGCTGCTTGCGGGGCGAAGAGGGCGGCCGGGTACACCAGCGAGGAGGTGCCCACCACCAGACAGAGGTCGCACACGTCGATCTCCTTCAGCACCTCCTGGAAGATGCTCTCCTCCATCTGCTCCCCGAACCACAGGACGGCCGGGCGGAGAAGGCGACGGCAGCGGGGACAGCGGGGCAGTTCCTCCTCCGGGATGGGGTCGGACCTCGCCTCAGGGTCCGGCGCCCCTCGGCCTCTAAGGGCCTCGCAGATGGGAGAGTCGTGGTTTGGCTCGTCCCTAGCGCAGGCGTAGCATCGGGTGCGGAAGAGCGATCCGTGCAGCTCCACCAGGTTCTTGGTTCCGGCGCGGCGATGCAGCTCGTCCACGTTCTGCGTGACAACGACGCACCTTTTCCCGCGGGACTCCATCCACCGCTCCAGCTCGACCAGCGCCAGGTGGGCAGCGTTGGGCTCCTTGGTGAGGACCAGCTCCCGCCGGTGGTGGTAGAACTCCCACACCAGGGAGGGGTCTCGCTCGAAGGCCTCGGGGCGGGCCAGGGCGGTGGCGTCGTAGCGCCGCCAGAGGCCGCCCTCGCCGCGAAAGGTGGGGACGCCGGACTCCGCCGAGACGCCGGCGCCGGTGAAGGCCACCACGTGCTTGGCGTCGCGTAGGCGCCGGCGGAAGGCGGAGAGGTCGGAGCTGGGGCGGCGAGACATGACGGGAGGAGGAGCCGGAGGTCGAAGGAGCTGGGAGGAGCGGGAAGGAGCAGAAAAGGTCACAACAAGTCTACGCTAAGGGAAACCACAGGGGAAACTGTTCTACTTGGATTATGGAGGAGTGCGAGGAGAGCGAGGAGGAGGAGGACAACCTGGACAAGGTGCTCCTGCTCAGGACCACGGGGGAGGACGGTGACATCATGTCCGCTGCCAGGGGTTCGTACGGACGTCCGAGGTTGTCATGCGAGCAGGACACCGTGATGACACCGACCAGCTGCGAGGAGAACCCGGAGGACTCGAACGAGATCTTGCCGCCGCCGCCGCCGCCGCACTTCTTCAATCTTTCTGTCAATTTTGCTTTTATGCTCAAGACTGTATTTCAGAGAAAATAGTGATGTGGGCGAGCCGCGAACAACCTCTGTACCCAATGTCATTCCTTATCACAACTAAACAGACCATGAGGAGAAGTTTTGCTAAAGAAGAGTAGATATTGTGTGTGCAAACTTTTCTGTAAAGTGTGTCCATTGATGACCACTTTCAAGTGAGCCGATCTCGAAGTGTGATATCTTTCTTCTGCTCCTCCCTAGCGTTGTGTAGTCAGCTGATTGCGGCGCAGAAACAAGACGACCAAGGAAGAAGAGAAGAGCCCTTCCTTTGGTTGGCAGCTCAGTGCACACCTGGATGCCTCTCAAGGTAATTGGAAGGAGCCCTGCCCCGCGCCAGCACTCCGTCGGGAAGATCGCCACTTCTCCACTTCTCCAGTCTGGTTGGACGAGCCAAGGGGAAAGGAAGTCACGGCCAAAGAAGAGGAGGGCAACCACCAAAGCAGCTCCGATCCCAACCGTAGTTCCTTCGCCAGCATCACTATCTTCCACGTCTAGCCCGTCCCCAGAGCCTCCAACTCCGCCTCCTCCACCATGGCCATCTCCATCTCCGACATCTGCGAGAACACCAAGCTTGCCCGTGAGATGTCCCTGATGGGCAACTACGAGACGGCCTCCGTGTACTACCAGGGCGTGATCCAGCAGATCCACCGTCTGCTGGCCACCGTGGAGGACCCGGGGAGGAAGACCCGCTGGCAGCAGATCCAGGGCGAGATCGCGCAGGAGTACGACGTGGTCAAGAACATCACGCAGACGCTGGCCATGTTCAGGGGGGAGAGCCACGACACCAGGCAGGTCGGGGCCGGAGGGAGGAGCGCCTTCGCCGCCTTCGAAGAGCCAACCAGGGGTGAGAAAAAGACCACTCCATCTGTGTGCACCTGAAAAGTCGTTGGGATTTTTTTAGTACCAAAGAGTCTTTGTCCGTTATCCTTCACCTCTCTTCATCCCACACGTTCCCCTTCTTCCCTGCATGAATCCCCGCCCACGCATTCTCCGCTCTTATTTGCGGCATTCCGTCGTCCAAGGCGTTTGGCACTTGGCAGTCTCCCTCCCCCCTCCTCCTGGGCTTGGTCGATACCAAGCTGTTTCTATCCATAGTTATTACTCATGCCCTACTTATTCCGACTGCAAAGAAACACTTTTGCAAAAACAGCGGAATAGCGACACTTATGTCGGTACTATGCTAGCGATGATAATGTACTTTTTTTTATTTGCAACGCCCCTCTTTCAGATCCTGACGTGTGGGGCCCTCCTCCCAGCAAGGATCCCCCCAACTGGCCCGGTCCCACCGACGCCTCCCGCGGCGCCCCGCCGCCGGTCGTCCGCCCCGTTCGAGGACCAAGAGGAGCGGGAGGGGGAGCGGCGGGGGCGGCGGGAGGAACGCCGCAGAGAGGCGCCAGGGGGACGGCGGGGGGAGCGGGGGGAGCCAAGGGAGCCCAGGGCAAGAAGGGGGTCGGAGGAGCCAAAGGGGGCAAGGGAGCTCCGACAGGAGGAACTGGGAAGGCCAGGGGAGGGGCCAGGAAGGATGGAGGTGGAGCTGGGGGAGGGGGTGACAAGGACAACAACAAGGACGACGACGACGATGGCGGAGAGGGCGAGGAGCGGCGCTTCGACTCCAACGGCATCGACCGAGACCTCATCGAGATGCTGGAGCGGGACATCGTGCAGAAGGACCCCAACACGCACTGGGACGACATCGCCGACCTGCACGAGGCCAAGAGGCTGCTGGAGGAAGCAGTGGTGCTGCCCATGTGGATGCCGGACTTTTTCAAAGGCATCCGCCGTCCCTGGAGGGGAGTGCTTATGGTGGGGCCGCCCGGCACGGGGAAGACCATGCTTGCCAAGGCGGTGGCCACGGAGTGCGGGACGACATTCTTCAACGTGTCCTCATCAACGCTCACCTCTAAGTACAGGGGAGAGTCGGAGAAGCTCGTGCGCATACTCTTCGAAATGGCCCGCTTCTACGCGCCCAGCACCATCTTCATTGACGAGATCGACTCCCTTTGCTCCCGCCGAGGCTCCGAGTCGGAGCACGAGGCCTCCAGGAGGGTAAAGTCCGAGCTGCTGGTGCAGATGGACGGCATGTCCTCCATCACGGACGAGCCGGGCAAGATCGTCATGGTGCTGGCCGCAACAAACTTCCCCTGGGACATCGACGAGGCGCTCAGGAGGAGGCTAGAGAAGAGGATTTACATCCCGCTGCCCAACGAGGAGGGCAGGGAGGCGCTGGTGAGTTGAACTTTTTTCATACTAATTGTCCTTTTAAAGGCTTTTTTCATTCTAATTTTCCTAATCTGTTTTTTTCTCTTGCAGCTCAAAATCAATCTCCGAGAGGTGAAACTGGCCGAGGAGGTGGACCTCAAGTTTATCGCCAGGTATAAACGACGACACTAATTTTCTATGCACGATCGTGCAAAAATATGCTCTTCCCTTTTCTACAGGAAACTTGGTGGCTACTCCGGCGCTGACATCACCAACGTGTGCCGCGACGCCAGCATGATGTCAATGAGGCGCAAGATCGCCGGTCTCAAGCCGTCAGAGATTAGGAACCTGGACAAGAACGAGCTGGACCTGCCCGTCACCAGACAGGTAATTTATTCGCTTCAGAAGTTGCTAGGAATTGCATCGGAAATGCTGACGCAAGCAATTCTTTTTCTTTTTCCTCAGGACTTTTTGGACGCCATTGCCAAGTGCAACAAGTCAGTATCTCGCGAGGACCTGGACAAATATGAGAAGTGGATGGAAGAATTCGGGTCCTCGTAAAGAACCACTGAAGAGAACGAGGAAAGCTTCCATAGCATTTGCTGCCAGTTTTTTTAGCACTCTACCAACTACTGTACCCGATCTTTTAAAAAGGCTTTTGCACTGGAAAAACAAGCACCAAACGCGACAATGAATAATAACACGAAAGTATAAGCACAAGCTCGTTCTTATTTTCCCGGAGATTATGATGATATCACAGACACGATAGAGATGCAAATCCTTGAAACGGGACTTTCCTTAGACAGGTTGTCGTCAGCTCTCGCTTTTTGGGGCGGCACCATTGGCACTTTCGGGAGGAACTTTGCCGTCAGCCTGGACAGGTTTGGAGCTCTCCTCTTGAGCAACGACGGAGGAGGAACTTCCTGCTCCTCCTCTCCCACCCCTGTTGGGAGGGTTTCTCGCCCTGTCTTTTCCCCTGCCTCCGCCGCCGGCCCCGTGGCCCCTTCCTCTGTTTCCTCCTCCACCCTGCACCATGCCCAGTTCCTCGGCCGCCCTCCTTCCCCCTCCTCGCTTCTGTCCTCCTCCTCCTCGCCTCCTCTTGCCTCCTGACATCACCGCCATATCCCCGCAGTCTAGAAATTCCCCCAGGCTCCCCTGCGGCCCCGCCCCCTCGACCACGCAGGCTCCCCTCGTCAGGGCCACGTGCACCTGCGGGATCTGCCTGACTACCTTGAGCGGCGCCAGACCCTCCTCAGAGGCGTCCTCCCTCGGCTCCCAGTGCTCCTCCACCGTTCTCGTACCCAGGTGGCTGTACTGCAGCACTGAGGCTCCCTCCTGAGCGGCCATCCTCCGCCGGGCTATCTCTGCGCAGGAGACCACCTTGTTGAGCGCCTGCCCGTGACCAGCGAAGACCACTGCGGCCGAATCGCCCCTCTCCTCAGCGGCGCGGAGGGCGAAGCCCAACACGTTCCTAATCTTGGTCCCCGGCCGCACTCGCACCAGCACAAAGTCCTCCGGAAGCCCCCGGAAGGGCACCGCCTCACGGTCCTCCTCCGGGGAGGGCTCAACGTTGCGGCCTTTGGCGTAGTTTTCCATGACGACCTAAAGTTGATGGTGGAATGAGACGTCAAAAATCAAGCGTCTTTAAAAGAGTGTCAAACAATAGTTTTTGGTGGCGGAAACACTTGAAGGAATATCCTTCCCTCGTCCATTTATTGCCAACGAAACAAAAATGCCCATGGGGTTCTTCTTTTCTTTTCTTTCGTCTCTTGGGACAACCTAGCTGAAGACGAAACAAAATATAACAACGGAAATTGTGGCACGCCCTAGCTTTTCCAAAAAAAGACTTTTCTGCACTTTCTTGAGGGGACGACGATGAAGGGAGTCTTTTTTCTTCAAGAGTTTTTATGGCGCGAGACCGACTCCTTGTGACAGGAGTAGTGTGACAGCTCTGGTACAGGATACGATGTTCGTGTTCGGACGGAACCACTACTGTTGCGCCGGGAACACGGCCGGAGCCATCCCCGAGACGAAGTTGACCGCCTTGAATAGTAGGTTCCTGACTCCCTGCGGCATCTTGGGCGAAGAGGCCGCCTCCTCCACGGCCAGCCGCAGCTCGTGGAACATGGTCCTGCAGTAGGGGTTGCGGCGGGAGGCGTAGCGCAGGCCCAGGAAACGGTAGTAGACGAACGGGGTGAGGAGAGGGGTACGGCCGGTGAAGACCAGAACCAGAGAAAGCGGCAGGAGGAAGATCTCCGAGAATGCCGCCATGCGCAGAATGTTCCTGGACTGAAGCTCCACCAGAGAGATGAGCATTCTTGCGCCCCACCACGAGTTCTGCCCGAGGGCGTCCAGCAGGGTGAGCGAGTAGGAGGCGGCGTGGAGGAAGGCGAAGAGGGCGGCAGGAAGGAGCGCCACCGTCACCGGGGAGGCGAAGAGGAAGATGAGGGAGAAGAAGAGGTAGTGCGCCGAGTCCTCGGACAGGAGCAGTGCCAGGAACTCCCTGTTGAGGCGCACGGCGGGCAGGCGCTGGTGCAGGCGGAGGGCGGACGTGGCGGCGTTGGCGGCCTGGGAAACGACCAGAATTAAAATGAGAGATGACGAAACCAGAATGTGTTGTGCAATGATTACCAGGGCCTTGTAGTACGCCGTCCTGGGGTCCCCTCCGAAGATGGGGAGGAAGTACCCGAGGGCGAAAACGACGGTGGCGAGGCGGGTGGCCCAGAGGCCGCAGTCCAGCTTGTGCGCGGAGACGTGAGACACCAGGGTGTTCCAACCGCGGGTGGGGGGAGACTGCGGAGGCGGATTGGGGGCCTGCTGGTCGGACATGGCGGAGTGAGTTCCAGGCGGTGCTGGAGAGGCTCGAGATGGAGGGAGGGGACGGCCTGGATGACCTCGTCACGTTCAGGACTCGTGGGAGATAACCTTATCGCCGAGGGCAGTGTGTCCAGATTTTTCTACCCCAAAAAGCGCAAGAAATTTCCAAAAAGCGCAAGAAAAAGCGCCAACCTAAAATGTCAAAAATTTTATTGCATTTTTGGACGTTTCAGGGGTGATTTACTTTTGGGGTTTTTTAAAATATTTTTTAAAATTTCAATTTTATTAAATTTTACTACATAAAATCTCAGAATTAATAAAATGCGCCACTTTTTG
>JAAUYJ010143279.1_pt1 | contig 10200 bp, 16 predicted proteins | sample 7278031 | NCBI WGS metagenome assembly JAAUYJ01 (sample SAMN14350222, study PRJNA611818) | marine sediment metagenome | isolation source: surface marine sediment (1.8m) | place: French Polynesia: Moorea | collected 2018-08 | reverse complement strand
CTCCAGGGAATCTCCAGTCTCGGGCCTCTTCGATGCACTTAGGGAGGAGGCTTCTGCAGACATGCCAAGATCGCACGTAAGGCCTGTCCTTATCGCCGTTGCTGTCCGTGCTGCTGCTGTTGGGTTTTTTTGTTGCTATTGTTGTTGTTGTTATCGTCGTCGTCGTGGTTGTAGGTAATTTAAATGAAAATTTTGCAGAGCAAAGTCCTTCCTTTTGGGTCCCAAAATGTCTACCACACTTATACCATATTATGTGGGGTTTTTTTCCTTTTAGGGCGATCCTCGCAACAGCGGCTGGGGCGGCGGCGGGAAGGCGATGAACGCAGAGGATAAGGAGCGGAAGGTGGTCAAGGGGAATCCGAACGACCCTCCTCTAGACATCAGCATGGGGTTGGGGAGCGGGGAAGGAGGGGGAAGCGGGGGAGGAGAAAGCGGCGGGAGCGGAGGGGGAAGGCACATCGAGTGAGGACATTGATGGGAGAAAGAAACCAACATTCAAACTTGCTCAAGAAAAAAAAGTTGTCTTCCTTACAGTTTTGGAAAGGGAGAAGAGGGCGAGGGCGTTAAGAGCAGGAGGTCCGGCATGGGCTCGCCCTCGTCCGATTCCTACATGTCCGAGGGTGAAGAGGAGGAGGAGGAAGAGCGCTGGAAAAAGAGGAGGCGAAAAAGAGAGGCGGATTGGGAGGAAAGGTAATCTTGTTAAAGCAAGAATGAAAAAAAAATTTAATACCCTTTGCTTCATGTTTGACCTTTAGCTATCCCAAGACCGGTGCTGTGAAGGGGAAGGCAAACGCAAAGGCCAAAGCAAAGGCCAAAGCAAAGGCCAAAGCAAAATCAAAGGGCAAAGCAAAATCAAAGGCCAAATCAAAATCAAAGGCCAAAGCAAAATCAACGGCGATCTCAAAGTCAATTGGCAAGAGCAAGGCGAAACTGTATGACAAGTCGGACAGACTGGTGACGTTGAAAACAGATTTATAGCTGTTGTTGTTGTTTTGGTGAGGGAAGTTTTGAATCGCAGGTCGGCAGCGGGAGCGCCAGTGGTGGGGACAAAGACGGAGGCGACGGGAGCATCTTCACCAAAGACTCCTCGGGCAAGGGCAAGGGTGGTTCGTCCTCCTCCGGCTCTGGCGACATCGGTTCGAAGCAGGGAGAGTTCGGGTCCGGAGGAGGAAAGACTAGTCCAGTGCCGAAAGAAGGGAGCGGAGGCGGAGGCGGAAGCGCCAAAGAAGGTGGGGGAATGGAATTTCCTTCTCTTTATTTTGTTAAGGTGCTTCTCAATGTCGTTGTTTAAATTGCTGCTGCTGCTGTTGCCGCTGCTGGTAGTTGCTGGCGTTTGTTGCTCCTGTTTTTCCTGTTTTGTCGCTGCTGCAACAAATTACTCCGCCTCAACATGTGCTTTTGCAATTGTGGGCAGCGCAGGGTTCCGGCTCTAGCTCCAAGGGGAAGGAGTCGAAAGGACCTCCTCCCCCGTCCAAGGAAGAGGAAGGGTCCGGAAAGGGACCGCCGCCAAAAAAACCAGATGGCAAAGGAGGGTCCAAGAAGGAGGAGGCGGAATCAAAGGGGAAAGGGAAGGAGGAGGATTCCAAGGCGAAAGGAAAGGAGGAGGATTCCAAGGGGCATCCTCCCTCGAAGGGCCACCCTCCTCCCACCACTCCTCCCTCTGCCAAAGGGGCTCTGGACTCTCATGGCAAGTCCGGAGGAAAAGGCAAAAGCTCCCCCAGCACCCCTCCGGACTCTGACACCACCAAGCAGGGGAGCGGGGAGGACGACCTGGCAACCACAGACACAAAGTAACGAAAAGAAAAAGAAACGAAAAGAATTCAAATTGCCTACAGCACGTGTACGTACATTCAGGGGCACCGAGCAGCCTTGGTCTCCCCCGCCGCCCTTCACCGCCTCTACAGGCACGCCCTTCTCTATCAACTACTCCAAGCTGACTGGCTACATGGGCACCTGGACGCCCGGCGGGGACGGGCACTTTTTGCACAAGGAATTCACGGGGAAGGCCACCACCACGCCGCCCAAGAAGGGAGGAGGCGCCGAAGGCAAAGAAGGAGGATCGGGTGAAAAAGACGATTTTGATTTCAGTCCTATATTGTGATGGTATAAAAGTTGGCCATGACCAGGCAAGGGTCCTCCTCCTTCATCCGAGGGCCCACCCGGCAGCGGCGAAGGCGGCGGCAAAGAAGGAGGATCGGGTGAGAAGTGAAGACGATATTTGTTTATCCCGTTTGTATACCTTACAATACAAGGGTAGAGCAAGTATGGTTGGATACGGGTATGTTTATTATTAGGCAAGGGTCCCCCTCCTCCTTCATCCGAGGGCCCACCCGGCAGCGGCGGAGCCAAAGGCAAAGGAGGAGGATCGGGTGAGAAAGACGATAATTATTGTATTCCTTTACTACGTATATGTTAAAAGTAAAAAAACTTATTGCACAGTTCCGAGGAATATATTTGGCTTTACTTGCATGTCCACTTATGCCTTTGATTAGGCAAGGGTCCCCCTCCTCCTTCGTCTGAGGGTCCACCCGTCAGCGGCGGCGGCGAGAAGCCCAGCAGCGAGGCGGTGGCGGACGAGACGAAGCCAGCGTCGAAGACGTCGCCAGGGGTGGAGGGTAAAGGGGCGAAAGAGACGACTGCGGCCAAGGGACAAAAGGCATCCTCAACCGCTGGAGGAGGAGGTGGGGGTGCCGGAGGTGGTGCCGGAGGTGGAGGTGGAGGTGGTGGTGGAGGAGGAGGAGGAGGAGGAGGGGGGGGAGGGGGAGGAGGCGGGGGGGGAGGTGGAGGTGGGGCCGGTGGAGGGGGAGGAAAAGCCAAAGGGGGGAAGGCGATCGAGGACAAGTCAAAGTGGGAGTGGTCTGCTCAGAGTCATCCTGCCAAGTTCGCACGGAAGAAGATGAAGAAAGGATACGACAAGATGGCCAAAAAGGGGAAAGCAAAAGGAAAGGCGGTGAGGATACAGAGATAGGAAACATTGCAGACGTGATTAATTCCGCGTGATATCCTTCCACAGAAAGCGGGGAAGGGAAACAGGATTCTTCCCCGCTCCGCTCTGAAGAAATAACGAGATTTTCCCAATGTTTCGTTGCAGTCTATTTCGAAATCAACAACGTACAACGGCGTCCATACAAAGTGCTCGGGTGTTTTTTGGAGACAGAAACGTATTCTTCTTCTTATAAAGAGAGCGAAACGCAGCGGTCGAAAAACGCCACCACTTTTTTGTCGTCCCGTAATAATGCCCGCATGTCTGCATAAACGTGAACCGAGCCCTCCTCCTGGCAAGAAGGGAGCGGCGCACTTTTAAGTCATCTTCTTCCTATTGGCACAAAAATATTCTTCTTTCTAGGCTATTTATAGGCAGGCGAGGGGTGGTGAAAACAGCAAGAGGGTCGGGGGCGTGGGGGTTTGATACAACAACTCTCCATCCATGTACGTTAGTTGCGGCGGGAATGTCGTTTTTTCGAGGAGGGGTAAAAACGCAAAAATAATAGTTTTTTGTCTGGATGAATCTCAAGCATCTCTGTCTAGGTTGCTGAGAGAATACAGGGGCAGGATCAGGGAGGGATTCTTTGCACAGTCCTCCACAGGCGAGAATCACTCGATCGCCAGCTTTTTTTCTTCTCACCTTTTTTTACACACACGAGTCGCTGTTTTTCTTTGCCGGTGGAAAGATTCATTGTCGGTTCTTTTTTTTCGGGGGAGACTTGGGCTCCGTCGACGTCCGCTGGAACATACACGTGGTCAGTCTTTGGTGACGGTGTTTGGAAGCCTCGATTGTCCTTTCATCGCTTGATCATCCACTACGATCGCCGAATCAAGGAAAAATCACCGAGGGTTCTTGATGTTGTTGACGATCCACTCTAAGCCTTGGTACAGCCTGCGGGAATAAAGGAGGAAGGAATGAAGTTAGCACGCTTGATTGAACTTTTCGTCGCTTCACTCACCCTTCTCCTGATAGCGCGCAGCATGCCTGAATCTGCCATTTGTGCTTCCGCATCGACTGCAGGTTGAGCTGCTTGGAGATCTCTGCCGCGCTCATGCACCCCTTGACGTCCTGCTTGTTGGCGAAGACAAGGATGTTTGCCCTGCTCAGCTCCTCGTGCCCCAGCATCCTATGCAGCTCGTCCCTGGAGACGGAGAGGCGCTCCCGGTCGGTGGAGTCCACCACCAGGATGACGAACTCCGTGTTGGAGTAGTAGGTGTTCCAGGCGGCGCGGAGTGACTCCTGCCCGCCAAGGTCCCACATGATGAAGTGGATGTTCTTCCAGACGACCTCCTCCACGTTGGAGCCGATGGTGGGGGAGGTGTGCACGACCTCGTTCATCAGGAACTGGTACAGGATCGTGGTCTTGCCGGCGTTGTCGAGACCGACGATGCAGATCTTGTGCTCTGAGGAAAGGAGAATGGTTTGCACTTTTTTGCACATGAAGGGCGTTTGGGCAATAAACTGAGTAAGGTGAATAGGAAAAGCAATCCAGCTAGAAAAGTAGCGACAAGAGCAAGGAAAATACAGCTCCCATCTCGCTACAAAAGTTCAAACAGTTCATGCATACTCCTTTTATCTTATCACGGGACAGGTGAGTCAGTCATACGTAAGAGAAACATTGGCGCATTTCACCCCACCAAATATTTGTGTAATATTTTTTTCCTTGTCTTCACCTTCGTTCCCGAAGAAGGACCACAGCTTGGCGAGGATGAGGCCCATGGTGATGGAGAAGGATGCGGAGGCCAAGGGGGACGATCGAGGGAGGGGATCCGGACTTGCAAGGAGTCCTCTCGGCAGCCTCAGCTGCTGCGGGCAGATTTCGTACCTTGCTCCTCTTTCTGCCTTATGCTCCGTATGGAAACTTAAAATCTGATGCAAAAGCTGCTGCTAAGAACCAATTTCAAAATAAAATTGCCCAGGCAACCACTTCCATTCCACAAATTTCTTTCTGCTCTTGTTCAAGTTGATGATCTTCTCCTGCGTCTGGTTGTCTGCTCAGCTTCGCTTCACAAGAGAACTGAAGAAGCCTCCGTGGCGAAGCCTGGCAGCCAGCTTTTGCTGCTGCTGCGATGGGCCAGAGGAGAGGAGGCGGGGTTGTTGCTGTCGTCTCTGTCCGTGCCTTGTCCCTGTGGGCGTCACCCCTTGCCCGCCCTATGGACAAACTTACGTGATAGTTTTGTCCGTAAAAAGTCTCTTGGGAGCACATTAATTGCCAAGAAAAGGAAATGAAATTATGTTGCTTGTTGCTTTTCTGCAGCGCAGCAAACAATAATTCCAATTTTCCCCGAGGGTACCTCTGTTCTCCCTTCGCCAAAGCGGCAGAGGAGCTGCGGAAAGACCTTGAGACAGCTTCTCCTTCTCCTCCTGGATGCTTCTCTCTTGCGCAGTTTAAGGCTACGTCATTGGCGACGAAGAGAGGAGATCCACAATTTCCACCCAGGAGGAGGTGATTTTCGTTACGTCGTGCATTGCCCCCGCGGAGATACGGCGGCTAAGATGGTCTGGATGGATGGAGGCAACCGAAGCGGATGGCCACCGCTCTCCTTCGCGTTCAATGGAAGGGAGGGGAATTTGTTATGTCACAAACAAGGATAACAATATCCCGTTTGACCGTCTCAATGCGCGGGCGGCGGGGAGAGCCAGCCAGCGGCAAATGGGAGCGAAGATAGCATCAAATTGGTTCACACCGAGCAATAACAGCATCAATAGGGAGACCTTACAACTCAAAGGACTGTGCTACGATTCTACAATCCTACGGTACGTGTGCTATATGCAAGTAACGACATTCGAGCTCGCGCAAAATCTGTTATTGACATTGTATTCAGCACGATTCTCTTCCACAGGAAAACACTTGTGTAACGCCCGCAGTAGCTCTAAGTATCGGAGTACTAAAGACTTCGCTTTTTAACTAATGAATGTCTATCACAATTCAATCTACTACTCTTCTGACTTTTTTAAATCGTTCCAATGTCTTTCTTCCATCCTTTGTGCGGAAATTAACCGAACGTCGTCGTCGACTGAATGAATTTTTATTAGACTTCCTTGCAGTGAGACTTTGTCTTCCACATCCACTTCATTGTCCAGTTTTTGTGTTGAGCTTTGTCAAAACTCACAACAACATGCATTGAGCTGCATTGAAATTGCACCATTTTAATAATTACAAAATGATATGACACCATAGTTGGTCGGCACTGACGGCTTTTTTTTCGCAAAGCACCATTGGGATCTCGGACGGGACCTTTGCTGGAAGCGGCCAAGACACGAAACACCTCAGATCTATCCAAGAGAGTTGTAGCATGGCCCTATGATTCTCAGACATAATCAATATGAGCTCCACCAGCCTTGCTCAGGGCCAAGACTCGTTCAACGATTTGAGCACGGAAATCTTGAGCCACTGATTCTTCTTTTCACTCCTAGTGCCCGTGGGAGTTGCTCCCTTCCACTTTGAGATACCTGTGAACGGCACAAAAAGAAACAACCGTATGATTTCGTTCACATCTTTCCCTACAGCTGCCAACCAACTCACCTTGTCATAAGGTAGACTGTGAGCTCATACGTTGCCATCATGACAGCCGTGTTTGGGATCTGCCTTATGAGCTGTGTGACCAGTCCGCGGTAGAGCCCCCTCCTCCCCTCCTCCCTGGCCACCGTGGCCAGCGTGGGCCAGAAGGACCGGTACTTGTTCCCCTCCTCGCGAAGCCTGGTTCGGGCCACCTCTGCGGAAGAAGCAAGACGATAAATAAACAAGCTCGATTTTGAAAATAAAGTATCCCACCGTGTGGATATGCAACGATGGTGGCGCAGGTCTTTGAACATGCGCCGCACAGCATGAATCCGGCAAAGTCGACAAAGTCCTTCTTCTCGGCCTCGTCCGGCGAAGACGAAGAGGATGTTCCTTCTTCCTGCTGCTGCTGCCTCTGCGCCCGCTTCCGCCTCTCCTGACGCTCCAGCACCTTTTTCTTGAGCGACTCGTAGATGACAAAGTGGATGACGGTTTCGCTGATGCCCCAGTAAGAGGCGGTGACGCCCTTCCAGAAGCCGACGAAGCCGTGGCTCCGGAAGATGCTCTGCACGCACTGCTTGACGGTGAGCTCCCTTGATCCCGTAGCCCTGTCCAGCTGGAGCCTGGTCTTGACCAGCCAGATGGGATTGGTGCAGGTGGAGGCGGAGAAGCCGGCTGCGGCTGCGGACAGCACGTGCACGAATGGGGTGTCGCGGTTGCCGGAGGGGACGGACGCGTTCAGGTTGCGCTTGGCCGTTGAGTACGTGAAGAAGTAGATGGCTCTGGAGGGGGCCACGCCAACAAGGTTGGGGCCAAGGCCGCGAAAGAGGCCGCGGGGACCCTCGGTCTCGACAATGTACCTGCAAGAGGAACAAAAAGAAAGTATATTAGAACTCGCGCATATTCGTATAATTCTTCCTCGATCCCCTATTACCTGAGACACTCGAAGACGTTCATGACCTGTTTTCCCCCTCCTCCGCCATTGAGGCTGTGCGTCCCTCGCTTGGATGCCCTGCTCAAGGTCCTGAGCAGCCTCTCCCTCTCCGGCGAGGTGGCCGCCGCCATTCGGCTGAGGTTGCGGTGGTGGCTCCACTGTAGTCTGTCGAGAGAGGAGTAGTTTTGCTTCCTCCAGTCCTTCCCTGAAGGTAGGTGCTCTCCGGTGGCGGTGCCCCTGGGTCCTCCCCCGGACACTCTCAGCTCTGGAGGCCGGACCCCGCCGCCGCTTCCTCCTCCCCCGAATCCGGAGTTGGAAGACTGCAGCCTTGTCTTGACAACCTCTAGCGGACAGGTGATGATGGCGCCAGCGGTGCCGCCCATGCTGAAAATAAAAAAAGTAAGAAAATGTTTCATGTTTAGATAGTTCGCGTATATCCTCCGTTCGACTCCCAGCCTATCCAATGATCCAACTACCAAATAAGTGATGGGGAATACGTAGCGGTAGAAGAACAATTTGGACAAACCGCCGCTAAAAGACTCATGAACATCAAGGAGGGTCTCCTCTTCCTCTATTGATTTCGGCTACTATCGTACTCTCCACCATTTTCCCAGCTATGAAACAAGCAAGCAAGCCCCCCTCGTCCTCCTCTTCTCTAGTCGCCATATCATCTCCCAGCCCCCCTCAGAACTCGTTTTTCAGGAGGCCGAAGGAAGGGCCACTCACATACTACCCTGACCTGATATCAGGGCTTGGCTGGTGGGAGGAAAGCTGCAGCACTTCACTGAAGAAGAGGATCGAATGACATCAAATGAAGCACTGGGGGAGGTCGTGACAACTGCACAAGATAATTGGGTCACTCCCCAGGAAGGGCCTCCAACAATTCCTTTGGCGCCAATGGGTCAGAGAAGGTGGAAACCCTCTCTTTTTCCACCTTGATGCGTATCTGTCTCTTCCCCAATCCCGTTTTGCTACCCACCCGCCAGCGAATAGATGTATGCCGGTGTCGACGCTGGTGGACCCGGTGGTGGCCGCCGAGGACGAACCCATGGTGGAGAAGCAGACCAAGATCCTGTCAATCGGAAGGTCAGGGTCTTCTCCCGGAGGCTCTTCGGGGAGGCTGAAAGGCCGATGGAAGAGTGCGTCACGCGCCCGGTGCGTGCTGGAAGGTGGTCTTGTCGAGGTGATGGCTGATGCAAAGGTTGTTCTCTGGGCGAAGTCCCTGTTTGTCTGCCTCGACCTTCAAGGTCTCAGGATGACGTCAAGGGCGGGCGCGGGGCTCAAGTGCGTCTTGGGCCAGATCCTGTGCACTCCTTCCGAGCGGGGCTTTCTTCGCAGTTTGGCTTTTCTTCTGTCTGCTGGCGTCCTCCTCCTCCTCCCCTTTTGCAGGCTTGCAGCTGTGGAATAGAGGAGGAGGAGCGCGCTCAAAGCAAAGGGCGGCGGGCGAGGAGAAAGGAAAAGGGTGAATTCCGTTCCCAATTCTGAAACATCAGAAAAAATTATAATTATGACTTTTATGAGTAGGTCAAAGTCGGTTTATTTTTTCCCTTGCATGTTCAGAAAATGGACTATGCAGAGGTGCAGTAAAATTCGAGACGTCCTCGAACGTGCACAACTATCTCCTATACTGCGCCCAGAAATATTACCAAGTGAATGATTTTTTCAGGCTTGTACGCGTTCGCAAAAACTCCCCGTTCAGTTCAATTTTGCGTTCAAAATTAAATAGCGGTCAGTTCGCGTTCACGTTCTAACAATTGGCGGTCAAAAGTTCAAACTAGCGATCTCCATTCTGTTTCTTTTAATACTGTGAGTGGGTGTATGGTATAAATTATAGCACCGACCTAAAAAATAAAAAAACTATTTTTTCTACTTTTTAAAGGTGCTTTTATTCAATGTTTTTTTAGCAAAATGAACGCAAAAAATGAACGTCAATAGTTAAAAAAATAGCGTTCAGTTCGCGTTCACGTTCAAATATTAGCGGTCAAAGTTCAAAGTTCAAAAAATGAACGCCGTTCGCGAACGCCGTTAACTTTTAGCGTTCAAGGTACAAGCCTGGATTTTTTATAGGTTTAGTCATCAAAGTCATACGGTAGACGACATAGTCTCAGTTTCGAATTAGAACTAAGCTTAGCTTCGTGCCATGGTTACTACTAAGTGATTTAGGTTGGTTTTATATCTCTTTTTCTTACTGAGTGTATGTAGCAAGTGAAAAAACACTTATTCCACGAAGAAAATTCTCCGGCTCTGAAGACTGGATTTCAATACGGACCGTTTTCACTTTTTCCAACAAATGTTTGCCAATGAAAGACAAATCCGCCGACGTCAATCACATACATGAACGTCGAATTATGAGTTCTCACTGACAGAGTATATAGTTTTTCCTATAAAAAGTTTCCTGTCAACCAGAAAGAACGAATTTTCAAAATTATTAGTCACTGACATGTGTGTCGAATCGGCGGCTTTCAAGACAAGAGCACACGAATAATAACATCGTCTAAAGCAGAACCTCATCATCTATTTTTAATTCCCGTGCTCCCATTGTTACTCCCCTCAATGCACAGGAAGAAGGAAGCAAACTTCATCCTCTCCCCCTAGGGCGACTGCAAAGAGGGATCGAGGAAGAAAATTAGCTCAGGCCTCCCCCATCCCAAGCACCCTACCACACATGAGAAGAGGGAACGTAACTTCTCAGGACATTACATCTGGAGAATCATTCCAGCCTCGCTTTAGCTTTAGAAAAGTAAGACTCCAGAGTCTAGCATAAGGGACAAGAATCTG
>JAAUYJ010183075.1_pt1 | contig 10201 bp, 14 predicted proteins | sample 7278031 | NCBI WGS metagenome assembly JAAUYJ01 (sample SAMN14350222, study PRJNA611818) | marine sediment metagenome | isolation source: surface marine sediment (1.8m) | place: French Polynesia: Moorea | collected 2018-08 | reverse complement strand
CTTTCGAGATTACATTCAGTACCACAGGACGTGAGATGCTGGGTGCTCAAAAAATCGCCGCCTTCTGTTGGGAAGAAGCCAATAATCTTTTTTGCCACTCAACCCCCACCCGCAACTTTGGTTTTCTTTGATGGACTTCAAAGGGCTACTAGTACCACACAAGGTGGGGTGCGGATTCAGAAGCCCTAATGGAAAACAAATTATTGGCGGCTTTTGAGCTGAGCTCAGGAGGTGGATGCTTCTTGATCTGTTTACTCTTTTTTTCTCGATCTCTTTCGTCGCGGTTACTGCCTCCCCCTCTCGCAGCCGCCTCAGTAATCGTGGAAGATTTCTAGTCTTTCTAATGACATTCTGCATAAAACTTTACCTTGGGCACGGAGAGCATCACGTTTTTGCCAGTCTGAAAACATAGAAACAATTCTGAGGGAAATAAATATGGGTGGAGCATACTTTTTCAGAAAAAGCCTCTTCCCAACGCCGGTTCCATATGGCTTCCAAAAGCTCGCCTCTACGGAACCGTTCCATGCGGGAGAAGGTAAAAAGGGAAGAGGAGAGGGAGGAGGCGGATGATGCGACAGAAAAATCGGTACCGAAAGAGCGAGGCGGGGAGGAAAAACAGGTAGTAGTATGCGGCGGCGGCGGCGGCGTATGGAGGCAACCTACGATTTGTCATCCGTGAAGAATCCCTTCTCCCATCTGACATGGGAGGCGGAGGCGGAACCGGTGCATTGGATTCGACGAAGCCGGTGATCACGCCGGCGGCGGAGGCGGAGGAGGGAGGAAAGAACCGTTGGCGGCGGAGGAGGAGGAGGCGGAACATTTCAGGCGACAAACGGGGCGAAATCGGAACAACGTCCTCCCCCCCTGACTGACTGTTCCGATCCGACCATTCGCCGCCGGTAGTAGTTTTTTGTTCAGTGATTTCGGATACATTGTTGTGGCGTTCTGTAACTGTACATGTACTTAGAAAAAGTATTATGGAGTCCTCTCAAACCCTTTCCCCCCAGTGTGTTACTTTCAGAACAACTTTGCCGTTGTGCAATAGTGGGAAAACTGTTGGCCGGCCTGTCCTGCAAACAAAAGTGAATAGCAACACGAGCTTTGGTGAAAAGTCGACAAGTTCGCGAATCTTTCTTCTCTGCACTGGCATTTCCTAATTCGTGGAATAGCATAGCACGGGAAGCAGAGCCTAGAGTGACCTTGGGGTATGTCGTGATGCGGCATGGGAAAAAAATCAGTTTTCGGGGTGGAGAGGAGGAGGTGTCCATCCGTCCGCCTCTTCCTTCTTCCTCCGCCTCCCTTTTCTGCTCGACCTAACAAAAGATTTTTCCCATCTCCCTCCGCCTCCCCTTTCTCTTAACTGGGCCACAGCCATCCCATACCGGGACCCCGCTTGCACGCCGCTCCCGACGCCGCCTTTTCCGAAGCACAAAGGGAAGGAAGGGGGGATTAGAAGGAGGAGGAGGAGAAGACAGAGATGGGAACCAAGCCGAGGGGACTCTCCTCCTCCTCCTCCTCCTCCGATTTCATGTGCACCGCGGGACCGTAGCGCACATCTTCGTACCAGTACTTGCAGCAATGCGGACTTCGAAAAATAAACCGCTTCCCCGCGAAAAAAAGAGAGAAAGACGAAAAAAAGAAAAAAGAAACCTCGGCGGCGGTGTGCACATTTTCGGATTTGTCCCCTCTTCCCTCCCACGGCCGACCACCTCCACCGCACGCACGAACTCCGGAGACGTAGTACGTAGTAAATACGTAGTGGAAATAGGGGTTCTCGAATGACTTGCGAGGAAACGGGAGGAGGAGGAGGGAGTTTTCCTTTTTCGCCTGCTTTGCCTGGCTTTTTTCCGCCTCTTTTTTTTTTCGAGGCTGGTCGTCGGACGAACGGCATTGGTTGCCTCCCTCCCTCCCCGTGCGTGAGTGCGTGCAGAACCATCGAGGGAGGGAGGAAGCTCGGTCGACGGCTGCGCTATAGAGTGTAGCATGCCTCCTCCCTCCTCGCCTTACACGGAAAAAGATCAGGCAGCTTCGCCGACCCCTTCCCTTCCCCCTTTTCTCTTTCCGCCGGGCTATAAAATTGCGAGGCGGAGGCGGAGGAGAGGTAAAGAGAAAGAGGGAAGGGGGGAAAACCAACATGCGTGCATCCCCGCCTCTTCCCTATACCCAGCCTCATTCGACCTGGACCGGGAACTCGGTTTTTTTAGACTCTGGGTGGCGGCTTGTTGCGTGTATGTTGAGCGGGGATATGGCAAGGGTTCGCTAAGAGCGAGAATGGCGCTTTGACTTTATTGACAGGACAGCGGCGCGTTCTTTGGCACCAAAAAAGGTGGAGGGAAGACTGCCCTTCCCATCAACTGGTCCGACAAGGTGAAAGGTATTCATATTCCGAATTTCGCTCCGACTCGGACCGATTTTTTTGCCCGCTCCGTTTCGCCTTATCTGGGGCAATGGGAAGGAGAAGAACGCTTCCTCCCTCTCCTCCTGTCATATGCAGATAGGGGAGGAGGAGGGGGGAGTGTAGGTTACGACTGCGGCAATCTAAATGCAGATAAATCAAAAATCCCTCCCCCCTTTTCCCAGGCGCTATCAAAAGAGAAAGAGAAGACCAGAGAAAATTTTTTCAAGTCTCGCGGCCGCGGCGGCGTCGGAGGTCGAGGGAGGGAAAAAAACCTGGACATGCACATCCACCACTTTTCCTCCTGCACATCTGCTCGATCTCATCTCTGCGGCGTTGGGTCATCATCATCCTCAGTCCGCACCTTTTGTGGTGCCAAAGGAGGAGGGGGAAAAACTCCAAAGTTTTCGCCAGAGCCATTATTCGAGACCCAAAGCAAGAACCGGCCAACCAGCCAACCCCTTCCTCCTCCGCTTTTTTGCCCGCTTGATGGCTGGTGAGTGAGGGCGGCAAAAACTTTCCTTCCCTCCCTCCTCCATTGCTGCCTCGACCCCCTCAGTAACCCTTTTCGCAAAATATATGTGTACGGTACATCTGGAGAGGAGGAGCAGGGGTCTGACTCTGAAGTGATCTGAACGAACTGTTGCTCCTTTTCTTTTTGCCCCTTCCGTTCGATCCCTCCCCCTCCTTTTGTGTCCTGCTGGAACGCCGTTGCGTGAGAAGGAAAACCGCCGTCGAATCGTCTAACGAACGAACGAAGGGACCGTCGGCGGCGACGTCGCCCTGCTGTCTATCACCGCCGCCGTTTGGTCGGGTCGCTCTTGGGAGCGTTTCCTCCCTCCCTTCCTCTCCTTTTCGGTCGGAGGCGGCGGAAGGAGCAAGAAGAAAGGACAAAGACGGGGAGGGGAGCGTTTGACTGACAGGGCCATTCTTCTGATACCGGAGGAAGGAAGGAAGAGGAGGGAGAGAGGGAGGGAGGAGGAGACCGTGCGGCGGCGGCGGGAAAGAGAGAGGGATCAGTGGTTGTTGGCTTAACCCTTTTCCTAGATTGATTTTTCGGAGAACCTCTTGGTGTGTGACCATGTCGGCATGTGTGCTTTACTATCGAAACTGAACTCCTTAATTTGTCATAAGTTCCAGTTGCTGGAACGAAGAAGGAAATGGAAGATATATTTTTAAACGCCTCTACATTCCTCCGTCTATGGTTGTTAACGAGGTGTTTACGCCGGTCAGAAAAGAAAAGAGGGAGGGGGAGAAAATGCTCGGATTGTGGCGAGATTTAGATGGAGAAAGAAAGGAAAAAGCTGGAGAAAAGTAGAGAATTAGCTTTCGAACGACACCGACAACACAGCTATCTGAAAGACGTTTTGTTATCCCCTGCTAATGTTTACACTTTTATGGACGTTGCTGAAATGCACTTCTTCTTCTGCCTGCTGTGTCGTAGACACTCAAACATCCTGACGCATTCCATCCGTACTCTTTACCCTGGCATCGTTTAAAAAGCTCCCATCGAGATTCCAAATTGATGTAGGGGAAAGAAGGGGGGAGCGAGTGGGGGAAGGAGAAAAACTGCTTCTGGCTGCACCTCCAGAAACCAACTTTACACCGCCAGGGAGAGAGAGAGCGACGCCAGAGGCGATGTTGGTCGGCGGTAGCTGGTGGTTCTCCTCCCTCTCGCTTTTGCTTGATGACTGTGTCTCGTAATGAAATCAGTGACACCTCACATCGGAGGCTGGAAGATTAATTAATTCCAACCCAGCGGAGAGGAGGAGAGACGGTAGCTGCGGCGGTTGCTGCAGCCTATACAGTAGTAGCTCCCCCTCCCAATGATGATTACTCTCGCAGAGGGGGGAACCGAGTCGACGTGGAAATTACGGAATGGAACTCCAGCCCTTGATGGTGTGGGCGAAGGGGGAGAAAATGGGAAAGAAGAAATACCAATTCCGTTCGTGCGTATGCGGCAGAGTTTTTCCCCCAATACAGTGTTTATTACAAGGGATACAACCACTCTGGCATGGCACCAATATATAGCATTTACCTGGCCAGAGAAGAATATATGTTTTTGGTTGCCCGGGAGTTGAGCGATCGAGTTAATGTGTCGTTGTATTTCAGTGCGGTGTCCCCCCCCCTCACCGGCTGTGGATGGTTCAAAAAGCCTCTAAATGGGAGGAAATTATTACAGGATGACTTTGCAAAACACGCAAGCGCTGGCGCTTCCAAAGTATCATATGTGTGTGTGGAGAAATACCTTTCGCTCGGCTGCTCCCACCATGGGAGACGGAATTGGAAGCGATACGGCCGGGGGACAAATTCATCCCCCTCTCGCTCCCTTGCGTATAGGACTGAATTTAAAAGCGTTTGTAGCGAGGTGCAGGGAGGGGGGTCGGTGCCACCACAATCGGATCAGAAATTAGCACCGTGAATGAGGAAGGGCTCCATCCAAAAAAGAATGGGACCTGTTGAAATACGGATTGCGTCCAACGAGCACAGTTCGAAAATTATTCAGCTGGATTTCTCCCCTCCCCTCTCCCCTCTTTCTCTCTTCCCTTTATATGAATAATGTGGTTTTGAATGCTTGCCTTGCAATACTTGCAACCATCTATTTTCCTCTCCCTTTTTCGAGTGCAGATGATCCCACTGTGTAAACGGGGCGAAGGAGAGGCGCTTTTTATATGATTATGCATTCACCACCGCCCCAACCCATTGAGGGAAAAAGCGCATATAACCAGGCCGCTGAAAAATGAAACCGGCATGCTAATTTTCAAATATTAGGATTGACTGATTTCGTTCCGCCGAGTGGGACAAAAAAAAGTCACTTCGCCCTTTTTAGTCCGTCCCATTCCTCGAAAAAAGTTTTTTAGTACAGAAAACTATGAGGAAAAACTCTTTCTTTCCATCAAGCGTAACAGGCTCCTCTCTGTCTTTTTCCCCTTCGATCATGATCCCCCCCTTGCACCCTCCGGTGGTTCCTCCAACAGGCTGTGACGACGACGACGACGACGATCAGAAGAGAAAGAAGAGATGATCCCTTGATCCGATTTCCGACTTGATAAGCGCGTCGTCCCAACTCTCTCTCTCCCTTATTCCGCCATGAGCTCAATCTGCTCGGCGACACTGGTACAGCACCACAGCACCAGTGTAGTACAGCAACTGCATTAAGGCGCCGACAAAAGTGGCGCGGATCGAGGGAGAACGAAGAAATCTCCTTCCAGATGGCCGCAGCAGAGATCGTTCGAATCGTCCTCATCTTATTTATCGCATCCCCTCCCTCTCCCTTTTCTTCTCAACTCTTTTCCATCCCTGATGGTGCGGCGGCGTATCTGTGTGGTCCCACTGCTCAGCGAACGCAGCCGAAGGGGCTAAGCTCTCTGTTGATATCATCTCTGGAAAAAATAGGGAGGCGGAGCAAAAGATGTCCTTTGATGATACATAACGAACGGTTACCTTGAATAGGACAGAATCCATGCAACAAGCTAATCTCATTTGCGGGAAAGGGAAGGAAAGAACCCTTATTTTTGAGCGTTTTTTGCAGATGGTTTTGCTTTGCAGCCTGCTCATTTTCCATCCGCCTAAGTCTTTGGGCAAGCAAAAACCAACGGTCCCTGCCCACTTTTGGAAGGCCAACGTCCATCCAACGGCGGGAAAGGGGAAAAAATAACGCTTGGAGCAACCAAGCAAAGCCACCCTTAATGATCAGGTCTCCGGGAGGGTTTTGCCGGACATGTTCTGAATCAGAATTAGGCTTCCGACCAAGCGAGCGAGGCAGCAACGGCCGCTGCCGCCCATAACGCCTCCGCCACTTTGCAGTCCCGCGATTGGCCAAGCTCCCTTCCCCCCTCCCCCATCTCCCCCCCAACTCTTCACTGCCCATTATCTTAACGCCGCCTCCGCCTCCGTCCACCCTCATCCAGTCTGGCGTGACCCCCCCCCCCTTCCTCCCTCTTCCTCCCTCGCCTCAACCCCATTTCTGCAACACGTTGGGGGAGAAAAAGGGGGGAAGAAGGCAGATGGTTCTCCGCTCTCATGGGCGGTGTCGGTCGGACGAAGGGGGAAATAAATTGCAGCCCCCGTCTCTTCCCTTCCCATGTCACTCCCCCTTTTCCTTCCTTCCCTCCATTGGGTCTTGCTTCCCCCCCCCTTCTCTCCTCCGCCCATCGCTGCCCCTCCAGGCTTTTGCACAATCAGTGCACGTACTGCCGTACGTACCAGTAGCGGAGCTGCCAAGCCGAGGGGAAAGAGATGGGGGGATGGGAAATGACCGCCTCCGTCCGGGGAAAGAAGGCTTTTGCGTCGTTCGGGGGAGCGGGTGGGAATCAAGCAGGAGATGGAGTTACTGTGCCGATGTTTAACTACTTTTCGGTTTGATACATACTGTCTGTGAGTAGAACAGTAGTAGGGTATGAAAAAACAACCTTGAAAATCGTATCTCAAAAGTTCAATAACTCCATACTGGCTATCGCTCGATGTGTGTGTGTGGAAGTGGGAAACGAGGAGCCAGGAAGGGCATCAAGTAGCTCGCACACACACACACACATGCTGTACGTACAGAGAAAAGGGGATATGAAAAGGGGGCAGCTGCACTGATTCTCATAGACGCCTCCTCCGCTCCGCTACATTCACACGCACGCACGCACGCTCACGTATCCAAGCAACGTGAGTTGCTTGCTGTACAGTACGTGCACGGGAGCGTTCATGTCACCGTCGCTCCAAAGCGTCGGATGTGTGTATGGGGGAGGGACCCCGCCGCCGCCGCCCAAGAGCCAGACATGTGAAGCCAGTGCCTCCCTTTTTCCCCTCCTCCCGGTGTAAGCCTCTGTCGATTCCGAAAGCACATCTGCTCCCTGCCAGGGAAAAAATGGTCAGGGGTCCCTCCCTCCCCCTTTCCCTCCCCCTTCCATCCATCCACATTTTGTTCCCACGAAGGGAGGGAGGGAGGCAGAAGCAGACAAAGGGGGGATTTTTCTGAAGCAACAGAGGGACTTGTTTGCATTTCTCGATAAAGCCCCTCTCCTCCGGTCGCTCGGTCGTCGTCGTCGTCGTCGGAGGGAAATCCGTCATCCAGCCAAGCCTGTTTTTGCTCCTCCTCCTCCTGGCTTCGTCGACGAGGGTCCTTCTGGGCTGAGGATCGAGGAGGGGAAGAGAAGGAGGGATTGATTAAAAATACACCGTCCCCCGTCCGCGGAACCGTGTTTTGAAATAAAACACGCGATGACGAGAGGGGGGGGGGGTAAGAGGAGGAATGGAAAAGGGGAAAAACTACAGGAGCGCAACAGGGCTTTGCGGCTTGCACTTTTTTATCTCCCTTTTCTCTTTTACGGCTGCTGTGGCGGAAGGAAGGGTGGATAGACGGCGGCAAGGTTAGATGATGGCCGCCGATGATCATGATGACAACAAGGTTTGTTGCAGGAAGTCGACGACGATGTTCTTGCTCTTGTGCCTGTGCCGCGGAACAATCTCGGAGGCAGATCGGCACTTAATGCAGCAGCAGAAGTTTAAGTCTAGTGGGAAACTGAGGGATCAAGTGATTTCTAGAAACGTAACTTTGTTTTTCTAGCACCAAACCCGCCGGGGGGACAAATCAACGTCGCACAAGTGCGTACGTAACAACGCGCCAGAACATATTTGCAAAAATTCAAAAAGGCGTAAAGGTAGGGAAGCCGCTAGGCTCGATGCAATTGTCGACTGTACTAAAACACTTTGGCATATGCCACCGCATTTGTCAAGCTGAGGTCCCTTCAATTTTTCACTCTCTCCGTAGTGCACTCAGCGACCTTTGAGCCCTGAGCACGGATGGGCATTTATGGCGTAAAAGTGGACCACATTTAATCTAAAACAGCTTTGACGAGCCTCGAAAAAATGTCTGAAATATCAAAAACTAAACTTAAAGTGCGAATTTACTACGACTGCGACTAGTTTCATTTCCCTCGGGCAGCATGCATGATGGTCCCTCATTCTCTCTTGGTCACGAAGGAAGAGAGAAAAGAGAAAGAAAGTGAGAAGGAGGAAGGTTAACGAGGACCGAAGGAGAAGAAGGAGAAGAGAACGCGACGACGACGAGCATCGCGAGGAGGAAAAAGGAGGGATGGAATTCGCCAACCTGTCTCGTGCAGCTTCAAGAAAAGGCAGTGTTATCTCAGAGCTCCATGATGGGGTGAATCCACCTCCGGCGCCTTTTCCAAGGGGGGGAAGCCAGAGTCACGGTGACGGTGCACAAAAAAAGTCGTATTCCGTCTTCCCTCCCCTTGCGATGCGGCGGCTGCGGCCACAACATCCACAACAGCAGCAGCAATGCAATGGCCGAAAACGGCTCTGTCTCCTCTCTCTCCTTCGCTCGAAAAAGGGCCACTTACTTATTTGAGTGCCTCTGGCTCCCTCCTTCTCCCTCCCCCCTCCTGTTGTTTGCCTCCTCGAAGCCCACTCTTTTTCTTTCCTAAACAGTAATCCACCTGCGAGTCTCCTCTACTGACGACAATCACTTTCCCACAAAAAAGTTTACTTTCTAAAATAAAATGTTTCCTTCACCCCGGAGAAGCCAAGGGACGGGAGGGCGGACGCAAGTGAGTCTCTGTTTCTTCTCACGCATTACGCGCCGCTGGCGGAGGATAAAGAACTCTTCCTCCTTTTTCCGCAACCCCTCCTCCTTCCTCCCCTCTCCATTTAACTTCCCGCAGTGATTTAATTAAAATCGCCATTATGACTGAGTCGGGCGTGGAGGGAGGAGGGTGGGGGCCGGAGAGGAGAAGAAGGGGGGGCGACGCCCAACGAGCTTGGGAGGAGTGGGAGACTCTCATGTGAAGCGTGGCAGCCCTTGCTCCGGAGCTTGGAGGGAGGATATAAAGATTTGCCAGACTCAAAATTCTCGATGAGGTGTGCGCATATCGAGAAATAAAAAGAAAGTGACCAAAAGACGAATCGACCCTGAGTGCTTTTTCAATTGGAATCGTTGATTCTCGCTCCAATCTGGAAGAGAGAGGAGTGACAAACTGGATTTTAACCCGTCCTTCCTCCCCCCCTCCTTCTCCTCGGCAATGCAAGTCCCAGTCCTAATCACACAGCGCCCAGTCGAGTAGTACCGTATAGCCAAACTCGGAGAAGTGCACGACGCACCTACACATGTATGAAGCTTTGGAGCAAGTCGCGCATGTTGGACCCGTGCAGCGTAAATAAATTTGCAGCTGAAATACCGCGCGCTGATGACATTTTGATAAGGCTAATGCGCTCGTAAAAAGTAAACCTCTTTTGCGTTTTCTTTTCCTCCGGAGGCAAAGAGAGAGACAGTGGCATGCATCTCTTGGAGTTAGGACCACCGCGGATGCTCAGCCTTTTTGAATGATGGCCGGTGGTCAGTCGAGTGGCCGGAAAAGGGTTGGGTTTTGTTGTGTGCGCGCGGTACCTCTCCCTCCTCGCTCTGTGCGTTGTTGTCGCTACTCAAAGTCCATTAGGTCTCGAGTGACTCGAATCGATCCTCTTTTCTCCGTTTTCTCCTCGCGACATATTACCCTTTTTTCCTCCTTCCTGATTGATCGGGGTGAGCCCATTGTGAGAGGGAGGAAAAAGCAATTGATTGCATAAGTCAGGCAGGGCGAGGGAGTCTTTGGTATCTCTTGTCCTTTGCTGATGGCTTTTTGCCCCTTTCCCCCCCGCCCAACCCTTTTCTTATGCATTGCCCTTTCGCCCTCTTTCGCATTGATAGTAGCAAAAGAAAGAAAGAATAAACATGTGCTGTAGGTACAGGGTACACGCTTTCTACTGCTAGAAAAGTTGATATCTTGGCGAATTAAAAAAAAACCAAACGGAACAGAGGTT
>JAAUYJ010063252.1_pt1 | contig 10201 bp, 5 predicted proteins | sample 7278031 | NCBI WGS metagenome assembly JAAUYJ01 (sample SAMN14350222, study PRJNA611818) | marine sediment metagenome | isolation source: surface marine sediment (1.8m) | place: French Polynesia: Moorea | collected 2018-08 | reverse complement strand
TATAAAAAAACAGGCGGTATATCACATAAAATCCAGGAATCAAGAATAATATTACTCCAAGGATAAAAAAAACAACAAATGGTGCAAAAATTAAGTTAGAAGTATTTTTAAGACTTAAAATCATATAAAATACAGGAATAAATAATAAAATTCCTCCAAGAAAACAGATTAAAAAAATAACAAATGATGCAAAAATTAAGTTATAAGTATTTTTAAGACTTAGATTAAATGCTTCTTTTATACTTATATAATTGCGAGAAAAATGCCGATGAAGATAGGAAATATTAGCTCCTGACAAGATGGGAATTAGGAATATTCCTGAAATAGTAACTGATATCCCACTTATTACTGGTAACTTTAACAGTAATGACACTAAATTAGATGCCAAAATTGTCAAAAAATAAAGAGAATTGATAATTATAGAAGGAATATATACAGACCCAGTAGCACCTAGTGTTTCTTGTACTAAGTTGACAGGATTAATTCTTTGAGATTGCATTTTTTTATATCCTTAGTTATTCCGATATTTATAGTCTTACATTAGTCTAATTGTCAAGATGATGGAACGTCCCTACAGAGTAGGGGGAAAGAATTGATTGTTTCTTGGCGATAATTAATTTTATTTTTGATTATCACCAGATGTCTATTAATTGATAATGAATAATATACATCTCCGGAAAATAAATCAACCGTAAGCATTCAGTTCTTAGTAGTCAGCTATGAGCTTTTGAATGAATAATTCTTTCTCATATATGATCCGGGTAATTAGTTATTCTATTGCTTAGGAGTCAGGAGTCAGGAGTCAGAAGAAAGAAAGAATTTGAATAGTATGAATTTTTCAATTTAGTTTCAATAGAAAATATGTATTAAGAGGAAGTAATTGCTAATTACTATATAACCATATTTTATATCAGTAAATAAGGAGCTTACTTTAACAGTAAATTCTAATTATATCTTGATTTTTTAATTTCTTTTACTTCTTCCTCTCATCAATAGCTGAATGTTGACAATAAGCCTTTTAATTATATTAGCTAAAGAAAGAAAAAGTCACCATGAAAAATCATTTTTATTGCCTTTTCCGGAAAAATATCTTACTTCCAGTTACAGTATATTTCCGACTAATGACGTACAAGTTAAATAGTAAAACTATTGCATTTTAGACATCTTATACCAAGCATGAAAAAATAATTTTACGAATAATAAGCACTATCAAAATATTTTTTGGGAAACTTGTATTTGACTAAAAATTTGATTTAGGATATTAAAAAGTACATCAAACCTATTTATTCTGACTCCTGTACGGGCGATTCGCTTGCTCGTCCCTACGACTCCTGACTCTTAAGAAGTACCATAACTATTTGTAGCAAACACTTATCAAAATGGTATTACCTATTAGCCATGTACCTAATAATAACGGGAAGTGCTGTAAATTTTAAGTCTTCCCTACTCCTGCAAAAAATCTATATCTTTATCTTTTTTGCAGAGGTCTGATGAATAATTTTTATAATAGATAATTAGAGAATGTTTGGAATTAGATGGAAATAGGGAGAGAAAATTAGATATTAAAAAAAATCTTTCATTAATAATTATTAATTATCCATTGGTAAAATCTATTTTAGTCATTGCAGTCCACAGGGAAGCTATCTCAAACTCTACTTTTTCCTACCTCATATAGCATCCGGTTATATAGTATATGTTCATAATTCTATCTAGACTTCAATCTCCCCATCTCCCCATCTTCCCATCTCCCCCAAATATATAATAAGTATTCAACCGGATTTTATATCATGGGTAAGTCATGGAAAACTTATATTATTTGAAATATATCAATAATAATTTCTGATTTGCAGAGAAGACGAGCGTAATTATAATAAATGCTCCAGTCCGCTTTTAAAAATTTTAAAAATAAAGCTGAATACTAATTGCTGACTACTGATTGCTTGTTTAATACCAAATTCATGCATAGGCTGTTACATTCATTCTTTGTGATTTATTCCTACAGTTTAATACTTTATGGCTTACATTTATTGTCAAAATTAATTTTTTTTCCTCTATTTTTTGTCTATTTATCTTGCCTACTTTCGGCGCTCCCTATCTCCCCATCGCCTGTTCTTTTAGGCTCTGCAATATTTTATGAAAATGGTATAAGCTTATCAACCAGGTTTATTAATTAGGGTGTCTAATACTAAATCTTAGGGATTTTTGCTATATATCCCTGTACTGTAATTTAGGATGATTTAGGAGAAAAAGATGAGTAATGATAGACCTCTTTTTAGTATAGAAAAAGGCTGGGAAGTTGTTCAGCGCGAGGCTAACTCATTGCACGTTGTAGTAGTTGGCAAAATTAAAGGATTTCTCGACCCAGAAGTTTTGAGGCGATCGCTTTTATTAGTTCAAATTCGGCATCCTCTATTAAATTCTCATATTGTCGGACCTTTAGATAACCTAATATTTAAAACTGAAGGTACAGAGAAAATACCTTTAGAGGTTATTTTGAATCCTGAACCTGAATATTGGCAAACTATTTTTGCTAATGAGTTAAACACCAAGTTTGAAAATCAAAAAGTCTTGCTGAGAGCTACTCTAATTAAACCAAGTGAAGAAAGTACAACTAATTATTTAATTACTAGAATTCATCATTCAGTTATAGATGCTATTTCTGCTGTTCATTTATATTCAGAAATTTTGGGTTTTTGTCAAAAAATTGTATCAGATAACCAAATTCCTGAAGTTGATAAATTAGCATCTCCTCCCTCTATGGAAGAAATAATTGCTGATTACACTCTAGAAAATAATAATACAGAATTATCAACATCAAATCAACCAATAGATACCCTTCCTTTTGAAAAATATGTACCTCATCAAGAACGTACCTGTGGATTTATTCAAAAACAATTAAATCCCAGTTTGACTCAACAACTAATTCAACGTTGTAAACAAGAAAAAGTTACTGTTCAAGGTGCTATTTGTTCGGCAATGATGTTAGCATTAGCTAAACATTTACAGCCAAAAGATAAAGACTTTTATTTTAGCTGTCTTTCTCCTGTAGAAATGAGAAGAAAAGTAAATCCTCCTATTGGTGATGAACAGATGGCTGTCTTAATTTCTGCTTTAACTTGTTTTTACACAGTAAATCAGAAAATGTCATTTTGGGATTTAGCAAAACAAGCAACAGACCAAATCAAAGCAAAATTAAAAACAGCAGAAATTTACAATGGTGTTTTTTCTTTTTGTCAAGCTTTAGAAGACTGTTTAGAGAATCCTGAAAAAACTTCTAATTCTGTATTAGTAGCTAATATTGGTAAAGTAAAAATTCCATCAGATTATGGTCAGTTCGAGTTAGAAGAAATTAGCTTTGGTGCATCAATAACTCTTTTTGGTACCGTTTTTGATGTTAATGTTTCAACTTTTCAAGACCAAATAACTTTTAACTTTATATACACTAAACCTTTAGTTAGTCAGACTGTTATGGAAAACCTAATTAAAGACTCGATGGAATATCTAGTAGTATAGTTTTAAGGTAAGCATTTCCTGCGGAATGCTGCGCAAACAGCTATTAGCTGTCAGCTCTTCCTGCGGAATGCTACGCAAACAGCAATAAGAGCCAACTTTTTTAGTAAGCTCTAATTTGGCATAAATTAATAATACTGTTATCTAAAACCAAGAACAATATTTAGTTGTTGAGCTGCCAGATACTAGACTAGCTGATGGCTGATGTCTAACTGCTAAATGCTGACGTTTTAAGTACAAGGTAAAAGTCAAAAATAATCTATGACTGAGTTTAATTATTTATAAATTTTATAACCTCAATACAAGTGCTATATTCAGCAATTAACAATGAACAATTAATAATTAATAATTACCCCTTCTTGAAACGGAATTGATTGGCGCTCAAGAAATTTTTTTTGATTTATCCCCTTGAAAGGGGAGGCTTTAAACCTTAATTGTTCAATGAATAATTAATTATTGACGCTTCAACTCTTAATTATTAATTATTAATTATTAACTATTAATTATTAATTATTCGGTAATCCTATTTCAATTGTAATATTTTTGTGGTAGGGTGATTCGAGAATGTAGGGGCAATTTCCGTTCCGGAATGCTCCGCAAACGCGAATTGCCCCTACAGGAGTTAGAATCTTGAAGGTTTTTCGTCAATCTTAACTATTATAAAAATTCCCACAAATCATTTGGGATTGCTATATATAAAATAAGTCTTTGTTTGTAGTTATGCTTTAGCACCAGAAATCTACCAGCGCTAAAGCGCAACTACAAACTTATATCAACATAACATGGTATAATTCAGTCCTAACTTACAGACAAAACCTAACATTTATCAAAATTATGCTGAACCTAACAGAACGTTTTTCCTGGCAAAAAGTTTTCTTGAATTTGTTTAGTTTTCTACTAGCAATCTTTTTATTACTACTAATAGCAACACCTACTGCTTTAGCAAGTCTCAATGATGATAGATTTGATGGTAATATTTTTGCACTTTATGCTGGGAATGGTTCTCTTGTACCTGCTAAAGTGACATTAAAAGAGTCTTTAAAAAGTTCTAGACCAACACTACTTGTATTTTTCCTAGATGATAGTAAAGATTGTAAACAATTTTCGACCGTAGTTTCTCAACTTCAAGAATTCTATGGTCGTGCAGCAGATTTTATTCCTGTTAATGTAGATGCTATGACTAATTTTGTCACTGATGATTCTACAAAACCAGCTTATTATTATCAAGGGTTTGTACCTCAAACTGTTTTAATTAATCAAGAAGGAAAAGTTGTTTTGAATGAAAAAGGTCAAGTTGCTTTTGAAAAAGTAGATGATACTTTTAGAGAAGTTTTTGATTTATTACCACGCTCTGAGTCTGTTGAACTTAAACGTCGAATTCTTAATGAGATTAATGTTGAATTGAGAGAATAGTTGTCATGGGGCGATATAGCATAAAGGCAAGGTGTCTAGTAAATTAGAAAAATTCTTTAATCCCTGATAAATTCTATCCTCATATGGTAAAAGATGCCTCACCTGGATGCTGTATCACCCTACTAATAAATTGACCTACCTTTGAGATAAATATCTATGAAACAACTTAGTCTATTTCCTGAATGGGAAGAAGAAACCCCAGAAAAATTTACAAATAACTGTGATGAACGAAACCGTATAGAAGCTAAATTTTCACATATCATTCAAGAGGAATTAAGACTAGGTAAACTTGTATCTTATGTCGGTAATAAATCTCTGCCAATTATGGGTTTATACCGATATAAAGAAGCTTTTGCATTTTCGTTTGTTGAGGAATTTATTAAGCGATTTCAACTTACAGAAAAAGACTTAATTTTTGAGCCTTTTTGTGGTATGGGAACAACACCATTTACAGCAATGCACTCTAATATTAAAGCGGTAGCAATTGATCGACTTCCTATTGCAGCTTTTATTGCTAATACTATGCCTTTATTATGGTTAGTAGAAGCCTCTCAACTCCGCCATAATTTTGAACTATTAAAAAACAAAGTAAGAAAATTTCCACCTGCTGATGTTGCTTCCGATGTAGCAATTATTAAGAAAGCATTCTCAGCAGAAATTTTGACAGAACTTTGTCAGTGGAAAAGTGCAATAGAAACTTTACCTAATCCTCTAAAAGATATTTTTCTACTATTATTTTTATCAATTTTAGAACCTTGTAGTTATACAGCTAAAGACGGACAATTTTTAAGAATTAAAAAGGATAAATTTCTTTATAGTCCTACTGAAATACTAGAACAAAAAATATATCAAGCAGAACAAGATATATTATCTATGAAAACTTTATGGGGAAATAAAAAACGTAAATTCCCTCAAATTCAAATAGGAGATGCTCGTGATTTAAGTAATTTTAAATTTTCCCAAAAACCTACTGCAATAATTACTTCTCCTCCTTACCCTAACCGTTATGATTATACTCGTATATATTCTTTAGAACTTTGCTTTAATTTTGTCAAAAATTTTGAAGAGTTAAAAGAACTGCGGTTTAGTGTTTTGCGTTCCCATATAGAATCAAAAGTTCAGCATAATGATACTCCAAATCACCCAGTTATTGCTGAGGTAGTAGATATTTTGCGACAACAAGGTAAAACCTTAAATAATCCTCGAATTCCTGATATGTTAGTTGGGTATTTTGTTGATATGAGTCAGGTTATTCAGGAGTGGTCTAGGGTATTAGCTCCTGGTGCTAAAGTTGCTATGGTAGTTGATAATGTCAGGTTTTCAGGTGAGTTAATACCTGTGGATTTAATATTATCTGAAATGGCAGAAAAAGTAGGGTTTAAAGTTGAGAGAATTATTGTTGCTCGCTACAAGGGTAATAGTTCACAGCAAATGGGTAAATATGGGAGAGTTCCTGTGCGTGAAAGTGTTGTTGTTTGGCAAAAAAATTGAAGGTTTAAGTTGTGGTAAATGAGGATAAACGCAAAGCTTGGATGTTAGACCAGCTTGCTAAAAGTGAACTTTTTCATCAAAAGCTGCACGAATGGGGAATGTTAGAAATTTCTGACCAAATAGAAGAGGTAAAAGGGGAAATATTAGAATGGAATTTGCAGAATTTAGGTATTTCTCAAACAGCATGGAATAAAGTAATTCATCGAGGAATTAAACCTATAATTGTTTTTGCTCATCCCCAAGTTTTAATTAATATTCTGTCTTCTGTTAGCTATTATAGAATGTTAGCAATGGTCTCTCAAAAGTCTATGAATCAAGTGGGATTACCAATTATTCGTTATGAGCAAGGTAGTAGTTTAACCGATGAATTAATTGCTATAGAAATTTCTCAGCATTTGAACAAAATTATTAGTTATCTGATTGAAGGTGATGAACAAATAAACCCCCGTGAATTTAATATTTTGCGAGGTATGGCAGCAGGAGCTCAAGCTCAAGGTTCATGGCAAAATATCAAAGGAAATAAAGTTGAAATTATTATTAGAGGACTATTGGAAAGAAGATTAAAAGAACAAAGATTAGTAACAGATGAAAAGACTGATAATTCCACAATAAATTTGCTAGATGATAGACTCATTATATTTGCAGATGAACCAGATGTAGCAATTTATCAAGATGAAAAAATTATCGCTGCTCTTGAAATAAAAGGAGGTATTGATCAAGCTGGTATTTTAGAGAGACTTGGTGCTGCTATTAAGAGTTTAAGCAGAATTAAAACAATTAATCCTGAATCAATAACAGTTTTAATTTTACAGGGAGTTTCTATGACTCAACAAGCAATAGAAGATTTGAATAATCATCAACTTATTGTCAATTATTGGTTTACTCTTGAAGAAGTTTTAGAGGATAATCAAAAGCAGAATGAATTATTTACATTGCTAGATATTTAATTTCAATTTCTTAGTCTAGTAGGGTATGTTAGGCATTTCTATATAGGTATGATTGGTATGTCAAATCTAAAATTATGCCGTAACGTACCATCATTCTTTTCCCTTTTTCGGTGCGTTACGCTTCTCTAACACACCCTACTACTACTCTGGCAACACCACATTCAATTGTCAAAGTGTGAATTTAATCCGTACATCCGTGCCCAAATCTGTGTTTGCTTACAACCTCCAAATTAAAATCCGACCTCCTTCACCTCCACTAACCAAAGTCTTACCATCCGGACTAAACTGTACTGGATGATAACCACAAAGACTATCCAATAACTTCCCAGTCTGCAAATTCCATAACTTAACCGTACCATCAATACTTCCACTAGCAATAATTTGATTATCCGGACTAATAGCAATAGATAAAACCCCACGAGAATGACCTTTTAAAGTATTCAATAACTCACCCGTACAAACATCCCATAATTTAATAGTTTTATCTTCACCTCCACTAACTAAAGTTTGACCATCCGAACTAAAAGCAACTGAATAAACACCCCCAGAATGCGCTCTTAATGTTCTCAGACTTTCACGACAACCTATCTGCCAAATTTTAATAGAACCATCAGCACTACAACTAGCAAAAATGTGATTATGCGAATGATTATTTTCTGTAAAAATATTATTTACTTTGCTATAAGTCACACAAAAAACTCTATCTAAATGTTCATGTAATTTATATAGTAACTCTCCATTTCGTTGATTCCAAATTTTAATCGTATTATCAGCACTTCCACTTGCTACAGTTTTAGCATCCGGACTAATAGCTACAGCAAAAATAGCACCATCACGATGACTATAAGGAGAACCAGAATGGCTATAAAACCTATCAGCAATTCTCTTTTTATGTAAGTTCCAAACTAATATTGTTCTATCATCTCCAGCACTAATAACTCTTCTACCATCAGCAGTAATAGCTATTGCATAAACTTCAGCAGTATGACCTAAAAATTTATGCAAAAGTTGTCCTGTTTGGAGGTTCCATAGTCTAATTGCTTTATCATCACTACCACTTGCTAAAATAAAACCGTGGTTATCTATGGCTATACTATTTATAGGAGCAGTATTATCTTTGAGAATTTGTACAGTTTTCCATAACTGAGAGAGTTCTACATAGTTTCTAATTTTTGTTTTTGTGGGAAGTAAATTTGCTTTTTTCCTATCAAATTCTATGACATTATCTATTAGTTCTGATTGATGGCTTAGATGATTATTGTATGATAGTTTTGGTGTAATCGGTTGGTAACTATCACCGTTATTATCAGATATTTTTATTTGCTTATAATCTGCTAATTTTCCTGATTCTTTTTTATTTTTCCATGCCTCAATTTCTGCCTGCACAATCACATCAATTTGAGACACTTTTCCTGATTTTTTTTGATTTATTTGTGATTTTTCTAAAAATGTTTTTTCTGACTGATTACTATTTTTATTTTCTAGCTTTGCTTTTCCTTTTTGAGTAGGAATTAGAGCAATTTCTATAAGTAATTCCGTAGCTGATTGATATCTTTCCTTGACTAAATCTTTGACTAATTTATCTAGAATATTTTCTAGATTAGAACTAATTTTTATCCCTTTTTCAACTAAAAGCGATCGCCAAATTAATTCTCCACTAAATGGATCGAAAAGTTGGGTAGGTGGTACTTGAGTTAGTAAATGAATACAAGTCATCCCTAAACTGTAAAGGTCACTAGCTGGATATGCTTTACCTCCCCGTATTTGTTCTATTGGTGCGTATCCTAATGTGCCAGTAATAGTACCCATTTTATTGGAGTCTGTTTGACTATTTAATTTGGCAACACCAAAATCTATTAACACTAATTGATATTTTTGGCATTCTTTTTCCTTTTGGGAATTTGCCGGATTAATTCGTAATATATTTTCTGGTTTTATATCTCTATGTATTACTTGTTTTTCGTGAATAAATTTTAGTAATGGCAAGATTTCATATAATATTTTCCATATTTTTTCCTCACTAAATTTACCTTCTTCTTCCAATTCTTGCAGGAGGTTTTTTCCGCTAATTAATTCTTCTACCAAGTAAAGATTTTCGTCTTCTTCAAAATAAGCATAAAAACTAGGAATTTGGGGATGAAAGCCTAACTTTGATAATTGTTCTGCCTCTCTTTTAAACAATTCTGATGCTTTATTAGTAGAGAGTAAACTCTGATTTTGTGGAGAAAATTGTTTAACAACGCAAGGCATATTAAATCTATCTAAATCCACTGCTAATAAAGTTCTGCCAAAGCTGCCATTGCCAATAGGTTTAATTACTTGATAATGTTCTCGCAGTAACAACTTTGAACCGCAAGTTTGGCAAAATTCGACATCGTTGGGATTTTCAGGTTGTTGGCAATGTAAGTTGAGGCAATAGCTCATATAAAAAAATTAGTAAATTTAATATCTAATAGGAACTTATACTGCTTCTTCTCCAGATTTATTGTGTACTCCTTAATAATATTCAAGAAAAATTTATAAATACTATTACTATGGTATCTATGATTCACTCTAATTCACAGAAAAATCAGGAAATTAAATAAAAATTTAATGATTATTAGTCAACTCAGTATTGACTGTGACAAAATAAATATGATATCTTTAAAGATTAGAGAAACAGTTTGTAGAATAAAGTAAGTATTCAGCTATCAGCTATCAGCTATCAGCGTTTAGTTATTAACTCCCAGGGAAGGAGGAAATAGTCCTTTCCAGCAGAATTAAAAGTTATGGATGAAATTGGTCAACTAGCTAACTTTAGTAACTTATTATATTCATACATCTGAATGCTGAATGCGAGC
>JAAUYJ010058545.1_pt1 | contig 10201 bp, 15 predicted proteins | sample 7278031 | NCBI WGS metagenome assembly JAAUYJ01 (sample SAMN14350222, study PRJNA611818) | marine sediment metagenome | isolation source: surface marine sediment (1.8m) | place: French Polynesia: Moorea | collected 2018-08 | reverse complement strand
GGAGGCTTTGATAAAAAGCCGCCTTGGCAAAAGAGAGGAGAAAGGGAAGAGGGGGAGGGAGGAGAAGAGAAATCATAGACGGAAATTCGAGACAAATTTTGAACTTTCTTTCGATATTACAAATCTGCGTCCTATCCACTCTCCGAATTTAGAGACTTGAAAAATCATTCTCATCTTGTATTTTCACCCCGAAGAATCCTAGTTTGTCTGCTTGAGAATGAATGCATGCCTTTTGGAGCCGAGGAGGAAGAGGGGAAAAGGAGGAAGAGGAATCGCGAAGGACGAAGAAAGAAAAGAAAAAAACAGGGGGGGGGAGAAAGGGGAAACCCGAGTATGTATACGCAAATTGCATGGCAAAGAGGCTGCAATTGTAGAAAAAACGCCTTCCCCACACCACGTACTTTTCTTCAGTTCTTTTTGCAGTTTTGAGAAATGGGGCTGAAAATTGTGGCTTGGCTGCTTGGTGGGTTGGTTGGGTGCCTTTTAAGGTGGTGAAAGTGGTTAATTGGAGGAGGAAACGCTTGATTTATATACTTTTCGCTCTCTGTTTTTTCCAATTTTCGAAAACTAGGATTCATTGGCTCCTTGACATTTCCTTTCCCACCCCATGTAGCCAGAATCGAAGAGGGGGATGGAGAATATAAATGGTTCGCACTTTTCGTTTTTGCGAAATAGGGAAAATAGACAGGTTCACGACCCAAATCCAGTCAAATTAGAGGGTTGGAGGACTAGTAGGGACTTTTTCTTTTTGACAGACGCACGTTTGTCTCCCTTATTTTTATCGGGGGAAAAGTTCGTTCCAATTTCGGAATTCTCGAATTTTCCCCTTTCCTTCCCTCCTCCGACGACAAGTCCTTGCATTCCCGTCTTTTTTGTCATTTTTTGGTGAAAATTCCTGCTTAATCAGCGTTCTGCTCCTGCTGCAACCTTCCAGGCATTTTTCAGCAGGACAGGGAGCTAAATTTTACATGGAATAGATCTTCATAGATATCACTTTTTGTTATTTCATTTTATTAATTTCATCCTTGAATCAACAAAAATAAAAAATATTTTCGAGGGGAACAAACTACGGAGGCAGAATAAAACTTTGAAAAAATATTTATATGAAAACCCGCCTCTCCTCGTTCGATCGGCCGTGTCCTCATGCAGGGAAAGAGGGAGGAAGGGACATGCACAAAAAATCCCTGGTTGGTTGGTTGGATATCTGCATTCCCTCTCGCCTTTTTCCTCTCTCTCTTTCAGCGGAGGGGGACGAATAACTCAAATTCCCTTTTTCTCCTCCGAACGAAGGGCATTTCCCGAACAACAAAATGCGCATTCCAGAGCAAAATCAGAGAAAAAGATTATTTTATTTTTCCGGAAATCGATTATTGCCAGAGAATGTATTACTTTTCATATATTTGGACAGGGTGCTTAAGCAGAAAAACATATAAAGTTGCATTTTTGACCGTGGAATCGTTTCGAAATCCTCCCTTGAATCCCCCTACTCAACTCACTCACCCTACTTTCCCGCACTCTGGCCGGTCCAAAGGATTAAATTGCAAATTTCTTTTCCCATCTCGGCCCTCCGCTAGACCACTTCCTTCATATTTATGAAAGGATGGAAGGAAAAGGGTGGATCTACCTTTGGCAGTCTAGCTAGAATAATCCAAGGCAAAAAGGATTCGAGTTTCACCAACCTTCCTTCGGAATTTGCAACATTTTGCAACACTTTGGAATTGCATATTGTTGAGTTTCACTCTCCGAAAGCCGAGACCTTTTTTTCTTGCATGGGTCCAGTTTATTCCCCCCCCCTTTTTGCACTTGGGAATAGGAGTGCCTCCTCCTTTTCAGCCCCCCCACTCCCTCCAGATCTCTTGTCAGCTTTTGTTCCAGTTCGCCTTGGAAAAGGACCATCCGGGATGAGTACAGCCGCCGCCGCCGACACTGATAAGAGAGAGAGGGACTGTTCAAGGGTCGGTCGAGGTGTTACACCTCCCTCTCTCTTCACGTTCTTCAGAGGAAGTTGCTGCAACTTGCTTCCCTCTTTTTACAGCTCCTTTTTTCCCAAGTTGCATGTAGTACAAGACCCATAAAAATGTTTCGTCTTTGCCAAGAAATGTACGTATACCGCCCAACCCTTCCTTTTCCCACTTCTCTTTTAATTTCCACGAAACCAATTTCCAGCTGACTGCTTCCTTCCCCTAATTCTTTTTGTTTCGCCCCCCGCCCCATCCCGTTTCCCCGTATATGTATAAAGCGGGGGATTCTGACCACCATACCTAGAAGCAACACTTTTGTTTCGTAGGAGGCGGCCTCTCGCACGCAACAACACATGGACGGAATGCCCTCCTCCCCACTCCCGTTTCCCGTAAAATAAAATACAGAAATCCCGCCTTTTTATTACGCCCCCTACTCCACCGATCCCACCCTTGGGATATCCGGAAATCCAAATAAAAAAATAGTCGGTTCGAATATTCCGAGTCCGAAATACGGGAAATGCGGCCAATTACGTTTTTTCCCCTTTTCGCTGGGAACCGAAATGCATACGCATTATTTCTTCTGCTGTTTCCCGATGCCCCTCGGCTGGGAAGGGCATAAACGTGAATGTAATGTGCCTCTGATCTCCGCATTTGTGATTCGGATTAATTAAAATTGGGAGAGGGGGACATGGGATTGCTGCCGTATCATGATGGTGGCATAGGGTACTTTTTTTGAGCAGGAAGGAGACTCAGATATGGGAAACATTCGCCTCGCATTTGGATAAATGTGTGTGTTTTTTTTCCTTTTTTAATTTATGGGATTATACAACTACTGTATACTTTTTACCTGTATCTAAATGTCGAATCCCATACCTTCTTCCCCCTCGGTGCACCAAGTTTAATTTTTAATTAAGGAAGTCTGAGGTAGAGAGAGGCTAAAAGAAGGAGGAAGATCATGATACTCGAACATCCTTTCCTTTGCCGTATTTGCAGCCCCGAGACCGCAGCTTCCCGCTTTTAAACACGGAAAAAACAAAAACAAAAATAGGAAAAATGCGTCCCCGTTCGTGTTTGGGAATTCGCCCGAGGAGGTCTGTTAGTGAGAAGGGGAGAAAAATTGGGAGTTTGAAATCGGAGGAGGACTTTTGTTTGTTCCCTTGTTTGCTAGTTCGTGAATATGCGAAGAGAGAAGGAAGGAGACTGCGGCAACTTTTATATTTCCCCCTCTCCTCCTCCTTCTCAGCCGCGAAATTAAACCAATTTATTTTTCCTCCCCTTCTCCCTCCACCTCAACGCAAGTTCCATTTCGCCCTTCTTTGGTTTCCCACCACCGCGTTCGAGTTTGTGGGGCATCGACTTTCCCGCGAGAAAGGAGGCAGAGGACTTGTACAACTAGTATACAAGCTAGCCAAAGTTAAAGAAAACTAGCCTCATTCAGCCGGCCGTATCAGAACTAGCCAACATTTTTATCATTGTAAAATGAACAAGAAGTTAAGAAGTAAGTAAGAAATATAAAGTAAGCTTTGACATGAACAGGACAACGTCCACCAAAAAGTAAAAATAAACTCTCATCTCTACGCAAGAAGTCATCATTTCATGTTATTCGGGATCACAGAATTGTACGCCACTTTCATTATTATACTTATTGGTGCGACTCCGCCGCCGAATATAACAAAGAATAGAAAGCCAGACCGGAAAATATATGAACAAGACAGGTTAAATGAATATTTTTTTTCTTTTCAACCAACATATTGCCGCAAGACTTGAAGAAAAAGTCCCTTAGATTGGCGGCGACAGCACATGTATGCAGTGAAATGGCGATTCACTTCAGCAGCGACATCTAGCGACGAAAAGGCATATAACTTCCTCTTTCGCAATAATTACCGAGTGTCAGACATTGTTTGATAATAAATGTACCACCTCTGTTTAAGAACTCAGAAAACTAAACCGTCCTTTTCTCCCTTTTCCTTTCCAGCCCCCTCCCACTCCTCCTTCCCTCCGCGGGTTCCCCAGCTCCTCCATCGCCGCCAATCCGCCCTCCGCCTCCTCCAATGGTCTCCACCTCCGCCACCCTGGCTCCTCCGCCTCTTCCAACGGTGTCGTCGCCAGCGGAGACCCCCGCCTCGACTACAGGGAGATCAGGGAGAGGAGGAGGAGGGCGGAGCAGAGGCAGAGGGAGAGGGAGCTCTCAGGTGAGACGAAAACATAATGCTTTGACTACTATATGTACAAATGTTTGGTTTATTACAAAAAGTTATGGAGGGACGAACTTCGCCACACTTCATCTGAACTGACTAGGGATACCTTAATAGAAATTAAGCGCTAGGCGCTATAAAGGACGTGTCGTATCAAAATTTCAATAATCATGTCGTAAGAATGTAAACATACTTGGCATGTGAGGTAGGAAAGTGGAAACATTAAATCCATACTGTAACGGATACTTTTGTTTAATAATTTCCCATTAAAATGCAGCACACAAGAAAGAAATTTGAGCGAATCTTGAGGCAGGAGCGGATGAGTGATGACTATGAGTTTTAACAGAGAACACAATCATATCACCCAGCTAGAACACCGAGCGAAAGACACTAAGACAGTTATTCAAAACACTTCGCAATGTTTTACCATTCTGGGTCTGGACAAAGTATAGCGTAAAGTTCGTCATCTTCACGGAAAACAAAGCATTTTTTAACGTCCTTGAGTGATAAATACATTTTCGGCTAACCGATATTTTTTGGGGAAAAAAACAACAACAAAAAGCAGCTCGATTTTGCGGACTGCAAACCGCTCGGTTTTTTGCATCGGTCAGAAAATGTCCCGATGAATCACAAAAAGAAATATTTGCAAGATTCGTATTGCTGATAGTCCGTCTCACACCTGGCTTTGAAGAGGGTCGCCTTCAATGTTGAATCTCCAGAGCCTTTTACAAAAAAAATTCCAGCCTTTTCTCTTTTCCCCAAAAATATCTTCCGGCTTAGAATGCTCAGTCGAAAATAATAAAAATAAAACTTTCTTTTGTACTCTTCATCTGTGCTTCCATTATACCCTTCATAATTGCCTGATTTGTGATTTGCCTCATTTAGTGAGGTTAGAATCATATGTACTTATTTCGCGTCCTATGAAGTATTGGCGGAGCCCCCTGAACTGAGCGGTTCCCCTTTGAACTATAAAAAAAGAGTGCACAAGAAAAACGAAATCGAACGAACTTTGCAAAATTGTTAGTTGCTATATTTAGGAAACCTGGTCAGTTTCAAAAGAACGTCACCAAATTTGCAGTAAGATTCACGAGCGTCAATACCTTTGAATAATTCGTCAATGTTTCTGCCTTATGGACTACTGGCAAAGAAACAAAACCACAGGGTTTTTCTAGAGACACCTAGCGGGAAGAATCCCAAAATGCCAGTTTTTGACCAAAACGGCCATTCGGCTTTATTGCCAAGTGGGGTTGTCAGGAAATAATTGCTGAAGCTTTAATATATTTGCTGTAGAACACAGCTCCTCCAGAGTACAAAAGAAAAATATTACACTTTTGTTCCGATTATCTTTGGCACCATTCAACAGTTTATAACGTTTATCAGTTTTCAAAAATAAAGCCGAGCGATGTGGCCTGAAAATACCACACTTGGTTTGCTGAAGCCAGATTTTTTTTCTGATTCGGATAAAGACATATAGCCCCAAGATCCTCTGAGCTTTCAGCCTATATCCGGCGCTTCCAGCGCCCTCGCCAGGACAAACTTTATTTTTTCCTCCAATGTGTTATCTCCAGAGCCCTTCATGTCAAACGCTATCTTCCCCTTTATCTTTCCCCCCCTCCAGACCTCCTCCGGCAGTCCCTGAACGCCGTCTCCCTCCCCTCCGCCATCGACCGCCTGGGGAACAACGGGAACAGCAACAACTCTGACCCAGACGACCCGACTGCTGGAGGGGCGGGGAGTGACGAGGAAGCGGATCCCAACGACGTCCACTCGGTCATAAACAGGGCGCTCGGATACAGGGAAAAGTATGTTAAAATAAACGACTAGATTATTTTACTTGAGTAAGTTTAAGGGAATTAACTTTCGCCATTCAAATTTCTATTTTCTATATACCTATATGTACTCCTAGGAGCCCCTCCTCCCGCCAACACAGCGCCCCCAACCCCTCCACCTCCACTTCGAATTCCGCCTCCGCCGCCGCCATCAGGAGGGGGAACAAGCTAAAGAGGAGGAAGGCCTATTACAACAGGCAGAGGGGGGACAACATCAACGTGAGTTTTTATTATAAGTTCACGGCATGCAAAAGAAAAAGATATTCAGGCTGATGGCATGATGGTAGATCAGATACACTTTTTATTTAGAATGCACTTGCTTATCTATCCGCACACATGTTCATCTTCGAAATCTCTCTCTCCCTCCTTCTTCTCTCCTCTTTGCTACCTTTGCACGCCGAATCCTCAGTTGGGCCCCACCTGGTCACTCCCGCTGGAGGCCCTCATCCAGGTGACCTCCAGGGTTGGCGGGAAGGGCGCCAGCCCTGAGGTCAAGAAGCGCCAACAGGCCGCCGCCGCCGCTTCCGCCGCCGCCGCCAGCAAGAGAAGGGAAGAGGAGTACTACGAAGAGGTTTTCGAGGACGAGGAGGAGGAAGAGGACGATGGGGGGCTCGAATTCTCAAAGGTAATACGATTGTTTCTCTTCTTGTGGTGGGAAACCGAGTGTTGGAGCATGCGAATTTTCTTTTTTCCTGGGAAAAAGTACACTTGAATATCAAAAAGGCCGTGAGATGGGAAAGCATCAATGGTTTTTCACTTATGATGTTTTCTTTCGTGCTAAAACTAGCTAGAGTGCAGTCATTGTGCATGTTCTAAAATGTATTGGGGAGCTGAAAGCATTTCCCAGAAATTCTACACTATTTATGCTATTCGAAATGTTGGTACGGTGTACTACTGTATACCTCAGCAGGGAATTTAAATGGATTTCCTATCTCTTTCGAAACACTCTCCGATTGGTTTTTATCCTCTTCCGAATCATCAAAAGGTTGGTGTTTCAAAAAATACAGCCCTGGTATGAGGGGAAAACTCCTGGCCTACCATTGTTCACCCAAACATATCTTTCTTTTGTTGTCTTCTATTTGAAAAAGAAACTAAGGTACCACATAAGTATGTTACGCATACTAAAGAGATCTCATCCGTATTCCTCTTTCTTTGCCCAACTCTTTTGGGAAATCTCCTTCTTTTTCCGCTCCTCCATTTCCTGAGTGAAATATTTCGCTGAGCCAACCCCTTCTCTTCCTCCTCTTCATTACGATGAAAGGCTCCTCCTGTCTATCCAAATGGCCCATAAAAGCCCAGCTGATTAATTTCCCCCGTTCCTATTGCATGTACCTGTTGAGGCAAACCCGGATTCACACTTGAGAGCAATAGGAACTGCAGCTGGAGAAAGCAAAAGTACCTACGTACAATGTAGTGTGAGGGTAGCGGGCGCGACAATGGCGGACCTTGCGACATTGTTGACCTTTTTGCTTTGGCGGCGGCATTTGAGGCGGATTTCGCTGACTTCTTCATCTCTTTGAGGGAAATCGAGTTGCACGCTTTGCGAATTTCCCTTTTGTCGACCAGCCTCAAAAGGTCGAGGCTATTCTCTTTTGTCCCCTTTCTCGTACAATGCTGCGCCAATGAGACAAATAGGTGAGGTGAGGGCGGAGGAAGAAGAAAAAAGTTTTCCGGTCTCGCCATTTTTCCTGGGAAATACGTTGCAGTGCATTTTCCCTCCTCCACCACCACCTTTTTGTGCTTCTCTGACGACGGCGGGCCTTCACCGCCTCCTTTGCCAATTTCGGAGAGGAGGTTTCCCCCTTTCTGTGGCAGCTATTATTAACGTCGTCGTCGTCGTCCCGAAAGTAGTCTTTTCCCTCTCTTCCCCCTTTCCATCCGTCCCCGTCCGCCCCCGCACCTCTTCCTTTGGAATGAGACACCGACAGACAGACAGACAGAGAGAGCATTCGGCCATTGCACACTCTTGTTTCCCATACACACCTCAGTATACTATTTTTAAGGGTCTAAAAGGATAATTCAAAGAGACTCTTCTTGCACGGTTTATTCGCATGTTTTGCCAATCGAAACTGTAGCTGCTATGGTAGTTACAGTCAAACTTTTAGAAAGTCTAAACTTTTGAACAAGAAAGTCGAATCTCCCCTTTCGGCAATCCTCTCCTCCTCCGTCCCTTCTCTCTCTCCCTCTGTTTCCACCCTGCCGCTCTCCCCCTTTCCCCTCCGTTCAAAAGCAGAGAAGAGTCCCCTTCCCTTCTCTGTTTCGATCCTGGGTCCCTTTCAGTACAGATCCCTCCCTCCTCTCCGACAGACGAAGGAAGAAATAAAAGGCAAAAAGTGACCTTTCGCTTTCGCGAAGATGTGACAAGAGAGGAGGAGGAGGAGGAAGGATTCTTTTATTTTCTTTTGGTGCCAATCAGAGCGCGGAGAGTGTGTCTTGCCGTTTCCAAGTGCAAGAGAAACTTGGAAGAAGAGGAAAACTCTCGAGTGTGACATTTATTTCCGGTCGGTCGTTGTCGCCGCTTTTCTTCTCCTCTCCGTAAAAGAATATCGTGAACGGGGCTATTTTTCTTTTAAAGGGGTAGCAAAACGGGGTGTGTGCGTGTGTAGACTTTTTTTCGGTAGTTTCCCCGCCTCTTTTACGACAGAGGCCCGGGAAAAAAGAAAAACCGCCCACTTTTACGGGATCGAAAGGACGCGAAGCCTTTTTACGAGGCTAAACTGTACCTATACGGGCGGTACTGAGAATACCGAAGGACGTTCCCAGAATCGGTATTTACAACACATTTCTACTTAGATCGAACAACAGGCGCATTTTTCGCCAGTAAACGAGAGGAAAGAGGCAACGGCGTGCGTAAGGCCCCTCTTTGTAAGGGTTAGAAAAGGGCCGGATGGGAGGGGCGGAGGGGCGGAGGGAGGAATACTTGAGCCCTGGCTGTAAACACATCACACTTTCCCCCGAGCAGCATAGCACACAAAATGTGTATTTGGCCGCTTGTGGCTGTGTGCACAGTGACACAATCGGGCGAGAGGAGGGAGGGACGGAGGGAGGGACGTAAGAATAATGCATGCATATGTCTACCTCCGCAGCCTCAGTATCAACAAGATCTACAGTAGACTGCCCTCAATTGACGCTTCAAAAAGGCTCCCCAAAAAATTGTTTTCAGTTAAAGGGAAACCAATGTAGAATGTCACCTGTCTTCATAATGTAGGTGTAGAAGAAGGCCCTTTCGCGGTTTCGGGCCTACATACTCCGTAAAATGACACCTAGTAGTGTCTCGCCGCAAAAAGCCCTTGGGAGGAGAAACACAAAGACATCAGGCACGATATCCTGCTGCTCTTCCCATTCCCCCCTCTGGAATTCCCACTAAAATTTCTCCAGAAAGTATCCTTTTTGAGGGACAAACAAAAAAAGAAACTTGGAAATATTTTCAATTCCTTTTTTTCTTGGCGTTTCCATTCTTGATCCCTTCCTTCTTCTCTGCTCTCTTTCTTCTTTCTTACGTTTTTTGTGACGTCCACCATTTGTCATACTCCCTCCCTCCCTCTGTTTACCCATATTATTCCTCCTCCCTTTCCCCAATACGGGAAGAAAATCTCCCTCCCTCTCCCTCGCTCAGTATAAAGCTCCTTCTTTGCTGCTGCTAGCAGACCGTATGAACGACGTACAGCGAGTCACACCCTATTATTCCTCATACGTCACTTCCTCTCCCCTACATTTGGGTAAAAAAACTGACCATAGTTATGCAATGGGGTGGACGTAAGATTTTCTGGTTTTTTTTCTCGAAAGTATCTTTTTGTTGCACTTTTGTCACATCTTTGTGATTCTTTCTCTTCTTCTTCCGGTCAGTCACGTCCCTCCCCATTGGGGATCGTGTCAAGCGAGGAGGAGGCGTCACACCCTTTTCCAGCAAAGGAAGCAGTCTTTGGTGGTCGTCATACGACATCGAGGCATCACGCTCTCCCTCGCTCCCGAAAAAGAAAGGGGGAAGAGAGGATTGATGCCGAGGGAGGAAACACATGCGATCGAGGGAGGGAGGGAGGGAAGGGTTTTGACAAGTGCAGCACTCGATACAAGAGTTCATTAAACTCAGATTTTTCTACAATGAAACACGTGTTTTCATGGTTTCTTTAAATTATTTCAACCTGTGGTAAAACCATTGGCAAAACCGATTCCTCCCCATTCCTTTAGCCTGACACGCAAATGGCTCCCCGCAGGT
>JAAUYJ010211460.1_pt1 | contig 10204 bp, 7 predicted proteins | sample 7278031 | NCBI WGS metagenome assembly JAAUYJ01 (sample SAMN14350222, study PRJNA611818) | marine sediment metagenome | isolation source: surface marine sediment (1.8m) | place: French Polynesia: Moorea | collected 2018-08 | reverse complement strand
GCATTCATGTCAACAAATTAAGACGAGTTCATCAAAAGGATGGATATACTTATGGATAATGATCAAGGATATATAGGTTTGTTTAAGAAAACTACTTCTAGAAGTTAACAGAGCGCGTTAGTAGAGGCGATTGCTCAATCGCCCTTACAGAATAAAGTGTCCTATCCTTATTTCAAATTGGTATTATCAACCGCACCAAAAGTGCCACGGTTGTATGAGCTGCGAGCCTAATGTACTAGAATGAATTTTATGAGTGGATTGACGAAGTCGTGCGCAGGCTCCGCCCTTGAACAGACAAACCTCTTGGTCAATCGATCGCCATTAATTATAATAATCAAGGACTGTCTGATTGGGAGTTGGGGATGGGTTTGATGAATATTATCAATAACTGTTGGACAACAGCACCAAGTTTCTGTGTGAGTGGTTAGTGGTTAGTGGTTAGTTTTGGTAAGAGATAACAAAGGACGAAGCAGGAACAACAAAATAGAAAAGACAAGGACTTACCAAAAACCTAGTCAAAGTTATCCACTTTGACTGGTAAGTCAAGTTTAAGTCCAATAGGACTACGTTATTGGGAAGTGTTAAAGTTCTTACTTTGGGGTACGTGGCAAGCTCCAAACTCTAAAAGTAGATGATTAAACAGGAGAGCGGGTTTTTAAAATACCAGTGTCATTTACAAAGTACCGACCAATAACATGAACGATGCCAACTTTACTCAATTTAATTGAAGACGGACTGAAATATGTCAAATTTTGTATTTGTAATTGATAGGGACAAAACGCGCCTTAAACCAACTCATCCGGCTAAGGCTCGAAAACTGCTTGATGCAGGGTTAGCTGCGGTTTATCGTTCTTATCCGTTCACAATCATTCTTAGAAGGAAAGTAAACAATGTTAATCCCAGCAAACTCCAGCTAAAAATCGATCCAGGGGCTAGAACTACAGGAATAAGCTTGCTTTACAACAATCTTGTTATTTGGGCAGCAGAACTAGCCCATCGAGGAGAACAGATTAAACTCAGGCTTCTTGAGAGAAGGGCTATTCGTCGTTCTCGTCGTCATCGCCAAACTAGATATAGAAAATCCAGATTTTTGAATCGCAAGCGTCCAGATGGTTGGCTACCTCCCAGTTTAGAACATCGGGTTTTAACTACGATGACCTGGGTGAAACGATTAATCAAATTGTGTCCTATTGGGTCTATAGCAATTGAGTTAGTCAAGTTTGACCTTCAAAAAATGCAGAATCCAGAAATCTCTGGCACTGAATATCAACAAGGAACTTTATATCAGTACGAAGTGAGAGAATATTTACTAGAGAAATTTAATCGTACTTGTGCTTACTGTGGTGCTGAGAACGTGCCATTAGAAGTAGAACATATTGTTCCAAAATCTAAAGGTGGCTCAAACCGAGTCTCAAATTTGTGTATTGCTTGTGTAACTTGTAATCTAGCTAAATCTAACCAAGATATTAAAGACTTTCTAGCTGACAGACTTAGGAGACTCAAGCGGATTTTAGCTCAAGCCAAAGCACCCCTATTAGATGCAGCAGCAGTTAATTCTACTCGCTGGAAGTTGTTTAACAAACTCAAAGAAACTGGATTACCTGTAACTACTGGTACAGGAGGACAAACTAAATTCAATCGAACCCAACAGGGTTTAGCTAAAACTCATTGGCTAGATGCTGCTTGTGTGGGAAAAACACCACAATTAAAGGTTTTAACCAGTCAGCCTTTGCTAATCACTTGTAAAGGTCACTGCCACCGTCAAGTTATCCAAATGGATAAGTATGGTTTTCCCCGAAAAGGATATAAGCCAAAACAAAAAGTTCCCGGTTGGAATACTGGCGATATTGTCAGCGTAATAGCTGGAAAGAACGCAGGACTGAGAAATGTAAGGATTAAGACCGTCAGGTGTAAAGGAAATTTTGATGTCAGAAGACCAGATAAAACTGTAGCTTCTGTGTCAAAAAATCATATTATTCCTATTCATCGCAAGGATGGATATAGTTATACATTTGCTTAAGTTTGAGTAACTATGAATAAGAAAAATATAGGAGTATAATTATTTGACAAATTCCCCATCCATAATTGACACACAAAAGATTTCCGCTTATGGCGATCTGCCTTGTTTGGTTCATCATATTCGAGGTAGAGTCAGATTTCGCATCTACCGTTTAAAAGATGACTCTGATTATGCAGCCAATCTCAAAGAATTCTTACTAGCTCAACCTAAAATCAATGGTGTAAGGGTTAATCGCGTTGCAGCTTCCATCGCGATAAATTATTCCTACACAAGCTCTTCATTGACAGAAATTGCCTCTAATTTGACGAAGTTAATTCAACAAGCAAAGACAACTAATCTTAAGGTGGGCAATGCCCAACCTACTAAAAATAAAACTTCTGAATTGGAAAATTGGTCGAGTTTAACCTTACCTGTCTTTACTACTATAGTTAGTTGGTTGAGTAATCAAAGCGCATTGGTTTGGTTACGACCCCTCGCCCTTGCTAGTCTTTTCACTGTAACTTTCCCCATCTTGAAAAGAGCCAGTCAAAGTCTTTGGAGCGATCGCAAACTGAATATTGATTGCTTAGACTTACTGGCGGTGGGTTTGAGTTATGGGCAAGGAAAACTAGTTACTCCTGCCTTAGTAATTACTCTCCACGAACTAGGGGATGTAATTCGTGATCGCACTGCTCGTTCTACAGAAACCCAAACTGCCGATCTCCTGGATGCCATCGGACATTTTGCTTGGGTATTAAGAGAAGGAAAACCAGTACAAATTAAAAGCGATCGTGTGGAAGTAGGAGAAACTGTAATTGTCTATCCTGGGGGACAAATTTCTGTAGATGGAGAAGTAATCAAGGGTCTAGCTACTATTGACCAACAGCAACTTACAGGGGAATCCATGCCCATTGTTGCAGATGTGGGAACCATGGTTTATGCTTCGACTCTAGTTCGTTCTGGACAAATTTACATTCGTGCGGACAGGGTAGGACAACAAACTCGTGCTGCTGCCGGGATGGAACTCTTGCAAAATGCACCAGTACACGATACCCGCATGGCAAATTATGCAGCACAGCTAGCAGATAAGTTAATTTTCCCTTCTTTAGTTTTAGCTACTGTTGTCTTAGGCATCACTAAAGAACCAGCTAGAGCAGCTTCGATCCTCACTTTGGATTTTGTGACAGGGATCCGTGTTTCTATGCCTACAGCATTTTTAGGGGCATTAAACCACAACACGCGCCACGGTATTTTAGTACGCAGTGGACGCACCATCGAACAATTAGCAGAAATAGATACAGTCGTCTTTGATAAAACGGGTACTTTAACCCAAGGACAATTAACTGTAGTGGGAATTCAAACCATACCAGGCAGAATGTCTGCTCAACAAGTGTTAACTTTGGCTGCTGCTGCTGAACAAAGAATCACTCATCCTTTAGCTGAGGCAATTACCAATTATGCCAAAAGCCAAAATATCAATATTCCTGGTCGCCAACAATGGAACTATGAAGTTGGTTTAGGCATTCGTGCTACTGTGGAGGACAAAGAAATTTTAGTAGGTAGCGATCGCTTTTTAGTTCAAGAGGGAATCAGTTTAGAATGCTTAGAAACTAAAGCTTTTCCTTTGCGTCACACCTGCGATCTAGAACGAAAATCTGCTAGTTCAGAATGGTTATCCTTAATATATGTAGCTTGTGATGGAAAATTACAAGGGGTAATTCAATATGCTGACCCCTTGCGTCCAGAAAGCCCTGCTTTGATAAAATCTCTCCAAGCTTCTGGTCGCGAGATTCATTTATTGACGGGAGATAACCAGCAACGAGCCAAAATAGTAGCAGAAGAATTAAATATTCCCCTAGATCGAGTCCACGCCCAAGCTTTTCCCGAACAAAAAGCAGCGATCGTTCGTGATTTGAAGCTGGCTGGTAAAACAGTGGCATTTGTCGGTGATGGCTTGAATGATTCGGTCGCCTTAGCTTATGCAGATGTCTCAGTATCTTTTGCCAGTGGTTCGGATATTGCTAGAGAAATTGCTGATGTGGTGCTGATGAATAATGACCTGGCTAGTTTGCTACAAGCTCTCAATATTGCCTCAGAAACCAAAAATCTAATCGAACAAAATACGATACTGGTAGTTGCTCCCAATTTAATGGCTTTGGGCTTGGCATCATCAGTGGGATTAAATCCACTCATCGCTACAGCAGTTCACAATGGTTCAGCGATCGCTGCTGGACTTAACAGTCTTCGTCCTCTGGTCAAACATCAGTTGGAAGAACAAAATTACTGGTCTGTCCAGTAACTATAGATTCAACATCAATCAATTTCAGGAAAAACTAACAATATGCCACAAATGCAACCAGTCAACAATTCCATCCTCGACCAAGTTAAAAATGCTTATAGAAATAACCCTGTTCAGACTCTAGCAATTGGCATGGGAGTAGCAATTTTAGCTCCTGCGGTATTGCCTTTAGTTAAGCCTTTTGCCAAAGCAGCAATCAAAAGTGGTGTTAGCTTGTATGAAAAAACCCGAGGAGCGATCGCTGATACAGGAGAAGCAATAGGCGATATTGTTGCCGAGGCCAAAGCGGAAGTAGCAGCAGAACAAGCTAAAAAAATTAGCGTAGCAGCAGGTTTAATAGCTGAACCTAATAAAAATCAAGAGGCTCAAGAGAACTAATTAGTTAATTGTTTTGAGTAAGTCTTATTGCCATTCTTTTGAGTGGCAAGTGCTGCTTGTTGCCAGATTTTAGTTAATTCAGTGCTTGATGAGTTAACTGATAATGGGGTAATTTCTGGCTTAAGGGATAAACTATTCTTAATCGCTGCCTTGAGAAAAGGTCTGCCTAATTTTGTCACCGCAGGGACAAGGAGAGAAGTTGCTGCTAAAGCTCCTAATCCTGCTAATGCCACAGGATTACTCCCATGACCATCTTCGACGATTTCTTTGAGGTGAAACGAAAGTACGGACTTATCCCAATGAATTAATGACATAATCTTCTTCCTTAAGAGCCGATCAAGATTAAGAGTTAGAGCAGCATTGCTTTTTTTGATAATTATTTAGTTATGGGATTCTAGTTACAGGTTATCTAAGCAATACTTACTATTGAGTTTGGATTAGTTGAGTCTAATCAAACTTGATTTGGTAATGTAAACTCTAAAACTAATGATAATAAATTTCAATAGTAATGACAACTCTGGTGACAACCTGGGTGACAACAGGCGCGTCTTCATCTGCACGCAGTAATCAACAATTTTTTAAATGAAATAGAATTAAAAATATAACTTATATTTAGCTAACTGAAAAGACAATTCCTACACGAGTTTCTCTCGGGGGGGAGAGAGAGAGAGGAGGAGGAGGAGCAGGAGGGGGTTTTAAACAAAGTTAATCAGCTTCAATCTTAAACCGACTTTCAGGAGGTAAATGACGGGACATACAGAGAGTGCAATATTTCATCAATTCTGTCGGAGGAAATATCAAGATGAAGACAATTTTTGCCAAAATCATTCAAGGTAAAGTTCCCGCTTCCTTTGTCTATCAAGATGAAAAGGTATCAGCTTTTATGGACATTCAACCCATTAACCCTGGTCATGTTCTGGTGATTCCTAATCAACAAGTTGCCTCTCTAAGCGACTTAGATGAAGAAACTGCAACTCATATGTTTCGTATTGGTCATCGAATTGCTAAGGCTCTGCGGAGCAGTGATCTAAAATGCGAAGGAGTCAACCTGTTCCTTGCTGATGGTCAAGCTGCCAAGCAAGATGTTTTTCACGTTCACTTGCATGTTATTCCTCGATTCAGAGGAGATGGTTTTGGGTGGGATAGGAGTCAAAATTACTCCTTATTGCCCAAAAGAGCAGAACTAGACCAGACGGCAGCAGCAATTAAATCCGCTTTAGCTTCCCTGCGGGAAGCCCAGCACTCTGTGGGATAGCACGAGTGTCTGGATGAAAGCAGGGGCAGGATTTATTGGGATACATTTTCGACACATAATCTTTATAGAACCCATTTGGGTTCTTTTTAAGCATAGTTATCAATCTTTCCACTCTGCTAAGGCAGGTTAACTGTCTTTTTTTGTCTCTATTTCTGAATATCTATAAATTAGGCTTTATTTTCTCTAATTCTATTATTAAAGCTGATAATCAGGCATATTTGTTAACAGAAAAACTTATCTTTTAACCAAGCTGATTTTTGTGAATTTTCTCGCTTACTTTTTCAGCAAACCCTATTTAGAAATATTTTACTGTTACCTACTGAAGCTACTTTGCTTGGTACTGATTTAAAGACTGGTTTAAAATCAGAGTGAGTTGTTGAGACGGACGAATGATACTAAGTCCTGTTGCCAAAACCCACTCTTTATATTTAGCAAGATTTAACGAGAGAAAACCTTAATGCAATAGAACTTTTTCTTGATCTGCTTCTTCGGGATGATACATTGCTGCATCTAATTTGCAACCACGATATGCCAAAGTATAAAGTTCTTTCAAATCTTTAATTAGAGGATAGCGGGGATTTGAACCAGTACACTGATCGTCAAAAGCTTGTTCCGCTAATTCTTCGATTTGTTCGTAAAACTCTCTTTCTTCTCCTGGTAAGACTTCTTTAATGGTTAGGGGGATATCGATTTCTAGCTTCAGATTGTCGATCGCCTCAACTAATTTTTCTACTTTTTCATCAAGAGTATTACCGCCTAAATGTAGGTAATCGGCAATTTCTGCATAACGTTCTTTAGCATGGGGATATTCGTATTGAGGGAAGATCGCCTGTTTGAAGGGAGCATCGGTGGAATTATAGCGAATGACGTGGCTAATCATTAAGGCATTGGCTAAACCGTGGGGGAGGTGGAAAGTCGAACCTAATTTGTGTGCCATAGAGTGACAGATACCCAAGAAAGCATTAGCAAATGCCATACCTGCAATGGTAGCAGCATAGTGGACTTTTTCCCTGGCTTCGGGGTCTTTTGCACCCAGTTTATAAGCGCGAGGTAGATATTTTAGCAGTAGGGCGATCGCTTCTAGTGCTAGTCCATTGGTAAATTCTGTTGCCAATACGGAGACATAGGCTTCTAAGGCATGGGTTAAGGCATCAATACCGCCGAAAGCTGTGAGGGATTTGGGCATATTTAGCACTAATTCGGGGTCAACAATTGCCATGTTGGGAGTTAGAGCATAGTCGGCGAGGGGATATTTAATTCCCGTGCGATCATCGGTCACTACGGCAAAGGGGGTAACTTCTGAACCAGTACCAGAAGTAGTCGGGATTGCTACCATCTGCGCCTTATTACCTATAGTGGGTAAATCATACACCCGCTTGCGGATATCCATAAACCGCATGGCGATGCCTTCAAATTCGACTTCGGGATGTTCGTACATCAACCAGATTACTTTAGCTGCATCCATAGGCGAACCACCACCAAAGGCAATGATCACATCAGGTTGGAAAGTATTTACTCTAGCCAATCCCATTTCGATGGTGGAAAGGTTGGGATCGGGTTGAACATCGTAAAAGATTTGATGTTCGATGTTAATTTCCTCTAAAACATCGGTAACTTCTTTAATCATTCCCATGTCAAATAAGGGCTTGTCGGTAATGATAAAGGCTCGCTTTTTACCTACTAAATCTCTTAAAGCGACAGGCAAAGAACCGTATTTAAAATAAATTTTGGGGGGTACGCGAAACCAGAGCATATTTTCCCGTCGTTCCGATACGGTTTTAATGTTGAGTAGATGACAAACGCTAACGTTTTCACTCACGGAATTACCGCCCCAAGTACCGCAACCTAAAGTTAATGAGGGGTCTAATTTAAAGTTGTATAAATCTCCAATCGCCCCTTGGGAAGAAGGAGTATTAATTAACACTCTACCTGTGGAGACGTGGGAATCAAAATAGCTGATGCGATCGCTATTACTGGCAGCAGTATAGAGTACTGAAGTATGTCCACGTCCACCAAATAAAATTAGTTCTTCCGCTTTCTCTGTTGCTGCTTTAAAATCAGCTACGCGATACATTGCTAAGACGGGGGATAATTTCTCGATGGAAAATGGTTCGTGAATGCCAACTTCGTCGATTTCTCCAATTAGGACTTTGCTTTCTTCGGGAATTTCAATTCCTGCTAATTCGGCAATTTTTGCCACTGATTGACCGACAATTTCGGCGTTGATTCGTTCGTTTTTAACTAAGATATTACTTACCTTTGCTCCTTCTTCGGTGGTCAAAAAATAAGCCCCTCTGAGGGCAAATTCTTGTTTAACTTGTTCGTAAACTTCATCAACCACAATCACTGATTGTTCTGAAGCACAAATCATACCGTTGTCAAAGGTTTTACTCAACAAAATTGAGCTTACGGCTAATTTTATCTCGGCAGTTTCATCAATAACTGCGGGAGTATTACCAGCACCCACACCTAAAGATGGTTTACCTGAAGAATAGGCAGCCTTTACCATCCCAGGACCCCCAGTAGCTAGGATTAAATTCATATTGGGATGCTGCATTAAAGCTTGAGAAAGTTCTACCGATGGTTCATCAATCCAACCAATAATATCTTCTGGCGCACCCGCAGCTACAGCAGCATCTAAAACTGTTTTCGCTGCTGCGATCGTACATTCTTTGGCTCTAGGATGGGGAGAAAAAATAATTGCATTGCGGGTTTTTAGGGCGATTAAAGCTTTAAAAATTGCTGTGGAAGTTGGATTAGTTGTGGGTACAATTCCCGCTAAAATTCCTACTGGTTCGGCGATTTTTTGAATCCCGTAATGAGGGTCGGATTCTATTACGCCACAGGTGGGTTCTTGTTTGTATTTGTTATAGACAAATTCTGAAGCAAAATGATTTTTAATCACTTTATCTTCTACAATTCCCATACCCGTTTCTGTAACGGCTAATTTAGCTAAGGGAATCCGTTGGTCGTTAGCTGCTAAAGCTGCTTGTTTGAATATTTTATCTACTTGTTGTTGAGTAAAATTAGCGTATTTACTTTGAGCATATTTTACTTTTTGAATGAGGGTGTTTAATTCTTCTAGGTTTGTAACTTTCATGGTTATTGTTAGTTGTTAGTTGTTAGTTGTTAGTTGTTAGCTAGCGCAGTATTGGGGTTTCCCCCACTGGCTGTTGGGGAATTTGAAAGGCTGATTTTTGATGGTAATCAGAATCTTTATCTGCTAAGTATCTAAACAGAATTAATTGTATAAATAGTTTTACTGTTGTAAGAGTGCCTAGTTTCAACCAGTAAATTTAATTTTGTCCAAATACTTATAGGCTGTGGATAATTTTTCAGCAAATTAAATAGCTAAGAAATCTAATTAACTTCAATGCCATACTCAGCAAAAATCTTTTTCGCTGTTGCGACTAATTCTGGTGATGCGGATGGTGTATCTTTAAGTTGGTATTCATAACCCAGTTGTTCCCATTTATATTCTCCCATTTTATGAAAGGGTAAAATTTCTACTCGCTCAACATTTTTTAAACCTGATACAAACTCTGCTAAACCTCTAATATTGTGAGGTGGATCGGTGAGATGGGGAACTAAAACAAATCTAATCCAAACTGGTTTCTTGATGTCACTTAAATAGCGAGCTAAGTTAAGTGTTGGTTCGAGGGAAACGCTGGTAACTTGATGATAAATTTTGGGGTCAAAAGATTTAATATCTAACAATACTAAATCTACATAATCTAAGACTGGTTTTACCGTAGCTAATTTTACATAGCCAGAAGTATCTAAAGCTGTATGAATTCCTAACTCTTGACAACGACGAAAAATCTCGAATACAAACTCTGGCTGCATTAAAGGTTCGCCCCCAGTTATGGTTACTCCTCCTCCAGAAAACTTCATGTAAGAATGATATTTTTGGATGTCTTCAATCAGTTCATCAACTGTTACTTCTTTACCCCCATTGGGATAGCGACAGTCCGCATTATGACAGTAAAGACATCTCAGGGGACATCCTTGGGTAAAAATTACATAGCGAATACCAGGTCCATCAACTGTACCGCAAGTTTCAATTGAGTGAATTCTACCTTTAGTCTGAGATTGAGGAGTTTTTATTGTCATAAAAGTGAATTTATTTAACTCTATTTCATCCTAAAAAATCTTTTGAGTATTGTCCATATTTTTAAGATTTTTTAAGATTTTTTTGATAAATAAACTTAGCAATTTAATATTTATTTTTCTGTTAATTTGCGATCGCGTAAAGCTTAAAATATTGTTTTAT
>JAAUYJ010061854.1_pt1 | contig 10204 bp, 12 predicted proteins | sample 7278031 | NCBI WGS metagenome assembly JAAUYJ01 (sample SAMN14350222, study PRJNA611818) | marine sediment metagenome | isolation source: surface marine sediment (1.8m) | place: French Polynesia: Moorea | collected 2018-08 | reverse complement strand
CTCCCCCCTGAGACAGGCGAAATTTCCCCCCCCCCTGGAGGGTCCAAAAACCACTCTCAGCAAAATTTGGCTGACCCCCATCCCAGCTGCCGACTCCACGCCCATTTATGCTGCTAGCAATGCTCTTACTACTTACTCTTGCTGCTTTTGTTGCGCCTGCTGTTTTTCTAAAGTTGTTATTCTTGCTGCTGCTTTTGTTCTTTTTGCTGGTGGTGGTAGTTCTTAATTTGTTGCTGCTGCTGTTGCTGCGTCTCTTCCTGTTCCTGTTCCTGTATAGTCCTTTTGTTGTCGTTGTCGTCATCATCATTGTTGTAGCAGTTACTTCTCCTGTTGTTGTTGCTCCTGCTTTTTCTCTTGCTGTTCCTTTTTCTTTTTTCTTAGTGCTGAATTGTCAATGTTGCTGTTTTCGATTTGTTGGTGCTGCTGCTGCTCTCGTTCCTATTTCTATTGTTCTTGCTGTCGCTATTTTTTTGCTGTAGTTGCTTGTAGTAGTTCCATTGATTGCTTTTCTAATAGCTGTTGCTGCTACTGATGCTATTGCTGCTGCTGCTGTAGTTATTTTTTTAGAAAAATCTTCTAGAAAAACGTCTTTCTGTACGCAACAACTGGTTGATTAGAATGTGTCATGCGTTGTACGTGTACAGGCGTGTACCCAGGGGGAGGGCTTGTAAGGCTGAAGGCCTCCTTAAAATTTCCGAAATTCTTAATATATTTTTTTTTTGAAAAGGCACTGTTATCCGTGCAAAACACCAAAATTGAGATTTTTTTAATACTAAGCCCCCAAAAATGTTTTCTAGGTACGCCCCTGGTGTACAGTATGTTTCCATCATTACTCTAGTTCATGCTCAACCCTTTTTCACAGGTGAAGGCCAGCATGCTGAGAGAGTGCCTTGAGAGTTTGCAGGGCGACCTGCCCCCCTCCTGCTCCTCGTCCTCTGGTGGGATCGCCTCCCACCACCTGGAGGGTCTGCTGCCAAAGTCCAAGACGAGAACGCACATCCCGTTGTTGGAGCGCCTCACCTGCCCGAGCCTGGAGGAGAAAATTGCCAAGAAGGAGGAGAGGGGAGACAGGACGGGGAGAAGGAAGAGGCAGAGGCTCATGGAAGAGGAGGGGGAGGAAGATGCCCTAGTCAAGTCGTGATGACGAAAAGGGGAAAGATGTGAAAGAGTCGGGGTTTCTTGATTGGAAAGAAATAAAAGAGTATGCGTTAAATCGTTTCACATACTTGGTACAAATGCATCTCTTTAGATTTCTCCATAAATTATTTACATTTCGTGGGTGCCCTTGACGCTCTTCGCTGTTAAATCCCGTTCCTCTTTTCCCTTTTCCTTTCAAGCCCTTTTCCCTTCCTCTTTCACCTGGCAACGGCGGGCAAGTGGCAAGCAACAGCGGACGGACCATTGACACGGAGTCGACGGACCCGACAAAAACCACTTTCCAATTTCCGGCTGGCTGGCTTGGTCTTCAAGTGCATTTACTTCCCATCCCACTTCCTGTACTGTGAAAAGAAGGACTCCTCCACCTTCACCATGGTGTCCTGGCTTCGCCCCGCTGCCTCTCGACTCCTCTCCTCGCCATTCCTGCGCAACAACAACGTTGCCACAACCGCCGCCCTCTTCAGCACCAGCCGCGCCGCCAACAAGGACATCTGCGCCCTGATCGTGGGCGCCCCCGGCTCCGGCAAGGGCACCATCTCGAACTGGATCGTGCGCGACTTCCGCCTGCAGCACGTCAGCTCTGGTGACCTCCTGCGCGACCACATCCACCGTGGCACCGACCTAGGCAAGGAGGCCAAGGCCTTCATCGACCGCGGGGACCTCGTCCCGGACAAGGTCATGGTGGGGCTGATCGCCTCAGAGCTCAAGGGACTGGGAGAGGGGGCGGACTGGCTGCTGGACGGGTTCCCGCGCACGCTGCCACAGGCGGAGGCGCTGCAGAAGGAGACGCCCGTCAACGTGGTCATCTCGCTCAACGTGCCATTTCAGGTGAGGCACCAAGGACTTTCAATCTTTTTCGATACATCCGACTCTTAGAGAACAGGCAAAGGAGAGCTGCCGTGGATGTAAAAATGTAGATTATGATTGATACAGCTGGCTAGTAACATAGACATTACGTACACGTAAAGTTAGTACTGCTGTTTTAGTCTAAAGCCCCCTAATAAATGCCACATTTTAAAACTCAAAAACTTTCCTCAATTTGTTTTGCAGACCATCATCGACCGCGTGAAGGACCGCTGGATCCACCCTGCCTCCGGCCGCGTCTACAACACCCTGTTCAACCCGCCCAAGGTGGAGGGAAAGGACGACGAGACGGGCGAGGACCTCATCCAGAGGGAGGACGACAGGCCAGAGTCAGTCAGGAACAGGCTCCAGGTCTTCTCAGACAACACCAAGCCGGTGCTAGACTTCTACGACCAGAAGGGAATACTTAAGGAGTTCCAGGGGACAGAGTCCAAGAAGATCTGGCCTCACGTGGAGAAGTACCTCAAGGAGAGGTTCGCTTGAGGAAGCCCAAGTGGGAAGAAGCGAAAGATCTTTTGGAAAGAACCAATGGAAACCGACCAGATTCAACAATATTTTCCTCAACACATCCCTTCCCCTTCCCTTCGAAAAGGCCCCTGCTGTCACAACATATCGCATTTACCGCTACATCATCATGTTGATACCGAGTGAAAAGAGAGCACCGATGTTTTTTACATGCACTGGATGAAACACTGATATTTCCACATGAGAGAAAAACATCGTGACTTATGTCGAGCGTCACTTCCGATTAGCTCAGGGGTCTTTTGGCCTTTGAAGGTTTTCCGTCGACGAGCTTTACGGCGCAAACAATAATATCACAACTGCGCCATCTGCAAAGACACGCCACCTTCGGAAAAGCCTAATTAATAAGCATTAAATTAAACTCAGTCCGAGGTCGCCGCCTTCTTTTCTGACGAGGGATTCTCTGCCTGCTGTTGTTGCGGGACCGTCGCCTGGTCCCCTTCCCCGTCTGCCGCCGCTAAGGCCGCCGCAGCCCCGTCCTCCTTGTCGTTCTCCTCGTACAGGTCCGGGTGCTGCCTCATGCACTCCTGCATTGTCATGAACTTGTCGAGGCAGTCGCTGCCCTTGGTCTCGGCCTCGCTGTAGTGGAAGCACTCGAAGGCGGAGCGGAACTCCACCCCGCAGGGCCCGACCGCCATCCCGCCCAGGCACGGGCAGTTCCAGTTGATGTCTCCCTCCGGGGTGATGAGTCCGGGCGGGGCGTCGTCCGGGTGGTCGTCGGGCGGGCGCTCGCGGGAGGTCAGCGGGTCAGCGTCCTCGGGGGTGAGGAAGATGGCGCGGTGGCGCCCGGAGCCAGAGGAGTCCTCACAGTGGGACATGGCGGAGGCGGTGGAGGTGGAGGTGCCGTTGTGCACGCCCTCGCCGGGGAAGCTGAAGTTGCTGATTGCTGAACCGTCTGAACGCTGAAGCCCTCTCTCTCTCCGTCTCTCGGAAGTCGGCCTCGCAGTCACTCGCTCGCCCCTGCCCGAATCTCGCTTCCCTCTTCCCTTTCTCCTCCGCAACCTTTCAAAACAAAGAAACAAAACAAAGAAAAAGGAGGAGGGGAGGGACAGGGCAAGAGCGACGCCGACGCCCTCAAGTCCACCATCGTCTTCATCGTCTACTTCCTCTTTGTGACCTTGACCCTCCCTTCTCCTCCACCGCGGCCATGTCCCGCCACAGCCATGACGACGACAGCGCCGCCATCGGCGAGGAGATGGTGTTCGCCGCGGAGAAGATCTGCAAGCGGCGCCTGAGGAAGGGCAAGACGGAGTACCTCGTCAAGTGGAAGGGCTGGAGCCCCAAGTACAACACCTGGGAGCCCACCGAGAACATCCTGGACGCCAGGCTCATCGAGCAGTTCGAGGCCAGGATGGAGGAGGCGGGGTCGGCCGAGGCCGCCGCCGCCCAGGCTCAGGCCGCCGCCGCCGAGAAGAGGAAGAAGCGCAAGAGGGAGGAGGAGGAGGGAAAGAACAAGAAGAAGAGCAAGACCCCCTCCTTCCTGACGCAGACCGCCAGCGGGAGGATGCCAAAGATGGCCGCAAGGTTCGAGGCCACTGCCTCAAACAACAAGGCCAGTGGAAGCAGTGGTAGCAGCAACAACGCAACACCAACGACGTCAGGCACGACCAGGGTCAAGGAGGAGCCCCCGACAGGGGAGGAGGAAGAGGAGGGGCAGGACAGAAAGAAGGAGGGCCAGGCCGTTCCCCCCACTGCCGCCCAGGCTGCCGCCGCCCTCGGCCTCGGCGGCCTCCTCGTCCCCAACTCCCCCAGCTTCGAAAAGTCCGTCCGCGCACTTGAGAGAGACTTGAGGATGCTGCCGGCGACGGCGGCGGGCACGCTTCACCCGCTGCAGACGGCAGTGCTGTCGGCGGCGGCAGGGGACGCAGCGGCGGCTGCCGTCAACGGCAAAAGGGCCAAGGTGGCCAAGAAGGATGAAGGGACGGCCGCCAAGTCCGAAAAAGAGGCTTCCCCTCTGTCCAAGCTCAAGAGCGAGGAGCATCAAGAGGACGAGGAAGAAGAGGAGTACGAGGAGGAGTACGAGCTGACCGAGTGGTTCCCCCCGTCCGACTCTTGGGACTTTCTGCAGAAGGTAGTGGTGACGGACGTTACGGTGGACGATGTCACCGTCACCATGAGGGAGAGCAAGACACCGGAGGGGTTCTTCACATCGACGGTGTCATGAAAAGAAAAACTGTCCGTGCTGGTGCAGCTTCTTCAAGCACCAAGCTATGTTTCTCGTTGACGCTTTGCAAAACGCTAAAAATTATTTTCAAATATGCATTTTCGGAAGACTGCCATTCTCAACAGTACTTTTATATCCAAATGGAGGAAATTTATATACTCTATATGAAGACAGGGCAGAGAAGTAGGAAGAGTGCAGTGTGTCAATTTATTTCGTATACAAATACAGAGCAATAATAAATACTCTTACAAAAAACCGAAGAGTCGGAAGAGACATTATCACTCTTCCTCGAACATGAGCTTGACGAGGTCCTCTTTTGCGCACTGGTCCTCCTCCAGCCTCTCCTTGGTTCCCCACTTGATGAGGGTTGGGACGCTCTTGAGCTGGGTGGAGGAGTCCTTGCGGAAGACGCAGTCGGGGTCCTTCCAGAAGTCCCTCCCGCCAACGCCTACGTACAGGAAGGCGAAGCCGTCCTCCTTGACGGTCTCCAGCACCTTGTCCACCACGGGGGCGGCTACTTCGCAGTCCGGGCACCAGCTCTTGCCTGGATAAAATCATACGTTTCGTACAGTAATTCCATGCATTTATTGCCTAGCTCACCCTTGTCGTCCTTGGATCCTGAGAAGAGGACGATGACTGTCTTCCCGGCCTTGTCCAGCTCGGCCACCTTCTCCTTGAAGGCCTTGAAGCCCTCCACGCTGTGGCGATCCACGGGCATAGTGAAGAGGATGAAACAACAAACAAAGCAAAATAAAAGTGCGTTAACGCCTCTTTTCTCTAGGCAGGTGAGAGCTGCTCTAATGAGTTTTCCAGCCAGGTTGAGAGATAAGCGGAGGCTCGGGAAAAAGCAGACAACCGGCGCAAGAGATTGTGATTGCGCATGCGCAGTTCTCCCCGCCTCTCTTTTGTTCCCTGGTCACTCGCCCTCTTCTCCTCGAGGCGCGGATGGCAACCAAAGCGACGCCATTTTCCCCCAAAACGCAGCTGAAAGGGACCAAAAAAGCCGAGGCAAGAAAATAAATTGAAGCAAACGCAAAGTAACCCCGCCCAATCGGGAATCGGGGGAAAGTTCGACTTGTGCCGCCACCGGACCCGAAGTCCTTCTCCCCCGGCGCGGTCAACATGGTGCACGGCCACGGCACCAGGTACCGCAAGAAGCGGGAGCAGCGGGAGCAAGAACAACAGCAGCAGCAACAGCAAGTGCTAGAGCAACATCAGCAAGAACTGGAGCAGCAGGAGCTGCAGCAACAACTGCAGCAGCAGCAGATCATCATCCAGCCGCAGCAACTGCAGCAGCACCAGGTGGTCGTCGCGACACCTGGCGCTCATGGCCTGGCCGGGACGCAGCACCTGGTGGTGCACGACGCCAGCGGGAACCCCGTGCTGGTGCAGACTACCCACGACGGACAGCAGGTGCTGGCGGTGCAGGGGGAGGAGATCGTCACGGCGGGAGACCCCTCGCAGCAGCAGCAGCACGTGACGGTGCTGGAGGTTAACGAGGCCGACGACGTGGTGGGCATCGTGGCCGGGCTGGAGGAGGCCGCGGACCAGCTGCTGGAGCAGGAGAAGCACGTGGAGGCAGCCAGGGCAACGGCAAACCTCCTCAATGACGACCCAACCCTCAAGAAGGAGGGCGCCGCCGCGGTCGCCGAGGGCGCCGCCGTCTCCACCGTGGCTGGGATCACCACCATCATACAGGAGACCCCGGTCGTATTGCAGGAGGCCAAGCCAGAGTAGGGTTTAGCTTTGTTGCATTAGCTGTAGGATCTTCTTATCATCGTTCCTTCTTTTCGAACAGGCCTCCCCCGGTGCCTGACAGGACAGAGGAGTACGGCATAAACAAACCCCTTCCCGACATGAGCAAGCCCCTCAAGCAGATCTACACCTGCGACCAGTGCGGAGAGATGTACCAGGGATTCAACGTGAGAACACATTCATATTCCCTATAATACAATTCCCATTTTTTTTCTTTTCTTTTGCAGTTTTATCAGATGCACCTTAAGGAGGAGCACGGCGAGGAGATAGAAGGAAGTGAGGAGACAGAGTGGAAGCCAAACTTTATCATCCACGCTGGGAGGGGAAGGACGCCACCGCCAGACTACAGGGTATGAAAGCATCTAAATTTGAAGTAGACTTTCGATTCAATTTGAGTTTATATTTAGGAACTGGAGTGTCCCAAGTGCGAGTTCATCGCCTCTGAGCAGTCCCAGATCGACGATCACATGGACAAGGAGCACAAGCCGAAGCCTCGCCTTCCGTGCCACGAGTGCGACAAGACGTTCGCCCGCAAGTGGGAGCTGCAGGTGCACGTCAAGACGGTCCACCTCGGCATCAAGGACCAGCAGTGCCCGCAGTGCGACTACCGATCGGCAGACAAGGGACGGGTGCAGAAGCACCTCAGGCAGGTGCACTGGAAGGTGCGCGACTACCACTGTGACCAGTGCGACTACAAGGGCAGCTCCGTCTCCGCCCTCAAGAACCACGTCAAGGCCATACACCTCAAGCTGAGGGAGTACAAGTGCCAGTACTGCGACCACACCGCAGTGCAGAAGGGGCAGATCGTCTCCCACATGCGCACCGTCCACCTCAACATCAAGCCGTACCATGTAATATATTTGAAAAGTCAAATTTGCTAAGGAAATTTGCGGGAAAATAATGGTTGTTTCCTATTTTTCAGTGCAACCAGTGCGAGTTCCGCGCTGCGGACAACGGCACCCTGAAGAAGCACATCCGCGTGAAGCACGACAAGATCCGCGACCACATCTGCCAGCACTGCGGTTACGGCTCCAGCTCGGCCAAGCAGCTCGAGTCCCACATCGAGAAGAAGCACATCAACCCCAAACGGAGGAAGCTCAAGCCCATCCCCATCGTGGGCATGAGGCTCAAGACGGACTGGGTGCCGCCGCCAAAGCCAAGGAAGCCGGCGGGAGGGGCGACCCCTTCGTCGGCCGCCGCCGCAGCCATGGGGCTGACCATAAGGAGATGAAGGATGAGAGTGCATTTGTTTTGTCATTATGGTACAGTGTAAACAGTAAAATTTTTGTCAAAAGCCAAGAAATTTCACTTGCAAGAGTATATGTTTTTCGTTTCGACATCACAGCCTTATTTATATTTGGACGTTGGAATTTCCTCCTAATTTTGGTCTGACGGTTCTTCTTTGACGGCCTCCAGACCTCCTGACAAGGGTTCATCGTCGCCTTCCTCCGCCTTCCACCTCACCTTCTCAACAGAGTTGCAGTAGTGGCACACGTGGGAAGCCCTGCGGTAGAATATCCTCAGCCTCCGAGCGCAGTCGAGGGGCCCTCTCCACCAGGAAGGGCTCCGTCTGTTCAAAGTGCCAAGGGTTGTCTGGAAAGACAAAAATCAGGATTGTTTGGGGAAAAATAAAATAGCACTAATGAGTCCTCCTTTTGTACCCCACGGCCCACGGCTTCGCATCCCCTCCTGGACGTGAAAATCATATCCTCCGGCTTGCTTGTAGGGGACGAGGTGGACGGGGAGGAGCCTCCAGCGGCCCTAGGCGTCGACCGGCAGGCGTCCGAGGGGGAGAACGCTCTCCTCGAGTCCTCATGCCCCTCCCTCAACCGGACGGTACATGACGCAAACGGTGAATGGAAGTGGGAAACATAATTGACGAATGAATTTACAATGAAGTCTAAGGCAAACTTGTTTTTGAGCTTGTCGAACTTTGGCATGATGGATAGCAGCCTGTGCATCTCCCTCCTGGGCAGCGCTCGGACCAGAGCCGACAGCACCGACTCCTGCACCGAGCGGAGAGCAAGGAATCCTTAGGCTGTTTTTGGCGGCGGAGCGGGGCAAAAAGTCCGCGGCCAGGCGGGAGTAATCTGGCGACTCCCGAGTCCCGACCCAGGTCGCACTGGCACCAAGACTGGCGGGTCAGGCCGTGGGACGATTCCAGGGAGAACGAGGAAGTACTGTATCACGTGCTACTCTTCATATTCACTCGGAACTATATTTACAGTACGTTGTATAAGGTGTAGTAGGTACACATCAGGTAGATACGCTCTCCACTTGCACGAAATAGTCTTTCCAGCCAGGACACACAAAAAAACCAATGGGCGATTTTATGTAGTACGTAATTGAATACGTGGTTGGTTTGGTTCAACATGGGGATGGAAAAAAAATGGAAACAAGTGCACGCTCGAAAAAAAATATGCCAGTAGTCAGGTACGTCCATCTATAAAAGAAAACCCAGAAAGCTCTGAAAAAACGAGCCCTTCCGTATCTTGGTGAATGTTGTTGATGTTGCTTGAGGGTAGCGTAGCGACATTTCCATCCAAGCACTCTCTTCTCTCTTCCTGTCACAGCCTCGTACGGAAAGTAATAAAAAATATCATACAGGCCCTTCTCCCTCTCCTACTTCCTAAGATCCAGGACAAAGACCGTTCCGTCTGAGGCCGACGCTCCCACCTTGTCGCCCCTGCTGTTCCAGCACACCTCAAAGATCCCGCCGGTGCTCTTGTAGGTGTTGACCACTCTCCCAGTGGTGGTGCTCCAGATGTGAACACACTTGTCAAAGGAGCCAGAGGCCAGGAGCTTGCCATCTGGAGAGAAGGCAACAGAGTACACGGGCTCCTTGTGCCTGGAAGATAATTGAAATGTCATTGAAAAACTTGTTCAAAATTATGTTTGGTACGGTCTGTATAGTTTTACCTTGTCAGTGTGTGTAGACAGGCTCCCCTCTCAACGTCCCAGAGCCTCACAGTGGAGTCGAATGAAGCAGATGCCAAGAGGAGATTGGCGTTGGGGTTCTGGGTTCCAGGACCTAGAGAATTCAAGAAAGGGATTTTGATTCCGTTTGCACCTACAATTAAAGAAAGAGTTCTACCAGTGCTGGACCACTTGATTGTGTAGATTTCCTTGTGGTGGGCCTGAAGATCATGCACACAGGTGTCCTTGTCCATGGTCCAGATCTTCAGACTCATGTCGTCTGAACACGATGCAAGGTATTTGCCCTGGGGGTCCCACTTGATGGCATTGACCTCATTGGTGTGTCCCTGGAAGGACTTGATTGCCTGCTGCTTCCCAAGCTGACACACATGAATACACTTGTCAGTGGAGCAGCTGGCAAAGCTGTCATCAGTCCTCCAGTCCACGTCAAGGGCTACAAAGAAAAATTACCAAAAAAAATTATATGATGCTGTTTACCAGACCATAAACTAACCAACCAGGGGCAGAGTGGAAAGCAAACTGCTGCCTGCAGCTTCCAGTCTTGGCATCCCAGATTATGGTGGTGCGGTCAACTCCGGCACTGAGGATGTAGCTTCCAGTCTTGTTCCACTTCAGAGCAAAGATGGGTCCTTTGTGCTGCCCCAAGGTTTTCTCCAGCTTGCCTGTGGTAGACCAAACCCTTGCGTAGCCATCATAGGAGCCAGTTGCCAGCAGAGATCCTGAGCAATTCCAGTCAAGAGAGGTGACATCTTTGTTGCTGGGTACCTCATGTCCACCCCTCTGAATGCAGTGCTTGAGGACAGT
>JAAUYJ010037807.1_pt1 | contig 10205 bp, 5 predicted proteins | sample 7278031 | NCBI WGS metagenome assembly JAAUYJ01 (sample SAMN14350222, study PRJNA611818) | marine sediment metagenome | isolation source: surface marine sediment (1.8m) | place: French Polynesia: Moorea | collected 2018-08 | reverse complement strand
GTAGTCAGTTTCTCCCCATTAAAAACGGATGACACTTTTTTTGCCACCAAGTGGTAATAATTGGCGAAGCAAAGCACCCCCATGCACGCATCAATCCCAATGAATGCAGGCACAGGGGGGCTCTGGAACATTGTTTGCTGACGTGTTTGGAGAACGAACCACCCCAATCACATGTGAGGTAAGAAGCAAATACAATACTGCAGGACACGGGTAAATACTGCGTATACGTACACGCAAGTGCCATTTTTGAGGCCAATAAGTGCAAACAGGGCAGAAAGCCATGAAATGCCAAGAGGCAAATTCCGCTTCATCTTTCTCACCTGGCGAGGACGAGTTGAGCAGCATGTAGATGATGAAAAGGAGGGCAAGGGCGGCGACGGCGATCACCGCGTTGGCGGTCCTCTTCCGCCGGTCCAGGCACTGCGCGGCCGCCCTTTGCCTCCAGGACGGGTCCGCCCCTGCGGCACCTGCTGCCGAATCCTCGGCACCACTGCCGTCCCCACGCCGAGGGTTCGCCATTGGCAGCAGAGGGTGGTATGATGTCTCGAAGAGGCTGACGGAGAAGAGATGGGGTTCGGATTAGACGCGATTAAAATTCATTAACGCTTCGACGCACACCGTCCCTACAGACCACAGAGTTCTTCTTCTAGGAGGCCAAAGATGACCTCATCACTCAAGTTTTTTCCTGGTCCCTTGCAACATAAAAATATTTTTTCTCTCTTTTGCTACTGCTAGTGGGCCTGAGGCGTCGGTGGACGGCCCATAATTCACTGTCGGTCGGGCGGCTGTCGCTGTTATTCGGGGGCCTCCCAAAAAGAAACGACTATCTGCATCCTCTCCCCTGCCCGCCCAGGACAGAAAGTCCGGCGCTGGCTTCCTTTTCGCCTGTTGGCAATGACATTGAAGTAGTTCGCTCCGGGATGCTTGGAGCGCCGCCAAGGATAGTCATTCTAAGATGCCGCCGCCGGGTCCATTGGGCACCCGCCACAGCCGCCGCTGTCAATTACTGTCGGGTCTGGAAACTTGGGGACAATGTCGAGAACGTACGTATCGCCACCGGCGTTGGACACATACCAAGACGTGTGTACAGTACTACATCAGGAGTAATTTGTCGGAGATAATTTTACCTCTTCATTTTGATGCCTCCTCAGTCTTTTCTTTCACATCTCCTTAGGAAAGTCGCCATCCTAAGTTGCATCGTTCCTGCTCCCTCCGTGGTGAGCGGCATACCGTCACAGATGCTGAAATGGAGACGAGAACAACAGAGTCAAGTGCTATCTCGGAGCAAGATCAACCCTATCCCCTTTCAAATCCCCAAACTCCTCCTGCGACTTCCTCCTCCTCGTTCGCAACATTTGCCCCTTCCTGTCAGGTGTGAAAGTGTTTCCTTCTTCCCCTTTTCACGGAAGGAGGCGGCGGCGAGAGTGGGAAATGGGCAAGGGCCACGGGAGAGTAGGAAAGAAGGAGAAAGAAGAGATGCTTTCCCCAATAATAGGCCGCCCATCCCACCTCCTCTCCCTTTTTTTAAGGCGAGGGAGTTTTTTCGGATGCTTCCTCCCCGTCTTCCGCTCTGCATGCTATTGCCCCGAATTCTCCTCCTCCTCTCAGTTTTGCTGTGGACAGTGCAGGGGCAAAGGGGGCGGGGACCGAACGTCGAGGGGAGGGAAAGGGGTAGACGGAATAAGTGCGGAAAGAGGTGGAGGAAGAGGTGTGCCCTGTAGTGCGACACTCGAGGTCTGGATTCTCTCCCGCTTCCTCCTCCTCCTCCTCCTCATTAGGTGGGAGACAGGTGGGGCAAAAGATATTTGGGCGAAGAAAAAATGAGAGAGAAAATGCTGCTTCCTTTTTTTGCTGGAGAAAGTGGGGGAAACGGAAAGTGAGTTTTATTTGTTTGGAAGGAAAACATTTAGCTTGCAAATTCCGCCTGGGAGGAGGATTGCCGCTTTCCTACACTTTCCGATAGAGGCTCGATTGTGGGGATTTTATGGGAGGAAAGGAAGGAAGGAAGGAGAGTACAAAATGGATGAGTAGATGGCAGGGAAGACATGGGCAAAGGGGAATCGTAAAAGATATCAAAATCAAAGTGATCATACAAATTTGTCTCCTTTTCTCTTTTTTTCAACACTTCGGATTTATTTTTTGGGCCATAATATCGATTAATGCACCCATTTGTTTAGATGCAAGAGTCTTAGGCAGGAGAGCGCTTTCTCCCTCGCCTGCCCAAAAGACGATTGGGCATGAGAGTTGGGGGGAAGGAAGAGGAGGAGGAGGCAAATCGGAGGAATCCGACCGGAAAGAGATAGACGAAGAAGAAATGGGCTGGAGAGAGGGTAAAGGAAAGGAAACGAAGAGACCCACAAAAGCAGGTGTCCCCGGGCAGTGAGAACAGAGGGCTGATCAAGAAAAACGGATCCCCCAGCACTGTTGTCGTCATTTGCAAAAAAATAGCGTCAAGAAGATTTTTTTAATCACTGATAAATTATCGTACCTGCTGAGGTGCTCCTGTTATCGAGACAAGAACTAGTCGAGGGAGAATATTATCCCTCGTCCCTGCTGGAAGTCTGTCGGTCCTCGGGCGGAACTTGGAAGACTCACTGAGATCCGCCTCCTGCCATTTGGGGAGGAAGAGGAACCCGGGCGCGGAAGGACTCTCAAGGGGCCCTTGTCCGGCAGCCGCTCAATGGAAGAGTCGCCTATCATGCCATGATCAACCTTGGCATTTGGCAAGTGTACTGATCTTTGGCACTTTTTGCACTTTGGAAGTGGATCTGTCAGATTGGCTGCCTGCTCTTCTGCTGGCGTGGCTTAATTTTTCAGGGGATTTTTTTCTTTTCGTTTGTGTCAACTGTTCTTTCCTCTTTTAAAGGCCCTTTTTCGTGAACTCCCCTCTTCTCTCTCTTTCTGGTTGCGCCCCCTGTCCAGCACTGTTTTGGTCACGTGACAACCACAGCAAAAGAACAGCAGACAGACAAGAAGAAGCCAAAGCCGGGAGAGCAAGAAGCTGAGAGCCAGTGCCACTGTTAATTGAAGCTCCTTGGCGCAATTGAAGAGGACTCTGCTCTGCTCTGCTCTGCTGCCCTTTTGGGGCGCGAGAAGTGGCCAGGCAAGTGGGGCAAATACACCGCCGCATTATTAGGAAGACAGCAACGTACCGAGGGATCTAGGGTCAAACTTCGATCCGGGAGAGAGGCCTCCACGTCGTAAGAGCAGTGCGGCCGCTTCAGCGCGATGGCCGAGGACGAGCGCCAAGAGGCGCCCAAAGAGGCGCAGGAGCAGGATCCCTCTGGCGGCGCCCCCGCCCCCGCTGCGCAGGGTCCCCAGAGCCTGTCCGAGGCCCTGAAGGAGGCGGACGAGAACCCCAAGTCTCTGCTGTGGCTCATCCTGCTGCTGACGGGCCTCTTCGGCGTGGGCGTCTACGACTTCTCCCTGGGCGCGGGGCCGAACCGATGCGCCATGACCTACATGTACGAGTACCCCCGCTACGTGCCGGTCCCGCTCCCCAAGGACGTCCGCGAGAGGTTCCCCAAGTACGGCCTCTACGTGTACGGCGAGGGCGAGATGGTGAAGGAGCTGTCCAAGCGCGGACACACCGGAGGAATCCCGGTCCTCTTCGTGCCGGGAAACTCTGGGTCGCACAAGCAGGTGCGCTCGCTGGCGTCGGTGGCGCTGAGGAAGGCGGAGGACGACGACCACAGGTTCCACTTCAACTTCTTCACCGTGGACTTCAACGAGGAGTTTGGCGCCCTGTACGGGGGGACCCTGGAGGACCAGGCTGACTTTGTGGCGCTCTGCGTCGACCACGTTCTGGGGCTGTACGGAGGCGGCGGAAAGAAGGGGAAGAGCAGCAAGTACGTCAATATGAAGTTTCACATCGTTCGCTCAATTATTCATTTGGGCTTGGCGTTCCTTTTTCAGGGTATCCCCTCCCGAGTCCGTCGTCCTGGTTGGCCACTCCATCGGCGGCATGTTGGCAAAGTCCCTCTTCTCCAGGGAGGACTTTGACTCGAGGAAAATCAGCACCGTCATCACTCTGGCCACCCCGCACAGTCCCGTTCTGGTCATGGACTGGGAGACAAGGGCATTCTACGACTCTGTCGACCAACACTGGAACGCTACCAGGGACAAGGAGCTAAAGGATGTCACCCTAGTCAGCGTGGGGGGCGGGGAGAGGGACATTCAGGTTAGGAGGGTTTTCCCCCTTTATTAGGCATAGAAATAGTTTCGAACAATGTCGTTAACATCCAGGTCCGTTCTGGCCTCACCCGCTCTCCTCACGCCGACGTGAACGTGTTGGGCACCGCTGTTCCCGGCGCCTGGGTGTCCACCGACCACCGCTGCATCGCCTGGTGCAAGCAGATCGTGCTCTCGGTCGTGAGGGCGCTCTTTGACGCCGTGGACAGGGGATCCAACCAGATGACCAAGATCGCATCCTACAGGCGAAGCGTTTTCAAGTAAGTGTTTATTTCCCCCCGGCCCTTTTTTCTGCTTTGGAATAGCTTGATTTTTTTTTTGAAGGTATCACTTGGCCGAGAGGAACGCCGGCAAGAGATACAAGAACAAGGACGTGTTCCTGCCCAAGACCGTGGAGTTCAACAAGGACGGCTTCTGGTCCGACAGTATGAAGAGGCAGTTCGTGTTCGAGAGGACCAAGGTCTCTGAGGACTCCCACATCATGATCAGGATGTTCGACGACCCCAAGCACAAGGACGTTTTCATCGACGCCATCAACGTGGAGGGAGACAACTGGCTTTTCGGCTGCAAGGCCACCAAGATTCACAAGAACACCAGGCTGTGCGAGACTGGAGAGAACCTCTCACACCTGACCCGCCTTCTCCCTTCTGCCGAGGACCACCCTAGGAAGAGCGTCCTCCTGGACCTTCACGCCATGGCCAAGGAGCACGGCTACACCCACCTAGTCGTCAGGGTGCCCAGGGGATCAGAAATGGTCCGCGTGCACGTTGACGTCTTCAACAGGCAGGCAGGCAAGGACGACGATCAGACCAAAGGAGGCGGAGCACTCAGGAGGTCTTTCCAGGTACGGTTGATATAATAATAATAAGTAACATATTTTGCATATTTTATTCGTCAATCTCTTTATTACCATTAGCAACACGGAAAAATTTCTGTCTTTTTCCTCAGTGTCGTATCTGTTTCAGGTCGAGGTCCCCCGCTGGATCTCCTTCTGGAAGCGTCACACTTTGGTGCCTCGCACCCACCCTCAGGCCGTCTTCTACAACTTTTCTATGGGCGGCCTAACTGAACCCTGGCAGGCGTATGACGTGCACGTCACAAGACTGGACGGGTGCAAGGAGGAAGCAAGCCTCGGTCTCATGTCCTACGTCACACACTGGGCCGATGACTCCACATGGGAGGGAGTGGGGGACAACGTCACCAGCACCATCACGGCCATGCTTCAGACGCCGGCGTCGGAGGTGATGGAAGGGGGCGGGGCGGAGCAGCAGAGCAGAAATCCAGAGGTTCAACTCATGCTGAGCCCGACCTGCCAGTACAAGGTGGAGATACAGTCGAACCTTCCCAAGATGTGGGGACAAATGGTAAGCATGTCGAGTGACTGGGACATTTCATTTTTCAATACCTCCCGATCCCCTCTTTCTTTCAGATCCGTTTCTACGCCCCCCTGATGCTGCCCCTGACTGTCGCCGCCTGCCTCCTCACCCTGGTGCAACAGCTGGTGCAGTTCCACAAGATGGGCTCCTTCCCCTCCTTCCTCTCGATCTCGACCAGCCGCGTCACCCCCATCTCGGTGGTCATGCCCAGCAAGATCCTCTCGGCCGTCCTCTCCTCCGCCTACCTGGCCTCGCTCGCCCCCGTCACCGACTTCGTCCGCCTGCAGCGCGAGGGCGTAGACTTCGGCGTCCTCCCCATCCTCCTCTTCTTCGTCTCCATCGGGCTGGTCACCGTGGTTGCCTTCGCCGCCTGGGCCTGCGTCGCCGTCTTCGGCCGCGCAGCGCACAAAGTGGCCGTCGGGTTCTTCGCCGCTCGCGTCCCTGCCGTCCCCGTCGCTGCGGGGGAGATGGTGGCCGAGGCCGCTCTCTCAGGGCTCTCCAAGGTGCCCATCTTTCTGTCTGCCTTCCTCATCGCCCTGGCCGCCTCCACCTGCGGGACTGTGGCGCTCTGCCTGGGGACCTTTGTCCACCTCGTCCAGGTGTTCGGCCTGTACAAGGACTACCTCAAGCTCCTGCTCAAGGATGGAGGATCGGACGAGGAGGCCAAGAAGAGGCTGGAGGAGAGGAAGCAGAGAGCCATGGACTCTCTTCATTTCCAGTTCACAATCGCTCTGCTTTGGACCCTGACTGCGGTGGCCAATGCCCCCTCCCTGATGGCCTGGGCAAGGAACCTGCAGTGGGCCGTCGATCATGCTCCTCCTTCCTCCAGTGGGGGAGGCCGCCTCTCCTTCTCTGTCTCCCGCCTGGATCCCGACCCCAGCCTGGCTGTGACTGTGGCCATGGCCTCCGCCATGGTGGCCACCTGGGGAGACAGGGCGCCCAGGGCAAGGGCCGCCTTCACCAACCGTCTGGCGCAGGCGCTGCAGTTCTGCTGCATCCTTATCGTCCTCTACGGCAGCGTCAGCCTCTACAGGCTCAACTACTTCCTGGCGGCCGCCTTCGCCGTCCTCGGGCTGCACCAGCTGCTGGCCAGGGAGATGACCAAGGAGGAGGTCGACGAGAGGGAAAAGAATGCTGTCAAACAGAAGGGTCAGTGCCAATAATTCGTCGTCTTGATGTAAGGAACTGAACGAATAACTTTTCCTTTCTACAGAATCAGCACAACAACCCGCTGGCCAGGTTTCCTCGGAAGCGACTTCGCCGTCGTCGACTGGACAGTCCACAGATAGCGGTACCGGAAGCGAGAACTGATCTCCCGTGTTGGCGTGCTGCTTCCTCGCTTAAAGATCCTCAATGCAACAGACGTGTGAAATGAATACAAGGTTTTCTCCAGGCCCCCCTCTGGGAATGACATTTGGACCATGTCATTCCATGTAAGGGGACTTGGACCAATAATTAGGCATTTACTGTAGAGCATTTGAACCGCCTACTAACAAACCCTTGTGATACACGGGAAAAAGAACGAGACATGAAGAAGAAACGACTCCAGGCATTCCACGCATACCCAATAACAATTCATCTCCTACGCCTAGTCCCTTGTCCGTGCAATCTTACAATCCCGCGATGATGCTACCAGAATTTTTGATTGCGAAACATACTGACAGATTTAAAAAATCACACGTGTACCCCTGTAGTCGAATACTTATTACTTACGCCACTCATCATCATTCCCCACACCAAAAAAGTCCCACACATCGCGTCCGTGAGTGCCTTCGGGTCATATCCCAATTTAAACGAAAAACTTAATTGTACTACTGTAATTGTTGACAAGAAACCCCATTGTTGCTTTTGTAAGTAAAACTGTGAGAACCGTTTTGATACACAGAAAAATCCTGGAATATAAAAAACGTGCATGATGTACTGTACTTTGGGTTTTCTTTCGTTACACCTGCAGGATGGCGCCTAGCCTCCAACGCCGCCTTCTTCAACCCGGAACAGGGGCTCATCGCCATTGTCTCCAAGTTGAAAGCTGCTGTCTCGCCCCTGAAGAGGACTCCGGAGAAGGCAGCAAGTCAACAGTCGGAGCTGGATCGGTTCGAGCATCACATGCCGGACATTGTCCGCCAGTCCAGGAGAGCGGCTTCCAACAGAGAAGACCAGGAGCCCGATCCGACACAGAAAACCAAGGAAGTTTTTCGGAACATGCTTTATTTTCCTTTGGACTTTGCGAGTGACGTGAGATCTGCATTAGGCGTGCCTTGCTCAATGGCTTTGGAGCAGGTGGAAAAGGTCAAAGCTGGCATCAAGGATTTCTGCGAGTTGCAAGCTCCTCCTCCACCGGCTGCATCGGCAGAGGTGGAAGAGGAGCGTTTCTTCTCTCGCCTGAGCCCGCAGCCTCGTCCTCCGACACCCGCCAAGGAAGAAAGGAGGGAAACGGAAGAGGCCCCAAGCGGTGGAGGTATCGGTTTAAAAGGCTTCCTATTCGGCTTCGTTGGCGACTTGCTCGCGGCCGCCAAGGTATCCCTTGGGATCGTGCCCGACCTTGCCAAGATGTTTTGCAGCCTCCTGTCGGACTTCGCGGCAGATGTCAGGATGGCCCTGTGCGAGTCGGTCGGGATTGTTCCCCACGTAGCGAAAACCGCGATTTCGTATACTTGTCGTAAGAGCGATGCCGCGGATGGGAGCGATTTGCCGAAGAAAGAAGAAAGCGCTGAGGAGGGAAGCAAACCAAGGATAGAAGAGTCAAGAAGCCCTTGGAAAACATCTGGGGAAGTGACGCCAGCATCTGAAGAAGCCTTGGCTCTTCGCAGGACCGGGACCTCTGCCCGAGGAAGAAAGACATCGGATATTCAAGAAAAAGTCCAAGGGCCTCTTTCAACTCCACTTTCAGTCAGTGTGGGAGAAGAAGCTAACAATCACAAAGCCAAGCCTTTGGAGGCTCTAAAAACCTTCCCACTTAATTTCGTGAGAGATCTTTGTTCAGCAGTGATGGAGGCAGCAGGAATTTTGAAGTGGACAATTTCCGCTTTCGAGCAATTCATGGAAACGAAGTCCCCAACAGAAAAATCGCAAGAAACGATGTCCCCTGCAGAGGAGACCTTAGGCGGTGAACAAAAAGTGCAAGGTGAAAGTGCATCATCCTCAAGTGCCCTGGCTGTTTCTCGATTCCCCATTACTTTTGCGACAGACCTGGCCTCGTCCCTGCAAGAGTCACTGGGGCTCTTGTTACTGTTGTGGCGGGCGTTGAAATCACCACTGCGCACGGAAATGTTTTCGCAGCCAAGGGAAATTCCACGCAGACTAAGGATCGCCCTGAAAGAGTTTTGCAAAAATTTCGCGTCAGATCTGGCAGCAAGCCTGAAGGACTCCCTGTTGTCTTTCCCGTACTGCTTGTATGCGATACCAAACAATGTTTTAATGGGTCTGTGGAACAAAATTTCCTCGGGTAAAAGTGGAGCTGCCGAAATGGATGAAAAAAGAGTAGCAGTCAATGAACCACATGTAGAAAGGAAGGCCTTGACAGAAAGGACAAGCTTCCCGTCCCAATTGTCGAAAGCCGGAGAGCTAACAGAGGCTACTAGTCTAACAGCAACACCAGCAAGGTCTGCTAGAGAACACATCTTAAAGGAAAAGAAAGTGACGGAGGAGGAGGCAATTGTTTCGAAAACAGTGCAACATACTGAAACATCTGAAGAACTTTCCTCTGTGGAAAAAGTCAAATCTGTCATCCAGTTTCCCTTGACGTTCGGGACCGACGTCAAAGCTGCGCTGACGGAGGCACTGGAATGCTTCCGCTACTACCTCACCTCTCTGCCGCCGACAGTGCTCAACAGTCTCAAGCGGAATCTCCAAGGTGGGACGAACGAACTATCTCAGGAGAGACTCCGCAAGGGAATCCCCGAGTTCTTGGCCACTTTCTGTTCCGACTTCTTCTCCGCTCTGTCCGAGGCCCTCCACTTCCTGCTCTACCTCTTCGTCCACCCTCTCCCGGGAAGACTGGCCTCCGCCGTCGCCTCGCGGGTGAGCGAGGACCAGGAGTTGTCTGGCGCCCTCGCGGCCGTGGGGAGGGGAGCGAGCGTCGTGGCGGGGGCGGGGATCAAAGCGACTTCGGCTATTCTATCCTTCCTCCTCAGTATGATATTCAGCGGCGGGAAGAAGGCCGAAGAAGGGTCTCCCAAGCAGGAACAGATTCCGCAGCAGGTGGAGAAAGTAGAAATGTCCGACAAGGAAATTCAGAGCGTTGAAACTGTTGCGGAAAAGCATGAAGTCGCCGTCGGAGGAGAAGAGACCATGGATTTTGATATGATGCAGGCGAAAGAAGAGCAACAGAAGCTGGAAATTAAATCTCACACCATGAAGAGCACTGACGTTCAGAGCCTGGAGGTGGACGAGGGCTACGAGCAAAGCAGTCTTCGCCATCCAAAACCGCCTTTCTCCGAGGAACCCATCACAGCCACTCGCGACCAGGTGGGGGTGGCCAGAGAAGGAGTCGAGGAGGAAGCATTTTTCGTGGACGAGGAAGAAGGTCCCTACATTTCGAAGGCCGAAAAGAAAGCCGCTACGTACAAAGATTTCTCAGCTCAATTCGAAAGTCCAGACGCAAAAAGTTCCGAAACCAAAGATGTTATTCCAGTCGAG
>JAAUYJ010102637.1_pt1 | contig 10210 bp, 9 predicted proteins | sample 7278031 | NCBI WGS metagenome assembly JAAUYJ01 (sample SAMN14350222, study PRJNA611818) | marine sediment metagenome | isolation source: surface marine sediment (1.8m) | place: French Polynesia: Moorea | collected 2018-08 | reverse complement strand
ATGTATGCAAGTTGCTTTGCAGCTGGTTTTGAAAGCGACCCATTTTATTTTTCCGGTCTGACCAGGGTATGTCTCTCTCCCTCACAAACATTTGAGGCAAAATATGGAGGAGATATCTAACGAGACTTTTTTATTTTATAGTTTAAGCTCAAAGTTGTTTTTTCTGGAAGGGAAATATGGCGAAGTAAGATTTTAGGGGAGAAGGAAGGTATGATTTTCGAGAGCGAAAAGAAGGGACAGGTTTTTTTTTTGCACGACCCACTGAAAGACACACGGAGGAGACTGCAGGATTTTTGGGAGGGGAGGGAAAGAAGGAAGATAGGTGGTGGGGATTGGGGAAATAGTCCTCCATTGCTATACTTAACGTTGTTGCATTTTGCATTGCTCAGTTTTGATTGCTTCGTTGTTCATTTCATTTGATATTCTTCGCTATTTTCTTCAGTGTTTGGCTCAGCCAGTCATCATTTCCATAAATTCTGAAATTCAAGCGAAAACTCGATAAGAATTTCTAATTCCTATAGAGCCCTTTTTCATTTCTCGTGCATACCGTCAAAGTCTACGGTGCCGGACCCGTCCTCGTCGATCTCGTCAATGATGCCGTCGAGCTCCACGTCGGTCAGCTTGGAGTCGAGCTCGTGGAGGATCTCCTTCAGGGCGGACGTGGGGATGTAGCCGTTGCCGTCCTATATATGAAGACAAAACATAGCAACAGTCAAAACGGCTATCAAAACGGCAGTCAAAACCGTAATTTTTTTGGCAAAAAGGTACTGTTTCCGCCCGGGATCGAACCGGGGACCTTCCGCGTGTTAGGCGGATGTGATAACCACTACACCACGGAAACAGGCGATATGTTTTGGAGTTGAAAACTGGAATCAATCCTCCCAAAAACTAGCATGCAGAGAAACTGCAAGATTTACGCTTTCTTCAGCCACATAAACCGGCTTCAAAAGCCCGGCTTTTTCCTCCATCATTCTCACCTTGTCGTAGATCCTGAAGGCCTCCCTGAGCTCCTTCTTCATTCCCTCCTCGTCCTCCTCCACCAGGAACTTCGCGCTGAGCTGGCAAAACTCCTCGAACTCCAGGTATCCGCTCCCGTCCTCGTCCACCTCCTCGATGATCTCCTTCAGCGCCGACGGCTTCACCCGCAGCCCCATCATGGTCAGGATCGTCCCGATCGTGTCGACGTGGATAGAGCCGTCCTAAAAAAAAGAAAGATTCGAATTTGAATTAGATGCTTACTTTTCGGTCCCGTTCGGGAAATTAGTGTGATAATTTGCGCGTTCGTTTTCACCTGGCAGAATCCGTCGAAGCACTTTTTCAGGACGTTCACCTGCTCCACCTCCAAGCCGATCTCGTCCTGAAAAACGATCAAGTTAGTAAAAAAATATAACCTTTTTCAAGGAGTGTGCGGGCGAAAATCTTTTAAAGTCTTACCAGCTTTTCTTGCGACATTCCGTGCGCCATTTTGGCGATTTTTATCGTTGTTGCCGCCGCCGGGCGAGGAAAAAGAGTCCCACCACCTCCTCACAGCCCGCTATTACAGGGACCCGACAACATGCCCTGATTTTTCCGAAAGAATTTCCTCCTCTGGACTAATTTCTCTCTTCTCCTTCTCCTCCCTCGCCGGTGTCCGCACCGGGAGTGGAGGAGGCCAAAGAAGAAGAAGAAGAAGAAGAGGAAAAACGATTTCACGTATCCCCCCCCTCCTGTTTATATAAACAGATCCTCGCTACTTCTTCTCGGGTTCCGACATTTCAGCTCCCCTCTTCCCCTTCTCTTCAACGCGCCTCTCACCTTTTCCCCAGGTATTTTTTTCGTTGGGGTGGCGGTGGAGGAGTCGGGGTCTAAGTCGGACTTATTCGATAGTATATTTTGTAGTACCTTTCAAAGTTTTTTTTGAAAATTAGCAACTACTCACAAAATCAACTTGTTTTTGCTTATTCCTCCCCCCTTATTCTCCCTTGGGATCCGCCGTCCCCAAAATAATATGATGTGCGCCTGCGTACGGTACTCATCAAGAAAAGCACAAGAAAATTTCAGCAAATTCACTCCTTCATGCACCTACAGGTTATGTTCAAATGCCTCGGAATTGTTTTCGTCCTTGTTCACATCCTATCCCGCCCCCGCCCTTTTCCTCACCTTCCCGCCCCCCTCCCCCAGTCCCGAGGTAACTGCTCCCCCCTTGGAAGTTATGAGTGATTCCCCAACCCTCCTTTCGAGAGAGACGACGACGAGGCAGCGGCGGCGGGCGGCGAAAAATATACGGGAATGGGAATTACCCCTCTGTAAAAGTCACTCCTGTGCAATATCGTAAGGGGAAGGGGTTGAAATTTCGCTAACTGCGAAAAGGCACATTGCCATCGAAATTTCTATGCCCCGACCGAAATCAACAACAGCGCGCTTTCACTTTTCTTTCGTTCAAAGGGGAAAAAATTAAAAGCGAGGCCGGGAAAGCCCACGCAGTATGTGGGAGATGGAGAGGAGAGGTGTTGATTTCGAAATCAGGTGCAAGGGGGAAAAGGGAGGGGGAGGGGGCTTGATGTGTCTGTTCCCCTGGCGGCGTACGAAGACGGAGGAGGAGGAGGGGAAAAGTTACAGCAGTTTCGCTTGCTCCTCCTCCGAACGAATGGAGATTCTCCTTGCACTAGTGGAGTCGATTCTCTCTAGGGGGATCGGGAGAGCAGCTAGGGCTATATTATACTCATTTGCTACTTTTTCGCCGTTCTCCTCTCCTCTCCTCTCCACAAATGAGGCTAACACTAACATCCCCCTTCTCTTCCCTGGAATAGCGCAGGCAAGGGCACCGAAGATGAGGATACTGAGCCGAATGCCCTTCATTTTCTGCACGGAAAAACTCTGCTAAAAAAGGCAAGAATGTGTCTGAATGTTATTTTTCGATTTGCATTGGTGGAGGGACCCTGCAGACGGCTTTCTAAACCCCGAAAATAATCGAAACTGGTCGCCATAACAGCAGGGCCCTCCCCGGCCGTAACCACCGTTGCCACAGGGACATACTGAAAGGAAAGGAGGGCGCATGAAAATATCGGTGGAATCCAAGTCTTTTAGAATAGAACATGAGTATAATTTACTTTTTTATTGTTTGAAGGAGCTTTGACCTATTTATTTTTTATACTGCCTTGAAAAAAAGCAAGAAAAATCGGTGGAATTCTTCCCAGGCATGAAATAACATTTTCAATGCCTTCAGTGGGGGCCCCGACGCGCGGGGAGGAAGGGGACCTTTGCAGAAAAGTCCAAAAACATGTCTGTATCTTCTATTTCTGTGAGTTTTTGAGTTTCGCTTATCAAAGTGTTGGCGGTTACACTGAAAGTTATGTTATTGCCCGCATGTTAAGAGCGACGACGAGGACGTGGACAGCCTCTCCGGCTTCAGGGACGAGGAGGAGGTGGAGAAGGAGACCAGCAAGAAAAAGGAGTGTTGCAAGGCATTCCTAAGGTGAGAGAAAAATGCTAATGACGGTACGGTACATAGTCTCCAAAAAATGAAATTTCAGGTTCCTCTTCTCTTGGGTCGGTCTGGCCATCTTGCTCGCCCTGTACACCGTCTTGGGTGATGACAACATTAAAGTATTGGTAACTTTGGTTTCAGTGATCCTTTTTTTAAACTCAGGCGCCTTCTACTTCTACGAGTGCGAGCGTCCCCTGGAGGAGCACAGGGAGACGATTGCCAAGAACGCCGCGGAGGACATAAAGGTAATATTACACGAGAATTGACAAAAAATATTGTCTAAGTCTGGTTATTCCAGGATGCCATGACTTACATCGTCGAGCGGATGACCTACATCTCCTACGGCGACCTCACAGGAAACGGAAAGTTCAACAACTGCACCGTCTGGATTCAGGTTGGACAAGAGCACAGAAACTTTCAAAAAATAAAATAAAGCAGTCACACGATTTTTATGTTTGCAGGATGACTTCTACGTCAGTGATCAGGTGAAGGATCGTGCAAAACGACCAAAAACTCAACAACTTTGTACTATGCGAAAAGTAATCTTTTGTCGAATGCACGCAGGGCGACTACGGGGACGCCTGCCTGGACAAGACGAGCGAGGCCGTGCAGAAGTCTGACTTTTGCAAGTGCCTCTGGAACTACAAGGAGCGCTACGAGATGGAGGCCTCGCAGAACCTGTACCGACTGGCCGCCTACCTCGTCAGCTCGGTGGACGAGACGGGATACGCGCAGGCGAGTGCATGCGAGGTCGTGGAGTGGCAACGTGTTGTTGTTGTTGTTGCTGCTGCTGCCTTCTTCCAAAGAGGATGTCGTCATTCATGCCTTGCTTCTGCACCCTCTTTCAAGGCCGAAATTTCAAATCCTTTCCCGCCCTTTCCCCTATCCCTATAATCACTAATTGCCACATTTTTTCCTTTTATTCTCCAGGACGAGGACACGAACGAGTTCACCTTCCAGAAGAAGTGGACCTTCCTGAACGCGCTCCTCTTCACCATGACCACGTTGACCCTGATCGGCTACGGACAGATCTCGCCCACCACCGACGCCCTCAAGATGCAGGTCGTCGTCTACACAATCGTCGGCATCCCCATCATGGCGCTCTTCCTCGCCAACATCGGAAGCCTGTTCAGCAAAGTCCTCACCTACATCTACAGCAGGATCTGCTGCAGGTTAGGAATTTTTTTTTTTTGAAATAAAGAACTTTTTATTTATTTGGGATTTGCGCAGGTGGTGCCGCATCCGGAGGAAGGTGTCGGAGGAGAAGGAGCCGCTGACGCTGAAGGACGACGTAGTGGGGGAGGAGGAGTACATGCCCACGGACCAGGTTTGACACAAATTAATTAAAATCGATACAGCGAGGAACGTTTGGGAAATGCCATTGTATCAGGTCCTGGTTCCGATCGTCCTGGCGCTGATCCTGATGGGCGCCTACGTGATGATCGGCGCCTTCATCTACGTGCAGTGGGAGGGGTGGTCAATCATGGACGCCGCATATTTCACATTCGTCACGCTCACCACCATCGGATTCGGGGACCTGGTGAGGAGGGTGGCGAAGCTCAATACTCTTGAAAAAAAAAACTCTAGACAGTTTGGTTTCTTTATTGTTATTGTTATTTTGGTATCAGGTTCCGGGTTCGGTCAAGCATGAGTCCACGACCTCCCTTTATGGGAAGCTCATCTTCACCACGCTATACTGCCTCTTCGGTACGAAAAAAGAATGCTTTTTCCCAAACATGTATGTAATTTATATGAAAAACAATCGATATTATTTTCCCAGGCCTGGCCCTGATCGCCCTGGGCATAGACATCATGCAGGACCACGCCAAGGCCAAGGCCAAGCTGCTGCAGGACGACGACGACGGGATGACCGTCTACATCATGACCACCTACCCCGACGCCAGGGAGACCCCCGCCGGCAAGACGGGCAACAAGACCAGGTTCGGGGACGACAGCAGCGACGACGAGGACGATGTTAAATTTGACGAGGTGGCCGAGATCAAGGAGGTGGAGAGTCTGGAGGAGGAAGACGCGGAGGAGGAGGAGGAAGGACAACAGGATGAAGAGGAACAGGAAAAGGAGGAAGGAGGCGGAGAAGAAGAGCAACAGCAGGAAGACACGGGGAAAGAACATTAAAATCATTAAAGTTTTGTAGAAAAACCAGAGCGATACCAAATGCCGTAATGATACCCAGCACAGCGAATAAAGTAATACTTTTCGTAAGAACTTGTGGCAACGTACACTTCAACACTGGCGTATATTTTCGGAGGTACAAAAAAATTTCTGTATAGCAGCGCGGAAAAAAGCACCGCTTTCCTTTCTGCAAAAATATTCACATATCTATTCTACTGTTAACACGCGAGGGGGGTAAAAACATCGCGTCCAAAAAAATATCACTCAACGTTTGCGAGATTTTTTTTCTTGAAGATCTCTGGGCATGTGTGCGAAGAGTGTGGGAAAACTTGAGTGGATGATTCACACAAATGACAATGAAGAAGCACACCTTCACTCTGCCATGACAATCCTGGAACAGTGTTACTGCATGGGGATCACTTCTTTTCTTTCACGAAATATTGGGAGACAAACAGACTTTCTTTTTCACGGCGTGGATTTTCTTGTGATGGTGGTTAAAAAACGGTGAAAGCCTTCTTGACAATTTTACAGCAACACTCATTTGGCCGAATTATCTCACGAATCACGATGTCCTGCTCCTCCTCCTCTTCTCCTTGAAGGCCCTCACGGCCTCGACGCACTCGCTGGGGATTCCCGCGCCGTGCTGCCTGAAGGCCCGGTGCAGGGTGAGCCTGACCAGGTCGGGGTCGAGCGTGGAGTGGAGGCCGACCACGTTGTCGAAGAGCGCGGAGTAGATCCCGGCCATCTCCTCCTTGGCGACGGCCTCGTCCGTCTCCAGCGCCTCCTGGAGGCCCTTCAGCATCACAGCACAGGTCTTGCGCTCCTTGGGCGTTAAGAGCAGGTACTCGTCCTCGTCTTCCGCCGGGGCGGAGCTCGCGGCGGCGGCGGCGGCTGGTGGGTTTCCGTTGGAGCGGGGCGGCTGTTGGACTTGGGCGGGAGAAGTAGCAGGTGCCTGATGCTGCTGGACCTGCATCTGCATGGTTTGCTGCATCTGCAGCTGCCTCAACCTTTCCCTCTCTGCTAGCTGCTTGTCGTTTGGCGACGTCGGCTTCCTTGAGGGGACTGTGGAGGATTCCGTTGACTTCGCCGAGAGGTTGCTTGAGGTAGAGGCCCCCACGTTAACTGCTTCTGGCACCGGCTGCTGGTGCCGTTGTTGCCGCCGCAACTGTTCCTTGTGCTGCTGTTGCAGCTGGACCAGTTGCTTCTGCAACTCCTGCTGCTGCACGAGTCCCCTATCCAGCTCTACCTTGAGCTTCTTGGCCTCGTCCTCGGCAGATTTCTTTTCCGCCTCGCTCTGATCCTTAACTTCCTGGGCAGCCGCAAGGCCCTTCTCCAGCTCTCTTATCCTGGCGTTCTTCGTCCTTTCGGCTCCCCTGGCCTTCTGCTCGCTCTCCGCCAGCCTCTTCTCGGCCTCGGTCAGCCGCTCGAACAGCTCCTGCGTCTTCTGCTCCAGCTTCTTCTTGGCCACCTCGTTGGATGACTTGACGCTGGCCATGGTCCTCATCATTTGCTCCGTCCTCTTCCTCTCGTCGTCCGCCCTCTTCTCCGCCGCCGCTCTCTCCTCCCTGGCCTGCGCCAGCGTCTCCCGCAGCTCCTCCACCCTGTTGGCCATGTCGGACTCTCCCTCCAGCACCTTCTCCCTCTCGTCCTCCGCCCTCCTGGCCTTCAGCTCCGCCTCCTCCCTCGAGCGCTCCTCCCTCCGCGCCCGCTCCTTGGCCTCCTCGGCCTGCCGCCCCGACTCGGCGCACGAGTCCACCTTCTCCTGCAGCTGCCTGGCGCAGTGCTCTGCCAGGCCGCCTAGCATCTGGGCCACCTCCGCCGCCTGCAGGCGCTTGCGGGACAAGGTCTTGTCCTTCAGGGCCTCGCGCGCCCTGTCAGAGGGAGAGAAAAATTATGAGATGTTAGTAGAGAGAACGGCGCTGTCAGTCAACAATGACTGTTTTGGTGTCGCATTTCTTTTTTCTCCACCTGTTCGGCCGGCGGATGGTCGCACTTGTTCCGTTCTCAGAAAACAGGCACAATTAAGTAAAAAGATGATTTTTCGATCGGATGAATTTTCCCAGATGAAGGGAAAACAAATAAAAAAGCCAGAAGCAGTGTTTGGAATTTGAATTTGAATTCTGTGGTAGTTCAAAGGATTTTTTAGAAATATTTCCGAACATTTGCAGCAGGGAAAGGTAATCAAGTCCTTCATCGTGCACCCATTATCCAAACATTGTTTTTACGCGTATACCTATCTCATGATTCGTGCGAAAGATATGCTACGAAAATATCTGCACCGACACAAGTCCACCTAAATCTGCGGGGAAGGTAGCTCATGCAAGATGCAACTCTGTATGCAAGCTCGCAGAACGAAGAAACCTTGTGCAAAATGCCAATTCTATACCTGGTCAGTGGCTCCGCCTTGGCCACAGCGTCGTCGCCCATTTCTGCCAGCGTCTCGGCAAAGTCCTCCAGCAGCGAGAAGAGCGACTCCTTGGCCGCCTGTGCGTCCTCCCCGCTCCTCCGCTGCTGCTCCCTCTGCGACACCAGGGCCTGGATCCTCTGCTCCTTGGCCTTGACCTCCTTCTCCGCGGCCTCACCCTTCTCCAGGGCCTCCCTAAGGCGCTCGTCCGCCAGCTGGCGCTGCCTCTTCTCCTGGGCCAGCTCCCTCCGGTGCAGGCCGTTCAGGGAGTCGATGCTGGCGCTCGTCTCCGCCTCCTTGGCCTCCAGCCTCTTCCTGAAGTCGGCCTCACGCTCCTTGATGGCCTGCCTCTCCGCCTGGCCTCTCTTGATGTCCTCCAGCTGCTCGTCCATCCTCTGCTTGGCCTCCTTGGTGCTTGCGATGGCCTGCTTGATCTGGATCTCCATCTCTGTCACCTTGTCGTCGGTCTCCTTTTTCAGCTTCTCCAACTCCCTCGCCTTCTTCTGCACCTCTGCCGTCTCCTTCCTCGCCTCCGCCACCTTCTCCCTCGCCTCCTTCAGATCTTTCTCCATTTGGTCCATCTCCTCCTTCTTGGCCTCCTTCTCCGCCTCCAGGGCCTTTTTGGCCTTCTGCTCCCTCTCCAGGCTGGACCTGAGGTCCACCATCTTGAGCGCCTGCTCCTTGCTCTCGGCGTGGGCCCCTCCGCCGCCGGCCGACGACGACGAGGACTGGTCCTGCCTGGTAGCCACCTTGAGTTTCTCCCTCAGGTTCTTCTGCATGGTCTGCATCTGCTCGTTGATCGCGGACTTTATCCTGGCCTCGGTGAGGGCCTTGTCCCTATCCTCCTTCATCTCGGCCACCTTCTTCTCCAGCTGCTGCTCCTTGACCGTCCAGGTGGCCTCTCTGCCCAGCGCGCTAACCTCAGCCCTCGACACGTCCTGCTCCAGGTCTGCCACCTTCCTCTGGAGGGTCTGGCTTGCGCCCTGCAGCCTGGCCACCTCGGCCCGCTCCTCCTTGGCCCGCTCCTCGCTCGCGTTCCTCTCCTGGGTGACCTTGACCAGGCTGGCCTCCAGTCGGGTGAGCTTCTGGTCCCCCTCCTTGGCGGCCTCCTCTGCCTCCCTCAGCCTTGAGGCCAGGCTTGCGTTCTCCTTCCTCGTCCGGTCCCGCCCGTTCAGAGCCGTGTTCAGCTCCGCCTCCGCCTCCCTGAGCTTTGATTCGATGGCGGCATTCTTCTCTTCAAGTTGCTTCTTTGCCGTCTTCTCCCTCTCAAGTTTACCGACGCTCTCCAGAAGCATAGCCTCCTTCTCTTTCAGCTTTGTTTTCAGCTCCGCCTTCTCTCCGGACCCTGAGCTCTTCGCCTCGTTCAGCCGCCTCTCCAGCTCCATGGTCTTCTCCGCCGCCTTGGCCTCCTGCTCCGCGTGCCTGGCCGACGCCGCCTCCTTCCCCCTGGCCAGACTCTCCTTCTCCTTCTCCAGGAGCTCCCTCTCCTTCTCCTTGGCTTCCAGGGATTTCAGGGCGTCCTTCAGGTTGTTCTCCGCCTCCTTCCTCTTGGCGTTCATCTCTTTGAACTTTGCGAGAGTGTCCTCCTCCTTCTTCCTGCCCTCCCTGAGCAGGGACAGGTCCCTGGCGTTCACCCTGCTCTCATCCAGCGCGGACACAGCCACGGTCACCTCAGGCAAGTAGAAGTCTTGCAGGCGCTTCCTCTTCTCCTCCACTTTCATCTCGAGCTCTTCTAGTGTCTTGTTCAGCGCTCCCGCCTCCTCCGCCGTCTTCTCGGCCGCCTCCGCCGTCTTCTCGGCCGCCTCCGCCCTCGACTTGAGATCACTTGCTTCGTCCTCGAGAGTTTTGATCTTGGCGACGCCCTCCGAGATTTTTCCGGTCAAGGCCTTCTCGGCCTCAGTCTCCAGCTGCACCGAGATTCCAAACTCACAAGTCTCCTTAGGGGCAGGTTCTTCCTCTTCCTCCTTGTCGGTCTGACACTCAGCGCTGCTCCGCTCCTTCGGTTCCTCCGTCACCTGAACTTCGCAGCTTCGGACGACCACCGCGTCGGACTGGGACGCGCTGGACTTGGTCTCCGGACGTTTAGGAGGAGCCGTCGGCGTCACAGGCGCCGGCAGGGTCGGAGCCCGAGGTGTGCCGCCAGGCATCGCAGGAAGTTGCTGCGGAAGATTGTGGCCCCCGATACGCTGTATGTAGCTCGCCTTGGT
>JAAUYJ010094174.1_pt1 | contig 10210 bp, 9 predicted proteins | sample 7278031 | NCBI WGS metagenome assembly JAAUYJ01 (sample SAMN14350222, study PRJNA611818) | marine sediment metagenome | isolation source: surface marine sediment (1.8m) | place: French Polynesia: Moorea | collected 2018-08 | reverse complement strand
CAATTCATTTTTTAGCATGAATATAATCAACAAAGTAAAATTGAGGAATTAACCACAATTTTAACCAAGCATAAATTCCCATTCCTAAAAGTGCTGTAATTACTAAAGGTAAACCTATTTGCATCCGCAAATTATCTGGAAAAATAGCAACTCCAGACACAATAATTATGAAATAAGTTAGAAGTAAAATTTGTAATCTTTGTAGATTTTTCAACGCTTCCCGACAACTACTACAATGCTGAGTATGTTGTTGATAACGATCCAATAGTGAGGCATGATTATTATTTATTAGAGAGTTATTTGAATTATTAATTCCGACTTCACTCCAAGGTAATTGACCATGACAATATTTATCAAACCAATTTCTAAACTCAATTACTAAACGGTCTGCACTTGTAGGTAAATTATAAGCTGTTTTCCAACTTTCACTTGATTGTTTTTGTTGCAGTAAATGCTCCTGCTGATTTAGTAAAACCATATCACCATCTAATACTAAATTCCGATTTCTAATATGATCCCACCAACGAGGTGTCAACCGATTAATTGTTTTAGCAAAGTTCCTAGAAAATTGAGCAACAATTCTAGATTTTCCAGGAGATACTGGCAAGCAATAAGTAATAAGTCCTACTTTCTTCTCAGCACTACCAAAACTAATTTCATATTCTAAACGACAAGGTGGTTCAAAAGTAATTTTTGTCGCCAAATATCCAGGACTAGAAACTTCAATTAAATCAATTGTTGATTGTACAATTTCCATAACTATTGGTGTTGCTCTGTTTCTATTACCTTGTACTCCGTGATGAGAAAAAGGAACATGACTCGGATCTGCTACATTTTCTACTAGAATTTCCCAATCATATTCTAGATCGCGGACATAAGAAGACCACACAAAACCTTTCTCAGCATCTATTTGTGGTGATAATGGTAGGGGAGTAGTAGCAGCTAGGTCTGCTGTTTTGACATCAGGCCAAACCCACAGTAAATCATTTTCTTGGCGTACTGGTAAGGCAGTTGCACAAAAATTTTGCCGATTTTTTTCTATAATTTGCTGATTTTCAGCTTGAGGAATATTAGTACAAATACCTTGAGAATCAAATTGCCAACCATGATAACTACACATTAAATTACCAGTTTTATCATCAACACGACCTTCGCTTAAAGGTGCTAGACGGTGAGGACAAATATCTAAAAATACCTGGTAATTCTGAGAATATCTTGGCTTCCAGATGACTAGACGTATTCCCAAAAGAGTTACCGGAACAGGGATTTCTGGATCTAGGTCTTCAATAGGTGAAAGAGGATACCAATGCTGAAAAAAGTTGAATTCTGTTTGCATTTTGTTTATTGTTATGGTTCAATACGGTTCAGTTTGGGACAAATTCGATAACTACATTGAATTTTACCGAAAAATTGTGGTTACTAGCCAGATAGGGGAAAAAAGAAAAAATTTTTCCTGTTCGTCAATCCTATCCGTTTTCAAGGAGAGGTAATTATTAATTATTAATTGTTGAACAGCTTTTATTGTACTAAATGGCAGAAATAAACTGCTTTACCATCCAAATTTCTTCCATTGCTTTACAAAGACGAGGACTTATCAGATTTTACATTCATATGCTCGGCACCCCAATCTCTCATGGAAATCATAATTGGCTCCAGAGTACGACCATAATTTGTAAGGGAATATTCTACGTGTGGCGGTACTTCAGCATAGACTTTTCGCGCAACAATATTATCTTTTTCCAATTCCCGTAGTTGATTAGCAAGCATGCGCTGCGTAATGCCTTTAATTTTTTTCTTCAATTCGCCGAAGCGTAACACATCATTCTGCAAGAGATTAAAAATAATCACAGGTTTCCACCGTCCACCAATCACCGATAACGTTACTTCGACAGAGCACCCATAGGGATGATCGTAATTATTGTTCTGCGTCATAATTCTCTAAACCTTTCAATAGTTACTTTTAAGTCACTATATAAAAAAATTGTACCTACTTGATTATTATTTGCATTTTTATTAGACTTTTAATCATATAACTCATAAAACAGTCAGCACCCCACGCTAAAGCGAAGGGAGCATCAAGCTTCAAAGCGATAGCTACCTGACAAACCTAAGTCTTAACTGGCTACTTTATTGGCAATAAGTCCCTACCTTGGTGTGCGTATCAGCTCCAAGTTCTAGAGCCAAATTGTTAAACAGTTTGACGAGGGGTAAGACCTTGAAATTTGGAGGCTACCGACCAGTAACCTTGGTGAGGCAAACCTTACTCCCTTGTGAGAGGTTTTGGGGATAAAACAATTTTCCCCGCCCTGAAAGGTTAGTTCACGGACACTTAAAAGTGTTTCATGATTGTTCCTTTGGGAGCTGAAACTATGCAGTTTCCCAATTACGTATCCCATAGTAGATGTCCAATTGCAAAATTATAGATATGGCTTACGAAAACTACACTACATTCAAGGCGACAAAGGATGGAGCAGTCCTTACTGTTACTTTTGATTACCCTCCTGTGAATATTCAAGGCATTCCTATGCTAGACGATCTAAATCGTTTGGCAGAAACACTTGAAGGCGATCGTAGGGTCAAAGTTGTTGTTTTCCAATCTGCGCACCCAGAAATTTTTGTGGCGCATGCTGACACTAATTTTCTCAAAGATATGTCCACAACAGCAGTACCCCGTGAAGAGGTAGAACTACTTTATTTACAGACCACGCTGGAGCGTATTAGTAAACTACCACAGGCGACTATCGCCAAAATCGAAGGATTTGCACGGGGTGGCGGTCATGAATTTGCGCTGGCTTGTGATATGCGCTTTGCAGCTCGTGGTAAGGCAAAGTTCATGCAGATGGAAGTCGGTATGGGGATTCTGCCTTGTGGTGGTGGTGCATCTCGTATGGCTCGTCAAGCAGGTCTGGGACGTGCGTTGGAAATTATTTTAAGTGCGCGTGATTTTGATGCGGACGAAGCAGAAGCCTATGGCACTATTAATAAGGCTCTCGATGCCGACAAAATTGGTGCTTATGTTGATGAGTTGGCAAAACGCATCGCTCATTTCCCCGCGGATTCGATTAATGCTTGTAAGCAAGCTGTCTATGCTTCAATCGATAAACCAATCGAAGATGCTCTTAAGGAAGAAGCTTATTGGCTCTATCAGGCAACAAGTAAAACACCGGCAATTAAGCGTTTCCAAATCGCAGATGACACAAGCCTTCAAAATGATATGGAGAATCAGCGTAACTGGGAGCAAGGAGTTATTGCTATTCAGGAAATCGAATAATGGGCAATAAACAGAATTTTCTTGAGCTGGGGAGTAGGACAGTAGGGGAGAAGTGAACATAAGAATAATTAACATTAACTGGGCTGCTAATAGACGACATGCTGGAGAGCTTAAGAGAACGTCACGCTGCTTTAAATCGACTTTTGCTCAAACCTTTTGGTGGTTTGGCGGAATAAGGCCAATGGCCAGAAGGCTATACTGACTGGAATTTAAAATGCTTGAGAAAACGAACAAGTTAGGGTTTCAATCTATTAATAAGGGGTACAATTCAGTATTTTGTTTGGGACGGCTGAGTCTTGGATTAGTAGTACCGATCGAGGCTTACTTTTCAGGAGCAGTGCCTTCCATGGTTCGACATATAGAACGCGTTCAATTGGCAGAAAAACTGGGATTTTTTGCAGTTTGGTTGCGTGATGTACCGTTTAATGTACCCTCTTTTGGTGATGCTGGTCAAATCTACGATCCCTTCGTATATTTGGGTTTGCTCGCTGGTCAAACGGAGCGAATCGCACTTGGTGTTGCTAGCATTATTTTACCGTTGAGGCATCCAGCTCACGTTGCCAAAGCTGCCGCCAGCGCCGATGTATTGTCAGGTGGAAGACTCATTCTAGGCATTGCCTCTGGCGATCGACAAGAAGAATATCCAGCACTCAATTTACCTTTTAGCGATCGCGGCAAAGGATTTCGTGAAAGCTATGACTATATTAGGTTCATGGGCGATAACAGACCAAATTTTGAGAATACCTATGGTGGCACGAATGGCTCTATAGATATGTTGCCTAAACCTAATTCAAGAAAACTGCCATTGCTTGTTACAGGAAGTAGTCAGCAAACCCATGAGTGGATTGCAGAAAATGGAGACGGCTGGATGCTCTATCCTCGTAATGCTGTGTTACAGGCAAAAATTATCAATGATTGGCGAGAGCTCGTTCGGAAAGTAGGAAGGTCTGCCCAACCGATTATGGAACCGCTTTATGTTGATTTAGTCGAAGCACCTAATGCCCCTCCCCAACCTATCCACTTAGGATTTCGGCTGGGAGTCAAGCATCTTAGAGATTATTTGAAATCACGGGAAGATATCGGTGTAAATCATGTTGCGCTGAACCTGCGCTTTAATAGAGCTGATATTGATACAACACTGAAACGTTTAGCAGATGAGATCCTGCCATACTTCAATGGATAAAGGAGACAAAGCCATGCAAAAAACTATTTTAATTACTGGCTCTACCGATGGTATTGGACTGGAAACAGCGAAGATGCTTACTTTACTAGGGCACCATGTTTTATTGCATGGTCGTAGTCCAAAAAAGCTCGAACAAGTGCAAAAAAGGCTTCTTGAACTCAAAGGTGGCGGACGTATTGAAATTTACATGGCCGATTTTTCGCTCATGGATAATGTCGAGGTACTAGCGAAAACTGTGGCGGAAAAGCACTCTAAACTTGATGTGCTAATCAATAATGCAGGTGTCTATAATGCGCCCGATACTATCACCCAGGATGGTCTTGATATACGCTTTGCTGTTAATACTATCGCTCCCTATCTGCTTACACAACGGTTATTATCACTGCTCGGTACTTCAGGAAGGGTGATTAATCTTTCCTCCGCTGCTCAATCTACCGTCCAAGCAGAAGCACTGGTAGGACGAGTCAAGTTGTCCGACGGAGCAGCTTATGCACAAAGCAAACTAGCACTTACAATGTGGTCGCGCAGTCTAGCAGTTTCCCTTAAGGATCGCGGTCCTATAATCGTCGCGATTAACCCGGGATCGATGCTCGGTAGCAAAATGGTAAAGCAGGCATTTGGAGTGGCTGGCAACGATATCCGCATCGGGGCAGAAATACTTACTCGCGCAGCACTGACCGATGAGTTCAAAACTGCTTCAGGCAAGTATTTCGACAACGATTTAGGTCAGTTTGCCTCTCCCCATTCCGATGTACTTAATACACAGAAATGCCAAGAGATTGTACGTGTTATTGAGACGATTTTAGCTTAAACTTTGGTAGTACATCAAATAAGTGATTAGCAAAAATTTTCCCCATGAAGAACATAAGAAGGTTTTTATTACTCGCACTTGCCCTTATAGGCATCGTAATCGCCACTTGCACTAGCTCCCAGGTCGCATCCCAAAGCATCGAGCCAGAATCAGCAACCAAGCCAACCTCCGAGGTCGTCTTGAGGTCTGAAGTTGAGTGGGGACCCCTCAACCCAGCCCGTGGGGACCAAAGCCCGAAAGCTGGTACTCTTTGGGGCGATCGCACTGGATCTGGGCCGTCAGGCTTCCTTGTAGAGTTTGTAGACGGCTTCTCGTCGCCGCCTCACATTCACAATATCACCTACCGAGGAGTGGCCATTAGCGGCACCGTTCACAACGATGACCCGAATGCGGAGAAGATGTGGCTGCCGACGGGTTCTTTCTGGACGCAGCCAGCCGGAGGTGTACACATTACTGCTGCCGAGGGCAGCAACAACCTGGCATACATAGAGATCGATGAGGGGCCGTATCTTGTCCTTCCCACTGAGGAGGCGTTTCCTAGCGATGACAAGCCAATTAACGTGGACCCATCGAACATTGTTTGGATCGATCCGTCCGGAATGCCTGCCTCTGCTAATGGAGCAAAGGTAGCCTTTCTTTGGGGCAACCCACAGGGCGATCAACTATACGGGAGTTTTGTCAAGCTACCGGCTGGATTTACTGGAAAGATACGCAGCCACGGCTCGACATTCCACGCTGTAGTAATCCAGGGTCAACCACAGTACGAAGTGACGAGTGAGACCGATGTCAAGACCTTAGTGCCGGGCAGTTATTTCAGCTTGAAGGAAGAGTCGGTGCATCAAGTCTCGTCTAAAGCAACAGAGGAGAGCATTATTTATGTACGCACGAATGGCAAGTTCGACATCATTCCGGCGTAGCCCAAGAAGTAATACCATTTCTCAAAAACTTTTCTACATTTTGTTGAGCAGGTGACCCACCCCTAACCCCTCCCAGGAGGGGAAGTAGGGTAGTAGGTAGGGACGTTGCATGCAACGTCCGTACAGGGATAAGCAAAAATAAGAGTAATTAACATTAACTTAGCTAAAATCAGCAAAAAAGTGATTTTGCTTGTGCCGATTAGTTGACAACTGAAGTATAGCGCTAATGTATGGGAATTAGTATAATCTCGGCTGTTCCTAATAACCTAATAATATCTAAAGTTTGGAGGTAAAAACTATGAAAGCAGTAGGTTTAACTCAATATTTACCGATTAACGACGAAAATAGTCTGTTAGATGTTGAAATTCCTAAACCCACAGCTAAAGGTAAAGATTTACTGGTACAGGTTAAAGCTATTTCTGTTAACCCAGTAGATTATAAAGTTCGCTCTCTTCAAGATAAGGTTGAATCCGAACCCCGCATTCTTGGTTGGGATGCAGCAGGTATCGTGGTAGAAGTTGGAGAAGAAGTAACAGAATTTAAACCTGGAGACGAGGTTTATTATGCAGGAGATATTACTCGTCCTGGTAGCAACAGCGAGTTTCATTTGGTGGATGCCAGAATTGTCGGTCGCAAACCCCAGAATTTAGATTTTGCTCATGCAGCAGCTTTTCCTCTTACTGGTATTACTGCTTGGGAAGCTCTATTTGAAAGATTGAATATTGATAAAAAAGGAGCAGATGCGGGTAAATCAATTTTAATTATCAACGGTGCTGGGGGAGTTGGTTCTATTGCGATTCAAATAGCAAAAAAGCTAGCCAAGCTTAATGTTATTGCTACAGCTTCTCGTCCTGAAACTATCGCTTGGTGTCAAAAAATGGGCACCGATGAAGTGGTCAATCATCGCAATAATCTTGCGGAAGAGATTGATAAAATTGGTTATCAAAATGTCGATTATATTCTGTGCTTGAACGACACTGATGGTCACTGGCAAGCTATGACTAGAGCGATTAAACCCCAAGGCATGATTTGTTCCATTGTGGACAATGAACAACCGCTAGATATGGATACTTTGAAGAGTAAGAGTGCTGGCTTTGTTTGGGAATTTATGTTTACTCGCTCGATGTATCAAACAGAAGATATGGCAGAGCAAAGTAATTTACTTAATGAATTGAGTCAACTGATTGAAGATGGTGTAATTGTTACAACTTGCAATGAGGTAGTCAAACCGATCGATGCTAAAAACTTACGGGATGTTCATCAACGTCTTGAAAAGGGGAGAACTATTGGAAAAATTGTTCTAGCTGAATGGAGTTAATCTTTAACTAGCTATCAGCTATTAGCTTTCAGGTATAACACTAGGATTTACGCATAACCACCAGATATAGTAGGGGTTAACGGCCGTTAACCCTTACAAATGGTCTATGATTTTGTCTTTTGCGTCAGCCCTGTTTCTAATCATTTTTTTTGCAACAAAGCCATTAGACATCTCCGGAAAAGAGGGAGTAGGGAGTAGGGAGTAGGGGGAAAGAATTGATAATTTATATGGGATAATTGATTTTATTTTTGATGATCGGAGATGTTTATTGTCAGACTAACATTTTACCAAATTTTTTAACTATTTTTCAAACACCTAATTGCCTCTAACAAACCTCTAGCTTTATTAATAGTTTCCTCATACTCTGTTTCCGGCACAGAATCAGCAACTAAACCAGCTCCCGCTTGCACAGTTACCGTGTGTTTACCATCATTTTTCGGCCGAACAACCATAGTTCTAATCGTAATCGCACTATTCAACTGACCCTCAAAATCATAATATCCATAAACCCCAGAATAAGCACCCCGACGACAAGACTCCAATTCATTAATAATTTCCATCGCCCGAATTTTCGGCGCACCACTAACAGTACCCGCTGGAAAACAAGCCTTCAATAAATCCCAAGCAGTTTTCTCATCTGCCAATTCTCCCACCACATTACTAACAATATGCATCACATGAGAATAACGTTCAATTATCATTAACTCATCAACTTTTACTGTTCCCACTCGGCAAACACGGCCCAAATCATTCCGACCTAGATCGACCAACATAATATGTTCCGCTCTTTCTTTCGGGTCTTGCAACAACTCCTCAGCTAAAGCATTATCTTCTGCATAAGTTTTGCCACGAGGACGAGTCCCGGCAATTGGTCTTACCGTAGCAAGACGTTTGCCATCAGGAGTATTTTCTGCTTTCACCATAACTTCCGGACTCGAACCAATGATTTGCCAATCACCAAAATTAAAATAAGCCATGTATGGAGAAGGGTTAATTAATCGTAGGGAACGATAAAGATTGAAAGGAGAACCCTGGTAAGAAGTAGCTAAACGCTGAGAAATAACTACCTGAAAAATATCTCCTGCTTTGATGTAGTCTTTAGCTTTTTCAACGTTGGCACAAAATTGTTCGCGGGGTGTATTGCTACTATAGATGTCTCCAACTTCTCGACTTTTTCCACCAGGTGGTTGCCATTCTAGTAAAGTATCCTGTTGTGATAGAGGAGATTGCAATTTATCTACTAATTGAGAAACGCGATCGCAAGTTTCTTGATAAACTTTTTCTACATCCACATTTGGAGAACGAAGGTCAGCATAAGCGATCGCCCAAATTTTCCGTTTTACCTGGTCAAAAACCAAAAGATTATCAACCTGCATCCACAAACCATCAGGCAAATTATTTTCATTAGGTGGGTAAACAGCAACACGAGGTTCGATCCAGCGAATCAACTCATAACCCCAGAAACCAAATAACCCCCCAATACCAGAAGGCAATTGAGGTAATTTTACAGGTTGATAGGGTTGGAGACAGTTATCTAGAGCATCAAAGGGGTCGCCCTCAAAAGTTTTAACTGTGCCATCCCGGTAAGTTTGGGTAGTGCGATCGCCTCTTGCTTCCAATACCCACAATGGATCGCAACCAAGAAAACTATAACGTCCTATTTTCTCTCCACCTTCAACTGATTCTAGTAAAAAACTGTAGGGGCGATCGGCACAAACGCGATACCAAGCAGAAACTGGAGTATCAAGGTCTGCTACCCATTCTTGGTAGACAGGGACAAAATTACCTTGTTTTGCTAGTTGGGAAAATTGGGAGAAGTCTGGAAATATCATAAATTTTGCAGTTTTAGATTTAAGAAATACGCAACCAACACCTTTATAGAACCCCTAAGCGTATCTTTCAGCGACCCGCATTTTTTACCAGGAGTCAGGAGTCAGGAGTCAGGAGTCAGAAGATGGAGGGAAGGTATAAGGGAAAAAGCTCCTGCGACCCCGCGCCGTCTCACGGCGCACCTGGTAGCGCACCAACCAGGTTGAAAAATACTCTCCACCTCCCTATCTCTATTTTAAATAGCTATCAAATGGGTTCTATATAAATTACAGCACTTTTTAAGTATATTGGTAACATGGAAACTCTTTTTAAATATCTGAAATAATTGAGATTACTTCCCTCTACTCCGTTTCAGTTGCTTCGGACATAGTTATGTTTAATTATGCCTACCTGCTTAGGATTCATAATTTTATTACTTGGATAATTTAAAGAAAGTTAGATTTAACCTATTTCAACTTTGTTTTTTAAATTCTGTATCTCAAAAATTTTGCTATAGCAATCAGGAATGATTTATGAGAAATTTAACAACAATTCAGATAAATCAACATCCTTTTATATTCTGACTCGGTCCGACTTACTCCTAATTACTACTAAAATCTTACAACTGAAATATGATTGCTATACATCTGATTCGATGGGAGAGCAGGAAAGGGATCAAAATATTAATAATTGTCAAAAAAATTATTTAATCATACTAATTACTTAATCCTTGAAGTATTGCTGAAGTATAGAATTAATGCATGGTAATTGGTATAAGAAAATCTATCATTTATATAATTTTTTTCGGTAGTCCTGCATAGTAATGGTGAAGATATATATGTTTTGTAATTTCTTCCCATACTCCCCACACCTCCCACACTTCCTACACTCTCTCTATCAT
>JAAUYJ010053256.1_pt1 | contig 10210 bp, 8 predicted proteins | sample 7278031 | NCBI WGS metagenome assembly JAAUYJ01 (sample SAMN14350222, study PRJNA611818) | marine sediment metagenome | isolation source: surface marine sediment (1.8m) | place: French Polynesia: Moorea | collected 2018-08 | reverse complement strand
TGCGGTGCGGCAGCACTCGCTCCGCGAGACCGCCTTGAAGTTTCGTGGTCTGAGGGAGCGATGCCTCCTGCCCCCCCTAAGTGTACCTCATGAGTCCGAGAAACGCTATAATAATAATGTAATAAAGGAAAACGGTAATATTAATAATGAAAATGGCAATGATAGTAACGAAGAAATTACTCAATTAATTAATGTTATAGTTTACCTTATTTTTGGACTAGGAATAGTAGCTTATTATCAATCCAATAATCATATAAATGATACAAATAATTGTCAAGATTTATCAATTAAAAAGTTACTATTTTGCAATAAGTCAGAAAATGAATGGATTGAAAATCATCCTAACTTGATTTTAAAATACTTTAATGACGAAAGGCTTTTTTATAGTATTTCTTTTTTATTGTACGGGGTATTTCCTGAATTCAAGACAAGTAATGAAGATTTTAAAAGCTTAAAAAAAAGCATCAAAGATTTCAGGCATACTTTTCAATTGAAGATAAATGATTCATCGATAAAAAGGCATGATAATCAAAAAGCACAGGCACAAAATGTTCTTAATAATTTTGATACTATTCTTACCGAAGAGGGTCAACCTTGGGATTTTCTTGTTTTAGATATATTAGGTTATAATGATACCCGTATCGGACTAAAAATAGCTGCAAGAATTCGGCAGTCTAATCAAGAAATACCCATTGTATTTTTAACTACAGATGATAGTATTATTATTAATGATGAAATTAACATACAGCAACCAGTTTTGATCAAGTCAAAAGGACTTACGCAAGGAATTTTAGCTTATGATATTTTTCATTTTATCGAGAGTATTAAAAAGTCACAGGAAAACTATAATTATAATAAAGTTTTTATCATTTATGGACACGGGAGACAAGCAGGGGGCTTTAAAGAAAAAGTTATTGCTGCATTAAAAAAACACGAAGTTGAACCGATTTTACTTTCTCCAGAACAGGTCATGGACTCTATCGGAATAGGTTTGGTCAATAAAATGAAATCCTGTGGTGCATTTTTGGCTATTTGTACTCCTGACGACAAGGTAAATGAAAACTGGTATCAACCTCGGCAAAATGTTTTATTAGAAATTGGGATGGCCATGGGATTTTCGGAAGGCTTCAATCGCTTAGTAATTTTACAAAGATGGGGGTCAGAAGCCAAATATCAAGCAAAATTACCTAGCGACTTAGGCGGCATATTAACCATATCATTTTATAGCGATGATCAAGACCAAACGCTGGAAAAAATGATCAATGCTTTAGAAGAGCGAAAAATAAAAATAAGCCATCTGTAAATTTTATGTTTATGATCAGAAGGCTTTCTTCCTACCCCTAAACCCCATCCTCACCAGATCCAATCGACCAAGAGAAGAAAAATTTTTCTTGTTTCAAGCCTCCAAACTTAATGTGGAGGTAATGATGAATTCTACATTCTAGATTCTGATCGACGCAGGTGCAATATCTGAACATTGGCTAAATTTTGAAGACCTTTTTAGCATTTGCGTAATAAATTTGTCGATAATCCTCTTCCGTAAAGGATGTTTGTTCCATTCCCTCAACTGCTTTAGCCGTCGACTCATAAGGATAGTCAATAGCAAATAAAATGCGCTCTGCACCTAATACTGAACGAGCAAAGGTTAAAGCAGGAGGCCAGTTTACTCCACTGGTTGCAACCAGAAAATTATCTAAAAAATATTGACTTGGTTTTTTTTGTAGGGGTTTTTGTTGTCCCTGAGTCTTCATCATTTCTGTCCAAGTTGAATTACCGAAACGGCCATCAATTCGAGATAACCAAAAAGGAATCCCCTCTCCTAAATGTCCTAAAATAATCTTCAGATTAGGTAAATCATCAAACAAGCCACTCAAGATTAAGCGCATTGCGTGCAAACTCGTTTCCACGGCAAAGCCCCAACCCGCCCCTTCCAAACCATAAGCAAGAAAAGGATCAATCATTGCTGGGGAAGGGGTTCGGGGGTGCAAATAAATGGGAACATCTAATTCCTGGGCCGCCTCAAACAAAACCCTATATTTAGGATCGTCCAAATATTCTCCTTGAGTATGAGAATTGATAATCACCCCTTTCAACCCTAATTCTTGAACGCCTCTAACCAATTCATCGGCTGCCTGTTGAGGAGACTGAGGAGCCACTGCTGCGAGCCCAGCATATCGCTCAGGATAGGCACTAATAAATTCCGCTAATTGATCGTTACTTTTTTTAGCCATTGTCACAGCTTGTTTTGGGCCAAAAACCTGAATCCCTGGGGCTGTGATCGACAAAATTTGAACATCAATCCCATGAACATCCATATCCTTGATGCGCCCCACACCAACATCTAGGAGTTGCTCACGAATATTCTCAGCAGCCGAACTACTCAGAAACGGCTTATATAACTTCTCGAACCCTGGTTCTCCTTTGACACCACTCGATAATAGTTTTTGCCATTCTGTAAATAATTCAGGGGTGGCAAAAGCTTCTTCAATGGCAATTTTCTTATATTTTTTGAACTCAGGAGGGGAATCACTTAAATTAGCCATAGATGTAGTCAGAGGTTGCATGACACTGTAAGCTGATAATCCCATCGCCGTTTTCAAGAAAGAGCGTTTACTCAAATCCATCACAATTCCTCATCATAATTAGCTCTAAAAACCCACCTTGGAAGCCAAATCGTTTTTGAGACGGAGGATAAATCTGGGTCTCAAAAACAATTTCTGACTTAGTTAAAGATGGAGATTCAATTGCACCCAGAAAGTTTTAAAAGCTCATTTCCTTTAAAGCATCAAAACCAGCCCCAAATACATCCTCTATCACTTGTCGCAATTCTTCTTCTTCTTCTGGTAAGCATTCAAATTGTGCTTGCCATGTTATGTATGTACGATCGCCATCTGTGATCGGGAATAATTGCAACTTAGCTATGTAGTTTACTAAAGGTTGAGCCGGTTCTAGAAGTGAATAGGTACAACAATAGTCTTGATCATCGAGTCCCCGTAATTTTTCTCGAAAGGCCGAGCCATTCTCACGGTGGAAACAGCGTATACAGCCAATTGTAGCACTAGAGTCTCCGTTTTCAATCTGACTATCTACCACATAGGGATGCCAGTCAGGAAGACCATTAAAATCACGAATTTTTGTCCATACCTTGTCGATGGGTGCATCGATTACCGAACTCGTCTTAATCTGAACTAGCATTGTCATTAAGTACCCCAAAAAGTTGTATTTACAGTTTTCCAGGCCGCTGAAAACCAACTATTATCTTTGGATAAAGTGGTTAAAACCACTCCTAAAACCACAAATAAAACTCCAATCATCTTTTGCACAGTAATAGATTCTTGAGGAGAGCCTAAAATTCCCAGATGACTGACAATGACAGCCATAATCACTTGCCCTGATACAAACAGGATAAAAAAGAGGCTTGCTCCCAAACGGGGAATCAAAGCGGTTGTGCCTAAAATCAATAAGGCACTGAAAACACCACTTAAATACAAATAAAGGGGGACCTCTTTAAATTTACTAATCACTCCCCATCCTTCACTGGCTGAAGACAGAAAAAAAGTAAAGACTACCGCGATAACTGTCGTTAAGAGAGCCAAAGCAAAAAAACTAACATTGGCTAAAATTGGAGAGTTGACATATCGAGCCACCGAACTATTCATGGAAAGGTAAATAGGTGTAATGGCTCCGAGTAACAAAGCAATCGTTAAAAACAAGACAAATTGCATAGCGTCAATCAGAATTTAGAATTTATAATTTAGAATTACGGACTCCTCAAGTTAGAGGCTTGAAACAAGGCATTTTTCCCTTCTCTTGGTCCATTGGATATGGCGAGGAGGCCTCGCCATCCCTCGATCGCTGTTTCTCCCCTTGAAAGAGAGGCTTTAAACCCTTTTTTCGGGAAAAATCAGCAGATCATGTCGAAAAAATCATTTACCTAGACTCAAACCGGGGTTGAAAATTAAACATCCATTTTTAACACCGGTTTAATCGCCTTACCAGACTTGGTGTCTATAACCGCCTGGTTAATGTCCTGAAAATCGTAAACCTGGATCAAACGTTCATAGGGGAAACGCCCTTGACGATTGAGATTGAGCAGTAATGGTAAAAAGGTTTTGGGGACAGAAGAGCCCTGAATGATGCCCCGTAGATTGGCAGCCCGTTGGAAGATTGCCGAGGGAGAAAAAGGATATTTTTCTCCCAAATGGGGAGCAATCACCATCCCACATTCTCCCCCTGTAGCCAGACAGGCGATCGCATCATTAAGTGCGTGTTCGTTGCCCGAAGTTTCTAGGGTATAATCTATCCCCTGAGGGGCTATGTCTTTGATACGCTCGGCTACATTACCGTCTTTGGCATTGAAAACATGAGTTGCGCCTAATTCCAGGGCCAGATTTAACCGTTCCTCGACAATGTCCACGGCAATTAAAGGATAGGCTCCACTTAGCTTACCCGCCATGACTGCGCTGAGCCCCACTGCACCAGCCCCAAATACTGCCAAACTCTCTTTAGGAAGCACTTTAAAGGTATTGAGAATTGATCCTGCCCCAGTTTGAACGCCACAGGGAATGGCCGCTAACATCTCGGCCGCATGATCCTTCGTAACCGGAACCAAATTACGTTCAACCGTGACTGAATGAGTTGCGAAAGACGATTGTTGGAAAAAAGCACCGGAAATTTTTGAACCCTTAAGCTTAATGGTATGGCTTCCATCTAAACGAGTGCCACTGAATCCCAACGTCAGATGATCGTCACAAAAATAAGGACGCCCACTTAAACAGCCATTACAGTAACCACAAGAGGGATAGGAAACGATGACACGATCTCCAGGTTTAACCGAACTAATTCCTGAGCCAATGGCTTCAACCACGCCGGCTCCTTCGTGGCCTAAAACGGCGGGTAAAGGCATCGTTTTTTGGCCAACAAAATCTGTATGACACATGCCACTGGCTTCATTACGAACTAACACCTCATCAGGGCGCAAATCATCTAATTCAACGGTCTCAAAATCAAATTTTCCTTGGGGTTCGTTGGCTACTGCTGCCGTTGCTGTTGTTGTCATAGTTGTTAAGTCCTCAGATGAAAATGGAAAAAAGTTACCGTTAGAGACGGATGGGCAGTTGACGCACTCGTTCCCCTGTGGCTGCAAAGATAGCGTTACAAAGGGCAGGGGCAATGGGTGGGGTGGAAATTTCCCCAACTCCGTAGGGTTGAGTTTCCCCACTGTTGACCAGATAGACCTCGATTTTGGGCATTTCATTCATGCGCAATACCTGATAGTCATGGAAATTGTTCTGTTGTACCCGCCCTTGTTGGAAGGTAATTTGCCCATATAGTGCGGCTGATAAGCCGTAAACGATGCCTGATTGAACCTGATCGCGAACTGTAGACGGATTTAACACTAAACCACAATCAACAGCACATACCACTCGCTCAAGATGGGGTTTGCCTTGATCATTGAGAGAAACTTCTGCAATTTGAGCCACAATACTACCAAAGGATTTATGTAAGGCAACACCTTGGTAAATACCATTGCTTGTCTGCTTTCCCCATCCTGCTTGTTGAGCGGCCAATTTTAGGGTGGCTTGGTGTCTGGGGTATTCCTCTAACATTGCCAGACGAAATTCGACAGGATCTCGTTGAGCGAGGTGGGCTAATTCATCGAGGAAGGATTCCACCACAAAAGAGGTAAAACTATGACCTACAGAACGCCACCATAATACGGGTATATTATTCTTGACCGCATGATGATCTACCAGTTGATTCGGAATGGCGTAAGGGTGATCAGCCGCCCCTTCTATCGATAAGTGGTCGATGCCTTCATGGAATAGGGCTGCTTCAAATATAGTACCTTCGACAATTGACTCCCCAATGAGACGATGACACCAGGCGTTAACGTTACCGTTTTCGTCGAGTCCGGCACTGATTTTACTGTAGTGCATGGGGCGATAATATCCCCCTTTAATATCGTCTTCTCTGGTCCAAAGGACTTTTACCGGTTGACTAATGGCTTTGGAGAGATGTACGGCTTCTTTGACGAAATCCCCATGAGGATTGGCTCGTCGTCCAAAACTGCCGCCTAATAAGGTGGTATGAATCTTAACCTGTTCTGGTTTGAGTCCGGTAATCGCACAAGCTGCCTGTTGATCAGTGGTTTGCATCTGTGTCCCGGTCCAAATTTCGCAACTGTCGGCCCGCACATCGGCAATACAGTTAAGGGGTTCCATGGGAGCATGGGCTAAGTAGGGAGTTTCGTAAACTGCTTCTAATCGTTGCTTTGATTCACTTAAGGCTTCTTTGACTTGACCGACTTTGCGGGCAATTAGTCCAGGTTTTTTCGCCAGTTGAGCGTATTTTTGGCGTAAACTTTCCGAGGAAAGGGAGTCGTTGGCAGTATTACTCCATTCTATTTTTAGTGCGTCGCGTCCTTTTTTTGCGGCCCAGAAATGTTCGGCTACCACAGCAACGCCCCCCACTTCTAAGGGGACGACATATTTCACCCCTGGGATGCTTTTCGCAGCTTCTGAGTCCAGATTTTTGAGGCGACTACCAAAGACAGGGGGGCGAGCAATGACAGCACTGAGCATTCCTGGTATTTCCACATCAATACCGAAGCTGGCTTTGGCCCTAACCTTGTCAGGGGTATCTAGGCGTTTAATGGATTTACCGATTAATTTAAAGCGATCGGGGGTTTTGAGGGTAACGTTTTCGGGAACGGGGATTTGAGAAGCTTTTTCTGCTAATGCCCCAAAAGAGAGACGACGCTTAGTCGGAGAATGTATAACATAACTTTTTTCTGCGCGACAACTGTCTGGAGAAACCTCCCAAGTTTGTGCCGCCGCCATAATTAACATTTCCCTAGCTGTTGCCCCGGCCAATCTTAGTTGTTCCCAGGTAGAACTAACGCTGGTGCTTCCTCCTGTGCCCTGAACCGCCTTCCAGATTGTATGATTGTAATCAGGGTCAACTGGGGCTGATTCAATCTTAATGGTATCCCAGTCTGCCTCTAGTTCTTCGACAATAATCATGGGCAAAGAAGTATAAACCCCCTGTCCCATTTCTGCTTTATGGATAATTAGAGTTACTGTATTATCGGCAGCGATCCGAATAAAGGCATTAGGTTTAAGGATGATAGAGGGATCGCCCTTGGTGGCAGCCATGGCCTTTTTATTGGGGGGGATGTAAAAGCCCAAAGCGAAACCAACCCCTACCGCCGTCGAGGTTTGTAGGAAAATCCGTCTTGTTGTCTTCTGTTTCATATCGTGAGGATGTCAAGATTTAAACGGGCTGATTTAATTCAGAGGCTCTCTGGATAGCCAGTTTGATTCTCTGATAAGTACCACAGCGACAAATATTGCCAGATAGTGCTTGTTCAATGTCTTCATCTGTTGGCTTTGGAGTTTGCTCCAGTAGAGCCGCAGCCGCCAGCATTTGTCCAGATTGACAATAGCCACATTGGGGAACATCTAATTCAATCCAGGCCCGAGGTACAGGGTGGTTTTCGTCGGCGGCTAATGCTTCAATGGTGACTATTTTCTGATTTACTACTGTCGCCGCAGGGGTAATGCAAGAGCGAGTGGGAACCCCATCCACCTGAACGGTACAAGCTCCACATAAACCCATGCCGCAGCCGAATTTTGTGCCTTTGAGTCCTAACTCATCTCGCAATACCCACAATAGAGGGGTATCGTCGAATGTGGTGACTTGTCTATTTTCTCCATTGATGTTGAGTTGTATTGTCGATTGACTGCTCATTTTCTATCCATTGGTTAGCTTAAAAAAGGCTTTAATCTCTTAGGAAGGAAGCAGACAAAAGGGGACAATTTCCCCCCTTGTGCTGTTTAAACCGAGTTAAAATTCTTAATCGAATAGTTGTGCAACCCCTGTAATATTATCTCCCCCATATCCCTGCTCTTTAGCATCTAAATAGACTTTCCAAACGGCTGAAATAGTGGGTACACTTACCCCAACTGTGTCTGAACTTTCAACCATATAGCGGAAATCTTTTTCCACAAGATCAATGGGAAATAATGGGGAAAAGAGACGCTGTTTAATATGTCCCATCATCATTTTTTGCGTTGGGCTAGTAATTGGTAATCCTCCTAGTATGTCTACCGCTTTTTCTATCTCGATTCCTGATTTGGATAAAAAATTCAAAATTTCAGCAATGGCTGCTATTTGAATGCCAAAACTGGAATTGACGGCTAGTTTCATCACTGTACCCGAACCCATTGGACCGATATGGTGAATCAGCCCACCCATGACAGCAAGAATATCATGAACTTTACTTAGGGCCGTCTCTGTACCCCCAACTAAATAAACCAGCTTGGCTTGTTCTGCCTGGGGACGGGTTCCCACCACTGGCGCATCTAAAAATTCGGCCCCTTTCTCGATTATTTTATCGCCTAATTCCTTGACAAATGTAGGGGTTAGGGTACTTGATTCAATGGCAATTGAGCCTGAATGAAGTCCCTCCAAAGCCCCTGTATTGGGGTCTAACCACACCGCTTCTGAGGCTGCGGTATCGGTTACCATGCTCATAACAATCTCGGCTTTTTGGGCGGCTTCTCGTGGAGAATTGACCAAAATCGCTCCTTGATCGACTAGGTTTTGACTTCGTTCGGCTGTACGGTTATAGACGAAAACCTCGTGTTTGGCTTTGATTAGGTTTTCTCCCATACGAGAACCCATTGCTCCAGTTCCCAAAATTGCTATTTTACTCATGTTGTGTCCTGATGATTTAATTTACTGGGGTGATCGCTCTGAAGAGTTCGGGGTTGGAGACTTGTTATTTGAGTCAGTTGTCTCCAAATCCCTTTATATCCAACTCAGATCAATATTATCATTTAGCTTTGACAGCTAACTTAGTTCCCAGCAATCCCAACATCAATAAGCCTAAGATTGTGTTAGGTTCCGGAACCAAGACTGGATCAACTTCAGCATTCTCAACAATCAACGCTGAGGAATTCTCGAAATCCCCTACATCTACAACCCCCAAGCCAATTTGATAGGACCCTGGTAAAAACAAACGACTAAAACGACCAGAAATTTCTTGCTGATAATTGCTGGGGGAGGAACTGAGGGCACTGAAGGTTCCGGCGATAGGAACGACTTCTCCATCAACAACGATAAAACTATAGTCATCAAATGCAAAATCCTCCCCGGTAATGGGATCGGTTTCAATGAAGGTTTCATCGTTGGTTAAAAAAGTCCAATCGAAACTAAAACGGGTTGTTTCACTAAAGGTTAATACTTCGGTCAATCCAGAACCTTCTGTGGCCTGAATAAAATTATCAGGATCGGGATCAAGAGTCGTACTAACCCCCAAATCAGCTTCTAAGTCAAGAGAATCAATGGCCGGATTATTAGAGAAATTAAAGTCGCTATCAGGGCCAAAAGCGATGTCGTCTAAGAATAAACCATTGGATGAGGTGGATGCTCCACCCATACTATTGGTAATGACATCACCACTGAGACTCCAGTCTGTAAAATCTACCGTGACGGCCAAACTAGAGCCCCCAAAGAGAGTAAGTCCTAATAATCCACCAAAAGAAATAAATTGCTTGAGCATGATAATTATCTAATCAATTTTCTGTGTTGTGATCTAAGGTTAGGTAAAGAAAGTTACACGATAGAATCGGTAACAATAAAGTTTTCAGCACTATCAAGATCGCTAATACTGACCCCTGCAATACTGGCAATGGCTCTTCCACGGCCTGGTTGAAGTCCATTTTCATCAAATAAAACAACCGCACTTGAGCCTCGACTGCCAAAGCCAAGATAACCCTGAGAAATAGCTTCCTCATAACTTTCTACTGTGATGCCTGCCTCTGTAAATAAGCCACTGACATCGATCTGATCTTCTCCGGTTATAAACCCAGTTACGACATCGCCCATATCTCTTGCACTTAGATAAACAAGACGATCAAGATCCCCTCCCAGAGACGAGATGTCAATGCGATCGCTACCGCCGCCGCCAACAATAATATCGTTGAGTTCAGTTCCTGTCATCACATCTCGTCCGGCGGTTCCATTGATCTCGTTACTGGCCTGGAAAAATGGCCGGCCGGTAATCATACTGGCGGGAATATGGGTATCAAAGACATATTGTCCATTAGTGATTAACCCTTCTTCGTTCACTGTTAAGAACTCAGTTAAGGTAAAAGAGCCGTTGAGCCCGGTAGCAGTGTTGGTATTTTCCCAATCGGTGACT